>FLNY01003921.1_pt1 | contig 16029 bp, 13 predicted proteins | sample 1140381 | NCBI WGS metagenome assembly FLNY01 (sample SAMEA3878172, study PRJEB12797) | bioreactor metagenome | biome: Moose rumen | place: Sweden | collected 2011-10
GTTAATGGAGAAACAGAGAGTTTCATCTATGACAACAACGTAATCAGCATGTCAAAGGCAGGAAGCAACTACTATTATCTCCAGGACGAACTTGGCTCTACAATGTATCTCACAGGCACTGATGGAGTTACTGTAAGCTCTTATGCATTCGATGACTTTGGACGAAACATCAACCCAAATACAGGCAAGCAAAGAAAGCATGATTACACCACAAATGGAAACATCATCCAACCATTTGCATTCACAGGCTACCAGGAGGATGAGATATCGGGCCTAAAGTTTGCACAGGCGAGATTCTATGATGCAAACACAGGCAGATTTCAAAGTGAAGATAACGTAAAGGGATTTATTAATGCTACATTCACACTGAATCACTATGGCTACTGCTGGGGGAATCCTGTAGGGCTAATTGATGGTGATGGCAATTGGCCTAAGTGGGTTTCTAATACCGTAAATAACGTGAAGAGTGGTATTAAGTCTGCTGGAAGGTGGATTTCAGATAATAAAGACACAATAATAAAAGTCGGAGCTACAGTAGTTGTGGCTGGTACTCTTATCGCAGGAGTAGTTTTAGCGCCTGGTGCAGTGGGAGTTGTATGTGCTGCTGCATTAGCATCTGGAACAGTTTCTATGGGCGTAGATGTAGCTGCTCAAGTAATTTCTAACAAAGGCTTTTCAAATTATAATTTAGATCAGACTTTAATAGCTGGAGCTGGTGGCGCCCTTTCTGGAGCACTAAGTTGTGTTACGGCAAATCCTGCCATGCTATTTGCTGGTAACGCTGTAATTAATGGAGCTTCCTATGCCGGTACTCAAACAGTTAATGGTGAAAAAATAAGTCTAGCAGGGGTATTGGCGAATGGTCTAGTGGGTGGTATAACAGGAACGCTTGCCGGTTCATCAAAGGATGCAATGAAATTTGCGGAAAGAAATTGGGGGTGGCGGAATTTTAGCAAACTTATTTCTACAAAAGATTGGGCTAGAGAATGTTCTAGTTGGATTATAGATGAGACATTAAGAGGCCTTGGTCGTGCCACTGCATATGAAATCACAAGGTACGCCACTTCAAATATATTAGGTAGCGATAGTTTGTGGAGTGAAATTAATTCATATTTACATAATTTCGTTGATAATACTATATGTGGAGGTACATGATAATGAAAATTTCTGTAATTACTATTGTTTTTATTTATTACTTTAGTTGGTTGTTAAGTGATAAAAAAAGAAATAATGTCATGTATCATGGAGTTACTATACCAATAAGACTTAAATCGATACTAAATCCTTTTAAAGTCAGTAATGAGTTTGATTTATCGTCTGTAATATTTGAATTATATGCTCATGCATCCTTGCTTTATTTCTTAAGCTCATTGGTTTCAGAAAAAATAATATTTAAATATAAGGCATGGCTTGTGTTTACATTTACGGTATTTTGCATGGTAGGTGCATTGAGTTTTATTATTGATATACCAAAACGAGAAAGCATTATAAATAAGGCGGTTAATGTATTATTTATAATAATATTGTTTTTTTTTGCTTTACTATTTTTGTTATTGGCGATTAGTATTGTTGTTACAGGTAGTTAATAATCTAAGTGTCTGGTCCATTACGGAAAAGCTTTTACTAAATGGAGTAAAATAGTTTACCGAATTGTAGCCGTAGTTCATTAGCATCTTGATATCCTGGAGTATTCCGGTGTTAAGATTCTGAACTTCATCGATAGCCAAAAGCAATGGTTGACGCTTTTTCGTGTAGAGATAAGAGCGCTACACCGTTGTTATAACTGCTTCTATATCTAAATCGCTACAGTTCAGGTGGATCATCGTTTTAAAATACTTGGTGTTTCTTGTAAACATTTGATAATTATATTATTATTACAACCGAAACCTAAATAAGTTGTGATTATTAGGAAGGATATTGATATTTCTTATGAAAAAATTGTTTGAGCAGATAATAAAATTTGGCATTGTAGGATTTGTTTGTTTTTTTATAGATTGGCTTATTGGACTGGCTATAATGAAGCTTCTGCTGGGAAGCTTTGGCAATGATTTTTATGAGACTGCCTCGGTCATTGGATCTGTAGTCGGATTTATTGTTTCTGTTATTGTGAATTATATTCTTAGTTTCAAATTTGTATTCGCCCGTAAAGAGAATCTTAATAGAAAGCTTGAATTCATCGCTTTTATTTTCTTGTCAGTTATAGGAATGGCGCTTAATTCATTTATTATATGGGTAGGAGTAGGACCTGTTTATAGTTCGACAATGTGGTTGCAGGAGAATTTTGATGAGGCGATGATGTATACAGTTGCCAAGGTGGTCGCCACTGCGATTGTTATGGTATACAATTTCATAACAAGGAAAATTTTCCTGGAGCAAAAGAATACGACTATTGAATAGAATTTACTCTGATGAAATGATATATTTATTATATTAGAGTTTTTGTGATAAAAAGGGGTTTTTGTTATGGTTAAAGAAAAGCTTAGTCAAATAGAAGATAATGTATTGGATAGGATTAATGGACTGGATGTTAAGGATAGGCTTCCGGAACATAATTTTAATCATTCTGATTTATTTAGAGATAGTTTTATGCTTAAGGATGCATTGGCGTCCGAGGGGTATGATTGGTGGTGGCACAGTTTCACCGGTCACAATAAAGAGACGGGTGAGGAAAAGGCCTTCTTTATAGAGTTTTTTACTATTAATCCTGCACTTGGCGGAGATGAGCCGATATTTGGACAACTTCCGGTTAATCACGATAATGGTATCAAGCCGTCATATATGATGGTAAAGGCAGGTTGCTGGGGTGAGGATGCCAAGCAAATCCATAGATTTTTTGGGTGGAATCAGGTTAATGTAAAGGATGAAGTACCATTTTTGATTAGTGCTGATAATTGCTTTTGCTCTGAGACAAGGACACTGGGAATGGTAGAGGTGTCTGAGGAGGATGCTGCAGCTCATCCGGAGTGGATGAGTCAGGCCGGCAGGATGGTATGGGATCTTAATATTGAAAAAAATATTGCCTTTAATGTTGGTTATGGAGCAGGTTGGGCTGCCAGAGGTATTGATGCATTCGAGATGTTTTGGCATGCCGAGGGAATGAAGACATACTATAATGGTTCGGTTATATTGGATGGAGTAGAGTACATTGTCGATAAGGATACTTGTTACGGTTATGCCGACAAGAATTGGGGCAAGGATTTTACAACCCCATGGATTTGGCTTGCCGGTTCACACATAAAGAGTAAATTGACAGGAGAATGGCTTGACGATACGGCGTTTGATATAGGTGGTGGACGTCCTAAAATAAAGACCGGTAGGACATTCGATAATGTAATCCTTGGTGCTCTTTGGTATCAGGGAGAAGCGTATGAGTTCAATTTTTCCAGATTTTGGACTCTTACTAAAACAGATTTCAAGTGTACAGAGCACAAGGATAAATTAGCTTGGAAAATAGAGCAGGAGACTCCGCTGGCAAGAATTGAAGCAGAGTTTACCTGTCTCAAAAAAGATATGCTTTTCATCAATTATGAAGCACCAAACGGTGAGAAGAAACATAATCGTCTTTGGAATGGAGGGAATGGAGTAGGCGAAATAAAGCTCTACAAAAAGATTCTCAAGACTAGGGATCAGGAGACCAGCAAAAAGGCCAAATTCAAGTGGGAGCTGGTGGACCATATGGAAGCCTACAATGTAGGTTGTGAGTATGGTGCCTATGCAGATGATGAGAGCAATAGATAGAAAGGAAGTTTTAGTTAAATGGCAGTATTAAGTAATTGTAAGCCAGAAAGAGTATTTCACTTTTTTGAGGAGATATGCGCAATTCCGCATCCTTCTTATCACGAGGAGAAAATCAGCGCATATTTGGTTGATTTTGCAAAGGCACACAATCTGGAGTATTACCAGGATGATTTGTACAATGTGATTATGATAAAGGAGGCTTCTGCGGGATACGAGAATGCACAGCCGATTATTTTGCAGGGGCACATGGATATGGTGGCAGAGCAGGATCCGGATTGCACGAAGAATATGCTTACGGATGGCCTTGATCTTGAGATTGTAGATGGATTTGTTACTGCAAAGGGCACTACCCTGGGTGGAGATGACGGTATAGCTGTTGCCATGATACTTGCAATACTTGAGGATGAGCAATTACAGCATCCACGTATCGAGGTTATTATTACAGTGTCCGAGGAAGTAGGCATGGAGGGCGCGGCAGGCATTGATGTATCTATGCTCAAGGGCCGCAAGCTTCTCAATCTTGATTCAGAGGAGGAGGGACATTTTCTCTGTGGTTGTGCAGGTGGATGTCGTATGGATGTCGAGTATCCTTTTGTAAAAGAATCTCTTAAAGGAGCTCTTGTGTCTATCGATGTTAAGGATTGTACAGGAGGTCATTCAGGTACAGAGATTATAAAAGGAAGAGCAAATGCTACTTATGCTGCAGCGCGTATCCTTGCGGCAGGTGCTGAGGCAGGAGATGTTTGTCTTGTAGATATGGTTGGCGGAACCAAGGATAATGCGATTCCACGTGCTACGACTGCCAAGGCTATAGCTTCAAAGGAAGCTGTAGAGGCAATGGAGACTGAGGCTAGTGCTATCAAGAATGAATACGCAATAACTGACCCGGATATGCAGATTGTCATCAATACCGAGGGCAATGTTGTAGTTGACGGTATTAATTCTGAGGACACAAGACAAATTCTTAGACTTCTTCAGTGTATGCCTAATGGTGTGCAGGCTATGAGTCATGACATAGAGGGGCTTGTTGAGACTTCATTGAATCTTGGTATTCTTAATGTATTAGAATCAGGCTTTAAGTTCTCATGCTCTCTTAGAAGCTCAGTAGACAGTGCAAAGACTGCTCTTATGAGAAAGGTCAGAATGGTAGCAGAGTCATTTGGATGTCAGGTATCCGTACATGGAGAGTACCCGGCATGGGAGTTCAAAAGAGAGTCTGCATTTAGAGATGAACTTGTAGCATTGTACAAGGAGATGGCCGGGGAAGAGCCAATTGTTGAGACAATGCATGCCGGTGTTGAATGCGGATTATTGGCATCAAAGCTTCCGGGTCTTGATGCTGTATCAATTGGGCCTGAGCTTTATGATATACACACTCCAAAGGAGCGTTTGTCAATTGCTTCTACAGAGCGTTTATATAACTATGTAATAAAGGTAATTGAATCATGTAAATAGTCTGAGGGGACAGACGTTAACAGAAAGGGTGGTGTTTTTATGTTAAGAATCGGAATGCTTACCAGTGGTGGTGATTGCCAGGCTCTTAATGCGGCTATGCGAGGTGTTGTCAAAGGATTGGCAGCCAATGTAAAGGATCTTGAGGTGTATGGATTTTTTAATGGCTATAAGGGACTTATTTACGGCGATTACAGACTTTTAACCAGTGCAGATTTCTCAGGTATACTTACACGAGGCGGCACAATACTTGGTTCAAGCCGACAGCCGTTTAAGCTGATGCGCGAGCCGGATGAGAATGGTCTTGACAAAGTAGAGGCTATGAAGTCTAACTACTACAAGCTAAATCTTAATTGCCTGGTTATATTAGGTGGCAATGGTACGCAAAAGACAGCCAATCTTCTCCGCGAAGAAGGTCTTAACATAATGCATCTTCCAAAGACTATTGATAATGATATTTTTGGAACAGATGTTACATTTGGTTTTCAAAGTGCAATTGATATTGCCTGCAATACTATAGATTGTATTCATACAACCGCATCGTCGCATAGTCGAGTATTCATAGTCGAGGTTATGGGACACAAGGTGGGTTGGCTTACACTGTATGCAGGTGTGGCATCAGGCGCTGATATTATTCTTTTACCTGAGATTCCATACGATATTAAAAAGGTTGTAGAGGCTATTAATCATCGAAATGAAGAGGGCAAGGGTTTTACTATCCTGGCTGTTGCAGAGGGTGCGATATCCAAGGAGGATGCCAAGCTTTCCAAAAAGGAATACAAGAAGAAATTAGAAAACTATAAATTCCCATCTGTTTCATATGAGCTTGCTGACCGTATCCAGAAGGAGACGGGAATCGAGGTCAGAGTTACAGTCCCCGGACATATGCAGCGTGGTGGTAGCCCGGATCCTTACGATAGAGTCTTATGCACCAGATTGGGATCTGCAGCAGCGCTTGCAATTATGGAGGGGGACTATGGCAATATGATAGCTATGGTCGATGGTAAGACAAAGCGTATACCTCTTGAAAAGGTCGCAGGAAAGCTCAAGGTGGTTGAGCCCGATTGTCAGATGATTCAGGAGGCCAAGAGAATCGGAATTAGTTTTGGAAATTAGGTAGGTAATTAATCATGTCGTATATGGCATTATATCGCAAGTTCAGACCTCAGGTTTTTGATGACGTCAAGGGTCAGGACCATATAGTTACTACAATACAGAATCAAATAAAAAATGACCGTATAGGACATGCATACTTGTTTACAGGTACCAGAGGTACCGGTAAAACCACAGTTGCCAAGATTTTCGCACGTACACTGGTTTGTGAGAATCCTGTTGATGGTAGGCCTTGTATGGAATGCAATATGTGTAGGGCTATTACAGCAGGCAATTCCATGAATGTAATAGAAATAGATGCAGCGTCTAATAATAGCGTTGATAATATTAGGCAGATTATTGAGGAGGTGGCATATCCTCCAACCGAGGGCAAGTACAAGATATATATTATCGATGAGGTACACATGCTTTCGCCCGGAGCATTTAATGCCTTGCTGAAGACCCTGGAGGAGCCTCCTTCTTACGTTATTTTTATATTGGCTACGACAGAGGTGCACAAGATTCCGATTACAATTCTTAGCCGTTGCCAGAAATATGAGTTCCATCGTATTTCAATAGATACGATTTCGGCTCGCATTAGTGAGCTAATGGAAAAAGAAAATATACAGGTAGAGGAAAAGGCTATTAGATACATCGCTAAGGCGGCAGATGGTTCCATGCGTGATGCGCTTAGCCTGCTGGATCAGTGTATTGCATTTTATATAGGTCAGCCCCTCACCTATGATAATGTTTTAAAGGTACTTGGAGCGATTGATGCAGATGTATTCTCGCGATTACTTAGGAATATTATCAACGAGGAGATAACAAGCGTAATAGCAATCCTTGAGGAGATTATTACTCAGGGACGTGACCTTAATCAATTTGTAAATGATTTTACCTGGTATCTACGCAATCTCATGCTGCTCAAAAGTGCAGATGACATGGAGGATGTATTGGAAATGTCTTCGGAACATTTGACTCTTCTCAAGGAGGAGGCTCAGATGGTGGATACCGAGGTTTTGATGCGATATATTCAGGTTTTATCAGCACTTTCATCGGATATCAAATACGCCAGCCAAAAGCGAGTGCTTATCGAGATTGCTCTGATAAAATTATGCAAGCCTCAGATGGAGCAGGATATATCAGCTCTCAATAATCGTATGGCTAATTTAGAGAAAAAGGTCGAGTCGGGAATTCCGGTAGTAATGGCGCCATCGACGCAGGCGGTTCAGAAGCAGTCGCAATCATCTGCACCGGTAGAGAAGGAGCCATTGCCTGCGGCCATACCTGAGGAGGTAAAAGAAATAGTCCCTAGATGGGGTTCTGTGGTTGGAAGAGTATCACCTATGATTAAATCCAGCCTGAAGAATGTTTCTACAATTACGGTTAACGATCGAGGAGAGTTGGTACTTATATTTGATGAACCGGAAGGGTGTGACAGAGTTGATGGTGATATCATCAATAGACCGGAGACAATTAATGAGATTTGTAAGTCTATCGAGGATTTGATTCACAAGACAGTACAAATAAAGGTTGAAATCAATAAAGAAAGAATAAGCTCGCAAAATACTAAAACCGATGTGAGAGATTATTTCGCCGGTTTAGGAATAGAAATAGAGCAAGACGAATAGTTTTAGGAGGATATAAAATGGGTAAAGGAAGAGGCGGATTTCCTGGAGGAATGCCGGGCAATATGAATCAGCTTATGAAGCAGGCACAGCGTATGCAGAGACAGATGGAGGAGACTCAGGCCCAGCTAGAAGAAAAGGAAATAGTTGGTACAGCCGGCGGCGGTGTGGTTGAGGTCACAGTTTCCGGCAAAAAAGAAATTACAAAGGTACATATCAATCCGGATGCGGTTGATCCTGATGATGTAGAGATGCTCGAGGATCTTGTTATGGCAGCCGCAAATGAGGCGCTTCGTAAGATGGACGAATTGACTCAGGCATCAATGTCTAAATTTACAGGTGGACTTGGATTATAATTAATGGAATATTACAGCAAAGAGATTAGTAATTTAATAGCAGAGCTAAGCGATTTGCCTAGTATCGGAAGTAAGTCAGCCCAAAGGCTGGCTTTCCATATATTAGGGATGGATGAAAAAAAGGTCGAGGATTTGGCGAATGCCATTATTCAGGCGAGAAAGAATGTGCGTTATTGTAGGGAATGCTTTACACTCACGGACGATGAGTTGTGTCCCATCTGTTCTAATCCCAAGCGCAACAAAAATATTATCATGGTTGTGGAGGATACAAGAGACTTGGCCGCCTACGAAAAGACAGGCAAGTTTGATGGTGTCTACCATGTCCTTCACGGTGCAATATCCCCATTAGCCGGTATTGGACCTGGCGATATCAAGCTGAAGGAGCTTATGGTGCGGTTACAGCAGCATGATGTGCAGGAGGTAATAATTGCTACCAATTCATCTCTTGAGGGAGAGACCACAGCGGCTTATATCAGCAAGCTTATTAAGCCTACCGGTATAAGGGTCAGTCGAATAGCATCCGGTGTTCCTGTTGGAGGTAATCTGGAATATATTGATGAGGTTACATTGTTAAGGGCATTGGACGGACGAACAGAACTGTAGATATTTTTATTGTGAAAACAAGAACCTATGACTTCTTGCGGGAGAAATATGAAATTTCCCGCAAGAATCCTGCTTTCGCAGGACCCGATTTCTCATTCTGACAAATCGGGGTAGTTACGATTCCTGTTTTTCTGATGAAAAACAAGAATCTATAATTATTGCGGAATAATACGACTTTATTAGTTTTGATAGAATAAATAAAAAGGAAGATTTTATTATGATAAATGATATGTTTGATAGGGATTCATCACTATCTTTTGAGGTGTTTCCACCAAAGAAGGAGGATGAATTCGATAGTTGTTTTAAGGTACTTGATTCCCTGGCTACACTTAATCCGGATTTTATAAGTGTAACATACGGAGCCGGCGGCAGCCGTTCCAAAAAGACGGTTGAAATAGCGTCATATATTCAGAATAAGCTTGGTATTGATGGAATGGCTCATATGACATGTGTTGGCTCTTCAGAGGATGATATTTTTGAGGTTGCCAAGGATTTGCAGGAGGCTGGTGTTAGCCATGTGCTTGCTCTCAGAGGCGATAAGCCACGAGACATGACCGATGAACAATTCGAAAAAAGAATTTTTCCACATGCTACAGATTTAATTCAGTTCCTTAATAAGAATACTAATCTGAATGTTTCTGCATCTTGTTATCCGGAGAAGCATCCCGAGGCGATTTCTATGGATTCTGATATTGCATTCATGAAAATGAAGCAGGATATGGGAGCTAAGATGTTTATATCGCAGTTGTTTTTTGACAATGCTGATTTTTACAGATTTGTAGAACGAAGTGACAAGGCTGGAATTACCGTGCCGGTTGTCGCAGGAATAATGCCTATTACGTCTGCAAAGCAGATTGGGTCGACAGTTACTCTCGCAGGTTCATCAGTTCCTAAGAAATTGGCAGATATTTGTGCTAAATATGGAGAAGAACCTGATGCCATGCGTAGTGCAGGTATAGAATATGCAATTAATCAGATAAATGATCTTCGCAAATGCGGAATGGGACACATACATATTTATTGTATGAATAAGGCGAAGATGACAAAGGAAATAGTTGAGGGCCTGGCGTAAGCACAGGATGAATTATAAGCTGGGAGAGTTCTATGGACGGAAAAAAGATTGAACAGGAAATACTTGAAATTACAAATGAATTAATAAAGGATTATAAATCGGATAGAGCAATTGATAGGCTCGATACATATCATCAGCCGAATAAGGACAGCATCATTGATATAACAAAGAAGCTTCTTAGAATTGTCTATCCGGGATATTATAGAGATCATGTATACAAGGTCTATAATGTCGAGACCAATCTAAATACCCTTATGGAGGATGTAGTTTACAATCTCAATAAGCAGATTTCTCTCGTGTTGGGTTATAGGGATGATTTTGATGGATGTTGTGAAGAAATATGCATGACAAAGGCCGAGGAGCTTTCGCTGGAGTTTCTCAAGAAAATCCCTAGAGTCAGGGCTTTATTGGATACAGATTTAGCTGCAGCCTACGATGGTGATCCTGCTGCATCATCTATAGATGAAATTATTTTTGCCTATCCTGGTATTTTGGCAATTACAATCTATCGACTGGCTCATGAATTGCATCTGCTTGGTGTGCCTATTATTCCGCGTATTATGACAGAATATGCTCATTCGAATACAGGTATAGATATTCATCCAGGTGCCACCATCGGCAAATATTTCTTTATTGATCACGGGACAGGTATCGTAATAGGCGAGACAACTATAATTGGTGATAATGTAAAGGTATATCAGGGTGTTACATTAGGAGCACTATCCACAAGAGGTGGCCAAAACCTACGTGGTGTACGAAGACATCCTACTATCGAGGATAATGTAACTATATACTCTAATGCATCTATTCTCGGAGGGGATACGGTGATTGGACATGATTCTGTGATAGGCGGTTCGACCTTTATTACTGAGTCGGTTCCACCGGAATCAAGGATTTTTTATAATCCAAATTAGCTATAAAACGACAAGACCTTCTTTAGGCTTTTTTATTAAGTGCCCAAAGAGGGTCTTTTTCTTTGTGAAGGATTTTCAGTCTCTCCATGTTTCACCGTTTTTACACAGATTCGTAATAAAAATATCGTATGATTTTAGAAGAAACTAAAATAAAAGGAATGGGTGTTGCTAGTAACATCACTCGTGGAGAGATATCTAATGAACTTAAACAGTATTAAAAACACTTTTAAGGGAAAATCAAAGACGCAATTTCAAGAAAATAGACTCGTTTCACGTCAACTAGGCGCCGATAGTATGGTGCTTTTAAAAAATAAAGGGATTCTTCCACTAAAAAGAGGAAAAGTAGCTCTCTTTGGAGCCGGGGCTGTGGATACAATATACTGTGGAAATTATACTAATTATGTTTTTACAGATGGTAATGTATCTGTTAGGGATGGATTGGCAGAGACCGGATTTAGTTTTAGTACAACCACATGGCTGCAGAAAATGGAAAAGCAGGTTAAGCGTGCCAATAAAGAGGATGAAACTCTGTCCAAAATCGAAAGAAACGAATTTGGAGTGCGAATACATCCGGATGAGGTATCGATTTCAGAGGCTGATATTGCTGAGTCTATTATTGGCACAGATGTGTGTATATATGTTATTCGTCGAGATACCAGAGAATCAGAGAATGAGTCGTATTATTCGTTGACAAAAACGGAGTCTGATAATCTAAAGGTTATATCAAATACTTTTGAAAATATCGTACTTGTTATTAATTCTAGTCCGCTGGAAGTGGCAGGAATTGCCAGAATGAAAAATGTCAAAGCTATTGTCTATATGGGAATCCCAGGTATGGAAGCCGGCAATAGTCTGGCTGATATATTAACAGGTGCGGTAAATCCGAATGGCCGCCTGTCATTTACTTGGGCGAAGAAATATAAAGATTATCCTACGTTTTCAAAGCGTAATCTCAAATTTAATAACGGAGTTTGCGAGGTGGATTTCAAAGAGGGAATATACGTGGGCTATCGTTATTTTGATAGTTATGATGTAGCACCTTTGTATCCGTTTGGATATGGCATGAGTTATACTACATTTTCTTTTGAAGCAACGTATTTTGAAGCAAATTGGATAAATATGCTCTTAAGGGTAAATGTTACAAATATCGGAGAACATTCAGGTCGTGAAGTAGTACAGCTATATGTATCGTCACCTGATGGAAGGTTAAGCAAACCATATCAGGAGCTAAAATCATTTGTTAAAACCGGAAAGCTAAAGCCAAATGAAACAGAAGAAATCACATTAAAGGTGCCTATAATGAGCCTTTGTTCCTTTGATGATGATAGAAATGCATGGGTGCTTGAGGGTGGAGACTATATTTTTAGAGTTGGACATGATTCTAAAGATACTAAAGTTGTGGCAAAGATGGTGCTTGATCAGACAGTAAATATCAAGACCATTGTAAATGTAATGAATCCAACGAAGGAAATGTCGTTTATGTCTCCGCCTCCGAGAGCAAAAGAAGAAACAGGATTCATCATGGTGGCATCTCTTTCGGCAAAGGGATACAATTCTCAGAAAAAGATAATTCCTTTGAAAAAAGAGGTAGAAACCTATGTTTTCGAGGGAAGTAAATATACATCGACAGTTAATAAGAATGATAAAGAATGGCCATTTAAAACTCGAGAAAAGATAGAATATATTAAGCCGACTCCAAATATGACATTTTTTGATGTTGTTTATGGTAGATATTCAGTGGAAGAATTTGTCACGACTCTTTCTCCACAGGTGTTGGCAAGGATTGTTTGTGGTGCAACGGATGAATCGTTATATCCTGTGGATAGTAGATTCAAAAGTCAGATTAAAATCAATAAAAGAAACCGAAAAGGATGTTTACATACGACCTCTCAATATGAGAAGATGCTTGGAATACCAAGTGTAGAAATTTGTTACGGAGCATCGGGGATACATTTGTCACAAATTGAGGCGACCTCTTTTCCATCGCCTATGAATATGGCTCAGACATGGGATATGGATGCAATGGTTCGACAGGGTAGAGCATATGGTCGTGAGATGGAACAGCTTGGAATCGATTATTGTCTTGCACCGGATTTAAATATTAACAGAATGCCCATGCAGGGTCGTGCATACGAGTGCTATTCGGAAGACCCGGCTTTGGCAGGTGTTATGGGGGCAGGATTCACAATAGGTGTGAAGCGATATGATGGCAGAAATGTAATCATGAAACATCTTGTATGTCAGACAAAAGAAAATGAGAATGTAGTAATGAATTACAATATTGGAAAACGAGCTTTTGCTGAGATATATCTCAGGCCATTTTCTATATGCCAATATATAGTAAAACCTGCCGGCATAATGAATTCTGCTCATATGATAAATGGCAAATTCGCCTCTAATCAAAGAGGAATGAATACTGACATTATTCGAACCGATTGGGGTTGGGAAGGATTTGTGATGACGGATATTGGCACGGCCTCTGATAAGGGAATGGATATTCACGGAGGATGCGATTTGATATTGCCGGGATATGACCCTGATCGAATATTGGAGGCTATGATTGAGGCTCCGCCTACATTTACGGAGGATGGATATGTACAAAGAGTAAATAAAGGGTTTGTATTTGGTGTTCCGACAATCAGATATGACTGCTGGGGATCGTTTGTCCCTGATAAAGATGGTACTGAGACCTTAAAAACAGAAGTGCCTTGTGATATGCAGCTAAATCCAATAATACCATCGCTTATAGATGAGGGAATATGTACTGTTAAATTGAGAGACGATGGTATACAGGAGGTAGAGTATAAGGGATATAATCGAGGTGCGTATTTATGCCTGGGTGATTTGCAGCAGGCAGCCATCCATATCCTCACTGAGATAAAAAATTCAGCTTCAATGCAGAGATTGATGGATGAAATTGAAAAGTAAAATACAAATCACAGTAAATATATGTGGAAAAAAAGTGCTTCCTAAATTAAAATTATGGTACTTGAAATGTTATTATTGTTAATAATATTTTCAAAAAAGTACTATAGTGTGTAAAGGGAGGCACTTTTTGATGTTAGCAGAAGTTTTAGCGGTAGTCATATTCGTGGCTATGTTTGTTATGATTGTTTGGGATAGGTTTCCCAAGCATTACGTCACTATGACCTGTGCGGCGCTGACCAGCGTTTTTGTATTTGGAATAGGAATGCATAGTATTGATGCATTTATTGATACAATTGCTGTTGGCAATATATTTAAACCGGAGTTTTGGTATTCTGCGGGAGAGTCAGCAGAGCAGACTTCCGGAGTCAATTGGGCTACCATTATTTTCTTGTGGGGCATGATGATAATGGTAGAAGGAATGGCAGAGGCAGGATTTTTTGATTGGCTATGCTTAAAGATTGCAAAGCTTGCACGTTATGAGCCGGTTCGTATCTTCGTGGCATTTATGATTCTTTCTGCTCTTCTTGCTATGTTTATTGATTCTATTACTGTCATTTTGTTTTTGGCAGCAGTAACTATTCGTTTGGGACGTACATTGAAGTTTAATCCGGTTCCTGTTATTATGGCGGAGATTTTTTGTGCTAATCTGGGAGGCTCTGCAACAATGTGTGGAGACCCACCAAATATCATAATTGGCACATCTTTGGGATATTCTTTTTCTGATTTTGTTGAGAATACAGGTCTTATTGGGCTTGTATCTTTGGTTGTCATAATCATTTATTTCTATTTTACAATGCGAAATAGATTGCAGGACCCATCAGACAAGGGCAAAACCGGAGTAATTGAAGTAGATGTCAAAATCGATAATAAAAGAGAGTTCATTACTTCAACAGCAATATTTGCTACAGCGGTTGCTCTTTTAATTACTCATGCAATGACAGGCCTTACTGTAGCTTTTATTGGTGTGTTTATAGCAGCGCTTACATTGATATGCTCCGGCAGAAAGGCCCTTATGCTTTTAAAGAGGGCAGATTATTTCACACTACTATTTTTTATAGGATTGTTTGTAGTTGTAGGAGGCTTGGAGGAGACCGGAGTATTAGTAGTGATTGCGGATTTGATAGCTGAGGTATCAGGAGGTAATTCATATATTATGGTCGCAATTATTCTTTGGGTTAGCGCGATTGCATCTGCATTTATTGATAATATTCCATTCTCGGCTACAATGATACCGGTAATAAGCGCATTGGCTTCATCTACCGGTATTGACCTTGCAGTATTGGCATGGACACTCGCCATCGGAACCGATATAGGTGGCAGTATGACACCTATCGGAGCAAGCGCAAATGTTGTTGGTGTTTCTACAGCTGCTAAATCTGGATATCCAATAAGTTGGAGCACTTATTGTAGGGAATTGGTTCCCGGTACATTTATAGTATTGTTTATATCTATGCTCTGTATTTTTGCAAGATATTTGTAAAATAGACAGTACATTCCTCGACTTATGAGGATTAATCAGATAAAATAAATAATATAATTATAGATAGATTTCTACTTTCTTTCAAAAGGGAGGAGGCAAGTTTATGGGGCAGTTTATAATTTCTGTTGGTAGAGAGTACGGAAGCGGAGGACATGAGATAGCTACAGTCCTGGCAGACAGATTTGGTATTCCGATGTATGATAGAAATATGTTGGACCAGCTTGCGGAACGTAATGGAATTGATGCTGATGAGTTGCACAAGCATGAGGAAATGAAAAGAAAGGGACTGGTTCGTACAGTTCGAGGTCATTCCTCATCCATGCAGGAGACTATAGCTCAGATTCAGTTTGATTTCATTCGCGAAAAGGCTGAGAGTGGAGAGAGTTTTGTTGTCGTTGGACGATGTGCAGAAAATGTTCTTAGAGATAATCCGGCACTTATATCGCTTTTCATCAGGGGGGATGAGGACGTTAAGGTCGAGCGCATCAGTCGATTGTACAAGCTCAATAAATTAGAGGCACGAGCAAAGATGCTCAGACACGATAAAAAACGTAAGGCATATCACAACTATTATTCAAGTATGAAATGGGGAGATAGCAGGGGATACGATTTTTGCGTAAATAGTTCTCTGATGGGAGTTGAAAAAACCGCAGAGGCTTTATATACGTTGTTATCAGGTTTTCTTGACAGCAAGGAATAGATTCTTGTTTTTCATCAGAAAAACAGGAATCGTAAATACCAAGAAAATAGATTTATCTATTTTCTT
>FLNY01003174.1_pt1 | contig 16018 bp, 12 predicted proteins | sample 1140381 | NCBI WGS metagenome assembly FLNY01 (sample SAMEA3878172, study PRJEB12797) | bioreactor metagenome | biome: Moose rumen | place: Sweden | collected 2011-10
CATGGGCATCCGCCGCGAGGTCTACCGCGAGCTGGGCGGATTCTCGAAGATGCGCTTCGGCGAGGACATCGACTTCTCATACCGCATCGTCGAGGCCGGATACAAGGCGGCCCTGCTGCCCGAGGCGTGGGTGTGGCACAAGCGCCGCACCGACCTGCGCAAGTTTTTCCGCCAGGTGTATAACAGCGGCATCGCCCGCATCAACCTCACCAAGCGCCATCCCGGCACACTCAAGCTGGTGCACCTGCTGCCCACCATTTTCACCGTTGGCGTCATCTGCCTCGCGTTGCTCTTCCTGTTTGGGGTCGGGCTCTATGCCGAAGGCGAGTGGCTCGACCACTGCGGCCTGCGTCCCGCCGACAACATGCATCAGGGCATTGGCTTCGCCGTCTGCGTGCTGGCTCTTATACCTATTTTATCTTATAGTTCCATCATCTTCGTCGATTCTGCCATCAAGAACCGCAGCCTCCGCGTCGGCCTGCTATCCGTGCCCGCAGCCTTCGTGCAACTGATGGGCTACGGCCTCGGCTTCATCGAGTCGTGGTGGAAGCGCTGCGTGCTGAAGAAAGACGAATTTCAGGCGTTCGAAAAGAACTTTTATTCCTAAAAGTCCTTTTCAAAGTGTAGAGTGTAGAGTGTAGAATGTAGAGTGTAGAGTTTGCTACCGCATTTCCTTTTTCAAAATCATACAGCGACATGCCAAGAAAAGAAAGCATTCTCAAGATAAAGACTGAAGCCTTCGCTTTGCGCGTTATTAGGCTTTATCAATATCTCATGAAGGAAAAGCATGACAATGTCATGGCAAAGCAACTCTATCGCAGCGGAACAAGTATTGGCGCAAATGTGGCTGAAAGCATCAACGCCCAAACGAGAGCCGACTTCATCACTAAACTGAGCATCGCTCTCAAGGAGGCCAACGAAACACAATACTGGCTGCAAATCTGCCATCAGGCCGGGTTTATTGACCAACGGGGATATGACTCGATAAACAACGACAACGAAGAAATAATAAGAATACTTGTCAGTTCGATTAAAACTGCAAGGAAAAGCATAGAGAATGATGAAAAAGAACAATAAAGACCATGCAGCGGTAGCAAACTCTACACTCTACACTCTACATTCTACACTGGGAAAGCTGACTATTGCCGACTGGTCGCCAGACGACCAGCCCCGCGAAAAACTGCGCGACAAAGGCCCAGAAACGCTGAGCAATGCCGAACTGATAGCCATTCTCATTGGGTCTGGACGTCCTGGTGTCACCGCCGTTGAACTGATGCAGCAGGTGCTCAGCGACTGCAATAACAACCTAAACACGCTGGGCAAGATGTCAATCCACGACCTATGCCAGTACAACGGCATCGGCGAGGCCAAGGCCATCACCATTCTTGCCGCATGCGAACTAGGCAAGCGCCGACAGATGGAGCGACCCGAGGAGCGGTCCGAGCTGTCGACGGCCACCCGCGTCTACAACCACATGCATCCCCTGATGCAGGACCTCGACGTGGAGGAGTTTTGGGTGCTCTACCTCAACCAGGCCCACAGGCTGATCAAGCAGACGAAGATAGCCCACGGCGGCATCTCGGAGGTGACGGTCGACGTGCGCATCATCATCCGCGAGGCCGTGCTCTCGAACGCCACCGTCATCGTCGTGTGCCACAACCACCCCAGCGGAAACATCGCCCCCAGCCGCCAGGACGACCAGCTGACGCGCACGGTGAAAAGTGCCTGCGAGGTGATGCGCCTGCACCTGATGGACCACGTCATCGTGGCTGACGGACAATACTTCTCGTATCACGAAGCGGGCAAATTGTAGCCGTTTTATTTTGTAGTTTCCCAAATTTGCATTATCTTTGCAAACAGTTAAACAGCAAAGATAATGACCCAAGAAGAAATAACAGCACTCGAAGAGCGCATCGTCGATGTGCTCAAGACCGTCTATGACCCCGAGATTCCCGTCGACATCTACGAACTGGGCATGATTTACAAAATCGACGTGAAAGACGACCACAGCGTAGACATCGACATGACCTTCACCGCTCCCAACTGCCCTGCCGCCGACTTCATCCTCGAGGACGTGCGCACCAAGGTAGAAAGCGTCGACGGCATCACCTCCTGCAACGTCAACCTCGTCTTCGAGCCCGCCTGGGACCAGTCGATGATGAGCGAAGAAGCCCGTGTAGAACTTGGATTCGACTGATTATGAAGAATGTTTACTTTTTGAGCGATGCACACCTCGGTTCATGGGCGCTCGACCACAAGCGGATGCAGGAGCGACGCCTGGTGCGATTCCTTGACTCTATCAAGACAAAAGCGGCCGCCGTCTACCTGCTCGGCGATATGTTCGACTTCTGGTATGAATACCGCTATGTCGTGCCCCGCGGCTACACCCGCTTCCTCGGCAAACTCTCCGAGTTGACCGACATGGGGGTCGAGGTGCACTATTTCACCGGCAACCACGACATCTGGGCCTTCAACTACCTGGAGCGCGAGTGTGGCGTCATCATGCATCGCCAGCCGCTGACCACCGAACTCTACGGAAAGATATTCTACCTCGCCCACGGTGACGGCCTCGGCGACCCCGACAAGAAGTTCAAGATTATCCGCTCAGTCTTCCACAACCGCACATGCCAGCGTCTGTTCTCAGCCCTCCATCCCCGCTGGGGCATGTGGTTCGGGCTGACTTGGGCCAAGCATTCGCGCATGAAGCGCCCCAACGGCGAGGAGCCCCCCTACATGGGTGAGGACCGCGAGCACCTTATCCTTTACACAAAGAAATATATCCAATACCACTCCAACGTCGACTATTTTATCTACGGTCATCGCCACATTGAGGTCGACCTGCAACTGACGAAGAAGGCCCGCGTCATCATCCTCGGCGACTGGATCTCACAGTTCTCCTATGTCGTTTGGGACGGCGAACACCTCTTCATGTCGCAGTACATCGAAGGCGAAAGCCAAGTCTGACGTTTTTATAAGTCAATCAGAAATAAGACACGTCTAGAGCAAAACGATATTCCACAAAAGCTTCCATAGCCTCGTAGCAGGCCAGTCCCAGGGCATCATAGCGCTCGGCAGTGGCCCGGTTGCGATCTTCGGCACGCTGCCAAAACAGGCGTGAGTCGTCGCCCATAAAGGGGGCGCGCTCCATCTGGCTTTGGTGGCGCAGAATGGCATTTCGCTTCTCAAGCAACTCCTCCGGGCTCATGGGCACACACATGTCGATGTCGGCCAGCACCACGTCAGTGCACTTGCGATGAGTGCCATTTTCACTAAGCCTTATTATCTGATGATTTGCTTCCGATTCTCACGAACATAAAGTCCGGGACGAGTGGGCATGGGGCCGGCAGGTCGGCCTTGCAAATCGATATATGAAGGAGTGAGGGCGGACGGAAGACATGGGGAAATGCCTTCAGAAGCAGTCGTGAACGACAGGACCAACGGTCGACTGGGCGTGCCGACGACGGCATCCTGAGCGAAATTGACGGGCTCTGCAGGCTGCAGCTGATGCTCGGTCGCCGTGGTGTAGTCGTAGAACCGGAAAGTGACGGGGCGCGTAATCAAAGAACTGTTGTGTACACGCAGGACGCCATAGTCGGCCGCTGCAGGGATAACGGCACAGCCGGCACACTGGTCGTCGATGAAGGCGCCCACGGCTAACTGCGAGTAGTCGCTGACGGGTTGGCCGTCGATGGTGAGAGTCACGAAGAGTGTCATGTCATAGTGACTCGAAAGGGCATCAGTGAACCAAGGCTGCCGGCTCAGCGTCCAAGTGCCACCCTGATGCAGTTCGGTGCCCTTGACGTTGTGGGTTGCGGCCTCGGTGCCCATGACTGTCAGGTTGACATTGCCGCTTGTCTGTCGCAGATGGGTGTCGGTGCTGATGGCTATGCAGCGGTCGGTGTCGCCCGTAGCCTCGTCGGTGAGGATGCCGCCGGAGGCTATGACATTAAGCCGTCCGCCTTCAATAGCAAACAGTCCGCCGTCCTTGACAGTAGCATCGGTTGCCGTATTGTTCTTCGTCTTGATGCCCTTGGAACCGTCGCCCTTGACGTGAATGTCGGTTCGGCCGCCGCGCAACGTCGTGCTATAGCGCGAAAGCAGACCGTCGGCATCACTGCCATTGACGAGGATATTGATGAGTCCACCCCCGACAACGATGGTGCTGTCGGCCTTGATACCCGTGGCGCCATCGCCGACCGTGATGCTGATACCACCGTCAATCAGACGTACGGTGCCATAGTCATCAGCATCGATACCCTCGTCGGCAGTCTTCTCGATGTTCACCGAGCCGCCCCGCATAAGGAAATAGTTCTTCTCCGGGTCCCGCACGCCTCGTCCGCAATGGATGCCGTCGCCAGCAGCCCCGAGGATGTTAATCGTCCCGAGGGAAGGCTTGAGCTCGATGTATTCCTTGGCGGCAATGGCGTGCTTCAGCTTGCCGGTGACGTTGAGCGTGCCGCCACCGCGAAACTCGGGATGGCCCTTGAAATAGAAGGCCGCCTTCTGACCACCGGTGGCAATGTCAGAAAGGGTGTTGACCGTGCCGTCGACGAGCTCCACGGCAATGCGCTTGCCGCACTCCACGTCGATAGCAGCCCCGCCGTGGGAGTTGACCAGGGTGAGGCCGTCGAGCTGCAGGGTGAGTTTATATTGGCCATTGATGACGAGCGACCCGTTGTTCGACGTGCCACTGACATGATAAATATATTCCGTGTCGATGGTCGTTGAAGTGACGACAACGTTAGCTCCCTGGACGGTCTGACTGACCCCGACGACATCCTCAGGAATGAAAACCGAAGCCGTGTTGCCGCTATAGCGGATATCGATGATGCCCTGAGCCGCGACGCTGACAAAGCCAAGGAGCAGGAGTTGACTTAGAAACAGTTTTTTCATCGTGACTATTGAATGTGAATCTTACGATAAGAGCCGTCGCTCATCTTTGCGACATAGACGCCACTGGGCAGTGAAACGGCGCGCGAACCGACGGGACGACCCTGCAGGTCGAAGTATCGAAGAACGCTGCTCGCAGTATGCTGGGCGTCGGTAACCGACGTGGGCAGCAGATAGGTGGTCAGCGACAGCTGGAATGGCTCGTCGATGCTACCAAGAAGGTCGGCAACGAAACTGGTGCGTTCTTCTGCCTCATAGACGGAACCATCGTACTGGTCGACCACTTTAAACGTGACAGCCTCGCCACCGTCGCCATAGACTGAGAGCCACAGCAGGTCATCGAGCCATTGGGCCTGACCACGGCACTCGTCGCCGGCATAGGCCTGCAGCACGAAGCGGTCTGGGTCGTTCACGTATTGCCCGTCGACAGAAAGCTGTGCAATAAGTCCCATCTGGTTTGGATAGGCGGTCTTGAGAAGTGAGAACTGAGAGGTGAGCGGTGAGCGATGAGGATGCCTCATGCGCACCTGAACAGCAGGTTCGTTGAAGCGCAGCGTCTTGGTCTTTGTCGATTTAAAGAGATAGCCCTTGCCTGTCTCGACAGTCGACAGCGTGCCGCTCCACGAGCCATTGCGATAAGTGGAAAAGCCGTCCTGACCCATCACGACGTCGCCATTGTCGAGCAGGTTGCCGGCCAAAGCGTTGCTGAGGGTCTGTGAACCATTGGCCGTATAGCCAATCCAGTTCCAGCCGGGCTTCAGACCGATGGGCATGCGGCTGTCGCAGAGGGCACCGTTGGCAGTATAGCTGTCGGCCTGCGACATCTGCACCTTGTAGAGTTTGCCTGCCTCGAGTTGCGTGAGCGTGCCGACAAGTCCGCGGTTGGCATCGCGATAGGCTTCACTGTCGAAGCCAAGAATGCGCTGGGCATAGGGCGAAAGGTCATCACGACTGACAGGCTCGTCGAGCAGATGCGACGTCCAGTTCCATCCCTCGGCCAAGTCAAGGGTAAACGATTCCGTCTGCGGAATCATCCACGGCTGGTCCTCACCGACGAATTGGTCGGCAGGCAGGAGCGTGTTGCTTCGGTCGATGGTGGGGCGCCACATGCAGTAGAACTGCCGGCCGCCGTCAGGATAGCGCCCAATGGTCTGGTCGCCGCGGTGAGCCACGTAGGTCATGCCATCGGCAAACGCTTTCATCTGCGGGTGGCTGTTGAAATAAGCGGGATTATTAGCCACAAACTCGTCGCTGCTCGTGATAATCACCACCTCGCCGTCGTTGTTGCCGAGCTTGAAGCCTGTATGGAGCTGCGACTCACTCTCGAGCTTGTCAGCCCAGAGCACCAAGTGGCCGTGGGCCGGCACGATGGTGTTGATGAGACCGTCGCTCTGCGGCACCTGATACTTCAGCGGCTGGTCGGGGTCGTCACTCAGGTAGAGGCCTGCGGCGTTGAGGTCAGTGTCGGTGGGATTGTAGAGTTCAACCCAGTCGTTCTTCTTGAATTGCTCGTTGACGAAGACCGTGTTGCCGGCGCTCACTTCGTTGACCTTCAGCGGCATGGCCAGGTCGGCCAACATCTCGTTGTCGCTGGGCAGCGGCTCATAGGTGGCGGTCAGGAAGATGTCGCCCATGTCGGAGATGTCGTAAGTCTCGCTTTCGCTGTAGACGACGCCGTCAGCATCCTGCCAACCACGGAACTGATAGCCCTCAGGCGCCGTTGCCGTCAGGACGGTGGGGGCAAAGAGAGTGCCGTCGAAGCGGCCCGTCGGCACCTCAACGCCGTTGACGCGAATGGCGACGCCCTCAACGTTGCTCTGCAGGGCGACGTGACTGCCATCCTTGGTCAGGCGGGTGTACTGCCAGTTGCGCAGCGACTGAATCATCTTCTCACGGCGAGTGTCGGTGAGCACCTGTTTCATGTAGCCGGCAGTCGGTTGGGTCGACAGGCCTTCAAGTGCCAGCGCGGGATCCATCTCGGCCACGATGCGGTCAATGATTTCGTTGCAGCGTTCGGTGGTGAAGATGCTGCCGTCAAAAAGGCAATAGGTGTCAATAAACTGCTTGCGGAACTTGTTGTTGCTGAGCATGTTCAGGAATATCTGCACCAAGGGACAGCCACTGTTGTCGGTCATGTGGCGCAAGGCATTGGAGTCATAGCGCAGGGCCTGGTCGACATCGAAGAATACAATGTGGAACTTGCCGTCGTTGCCCTTGAACGCCTTACAGTTGTTGCCCGGCCAGTCGTCGCCGCCAAGATAGGTCTCAGCCACCATGTAGTTGATGAATTCGTCGATGTCGACAAATTCAGAAATCTGCTCGTAAGTTGCATCGTCGTAGGCTGAGTAAGCCAAGTTGCGCCAACGCCAGAAGTCGTCGGCATCGCCCACCGTCACACTGACGCCGCCACCGAGTTCCATGGCGTCCATCTCGTCGGTGTCGATACCGTAGTTGGCGTAGGCAAAGTGCTTGTTGCTCGGTTCGCGGATATTAAGCATGCCGAGGTAGTTGCCGTTGACGAAGGTGTGAACGGGCTTGTAGTCCTGACAGTCAAGGTGGAAATTGGTGGTCATGATGATCTGCTGCATGGCAACGTCCTTAATGCGGCAGAGCAGGTCGTTGCCGCCGTTGCGCACTTGCAGCGTCTTGTGTTTCATGTAGTTCTTAGAGGGGAAGAACTGGTGGCCGATATAGTTCAGACCCTCATACTGCTTCTGGGCCTTGAGCTTGAAGTTGTAGGGATAGTAGCCGCGGCTCCAGCCACCGAACCGCTCCAGCGAGACCTCCTGATCGTAGTGCTCGCTGCCATCGAGGTTGAAGTAGTTGAAGGCGACAGGGCGGTCCCACTCCATGTTCCAATTGCAGTTGTAGCTTTGTCCGCTGCCTGACTTGCCATTGACGCCAGTGACAAAGACACCAATCTCATCGTCGTAGAAATTATCAGAATTCGATACAATCGAGAGCACGGGCAGCGTGTAGTCGAGGTCTGACTTGATGAAGGTGAGCGTCTTCACCGGACTGTTGAGCATGCCATCCTTGGCGAGCAGCAGACGCAGCACGGTGGTCTTGCTGATAGAAAACAGTCCGTTGACTGACATCAGCGAACTATAGGCCACGGGCGTTGAACCGTCACGAGTGTAGAACAGCTTGGCACCAGCGGGAATCTCGACCTGAAGGGTGAAGGCCGACGTGAACACCTGCGACTCATGGCTCACCTGAGGCAGGTTCAAGCGCTCATAGGCCGTGGTCGACAGGTATTCTCGGCTCTCGCTGTTGCTCTGGCCAGGTGTGGGATACGACGTAAAGGCCCACGCATTGGCGCCGTCGGTCAGTCGGGCATACGAGGTACGCGTCACGGCAGGCGGATAGGCTTGGCTGGCAATGAGGTTGCCGGAGGCATCGCTCAGATATATCACACCGCCGTCCATGTCCATACGTTCGGGATGCTGGGTGGCGCAGTCGTCAGCGTGGTCGAACCACAGCAGGGCATAGCCGTGGGCCTTGACGTAGCCGTTGTTGCGGGTGAGTTGCTTTTGCCACATGTTGCCTGGGTCAATGCTCAGCCAAAGACCTTCGAGAGGAATCGACTTGTCCGTCGGGTTATAGAGTTCCACGTAGCCGCCGTAGTTGAAGGATGGGTCGAGGAACATGTCGATGTTCGACACCTGAATCTCGTTGATGATGATATCGCGAGGCGAGCCCGAGGGGTCGCACACCTCAATATCGACCGAGCCGAGCGTGCGGTCAAGGCCGTAGAGCGTGGCCACGACTGACGTGCTACCGGCAGCGACGCCCGTGACGAGACCCTGCGGCGTGACGGTAGCCACGGCGGGGTTGAGCGACGTCCACTTGATGGGGGTATAGCCGTCGAGGGCCGGGCTCACCATGCCACTGAGCTGCATCTGTTCGCGCAGGTCGAGGCGCTGCAAGCCGGCCGGCGTGATGGCGATAGACTCTGCCAGAGGATTGTCTGGGGCCTGGTTGCCTAAATAGTAAAGATGGAAATTATCCCAGATGGCCCAGTCGTTCTTATAGCCAAGCGACTTGCGGACACCGAGGCGCAGCGTGCCGTCGTGGACGTAGACAGTCAGTTCCACGGGGTATTCGCCGTCGCTGAAGGCCCGCGAGGCAGCCGACATCGAGTTGGGCAGCCAACCGTAGCCCTCGATATAGCGGTCGCCGTCGCTCAGCTGCTCCTCATGGGCGAAGTCGAAGACGGAGGGCAGCGGTGCCTCCACCTCGTTGGCATAGAGCCGGGCATAGAGTTCCTCGTGGCCGATGGTGCGGCTGATGACCGCCCAGGGCACGGTGGCCATGGCATAGACCTGGTTGGCCACGTTCTCGTCGTGCAGTTCGCCCCATCCGTTGTAGGTCAGGTCCTGCTGCTCGAAGTAGTCGCCGTAGCGATAGAATCCCTGTGCCGTCAGCCGATACCAGCCGTCGGGCATGCCCTTCAGTTCCTGATAGACATCGAACGAAGTGAAGTATTTCTCGGCGTTGCGGTTCTGCCATTCACCGCCGTAGGTCGGGTTGCCGCGCCAGCCGCTGTTCTGCTCGCAATCAGCGTTCTGGATGCGGTCGGTCATGTCCAGCGGGTTGTCGGGCGTCACGTCGCTGTAGTCGGTCGTGTCGTCGGGCTGTTCACCGTAGTTGTAGTCGCTGTTGTCGCCGGCTTGCAGCATGATGAGGCGGAAGTTGTCCCATATGGTCCAGTCGCAACCGTCCTGCTCGAACTTGCGGATGCCGACTGTCAGCTGATGGTTGACGACGTCGACTTCGAGCACGTTGTCGTCATAGAGTCCGGCCGTGAAACAATGAGAAGCGTCGGTCATGGAGAAAGGCATACCTCCGCCGTTAGGGTTGTCACTGATGCTGATGCCGAGCTCGGTAATGCGGTCGCGCTCGTCGACAATGCTCTGCAGGGGCGTCTCGACGTCGTTGGCATAAAGTTTTGCATAGAGTTGCTCGTAGCCCTCCTCGTGGGCCGTGAGGGCATTCACGTTGACATTGTTCCCCCGGTTGTTATACCTGTACAGACCCTGCACGCGCAGTTGATAGCGACCGTTGGGAATGTTCTCCAAGTGCTGATAGACGTTGAACGACGTGTTCCACGACTCGGCACAAAAGTTACCGTCGGAGTTCCAGTAGCCTTCCTCGCCACTGATATTATGGTTGGAGGTATCGAAAACCCAGGCGTCGCTATAGGCATTGCGGTCGTAGTCGGGGTCACTGATGAGGAAGGTGGCATCGACGGGCGACGAGGGAGTGGCGCTGACGAGGCGCTCGAGCATCTCGCGGCGGGGAATGAATTCCCACTGTGCTTCGTCGTTCGCCGGGTCGGCCAGGTCGACGGCTACAAGCTGCTCGCCGTCGCGATAGCCCATATAGGTGCCTTCAGTGGCCGACAGGATGGTGTAGCAGCCGTCGACAGAGCGGGCGATGGTCCAGGGCGTGGCCTCCTCGTCGGTCCAGGCGGCCCCGTCGACAATCTTCAGGCCGGCGGGCGAACCGTAGTGGTCGAAGCCCATGCGGATGTAGAACATGTCGTTGCCCGCACTCTCAAGACTGACGAGGCGGGGATGAGTGCCGGCCACGAGCTGCGTGCCCCACATAGCGCCAGAGTCGAAGTAGATGCCGGTCTGCCGATGGCGTATGACATAGTCGCCACTGACGAGCGGGCCGTCGGTGCGGGTCAGGGTGACATCCTTCCACGCTACCCAGTCGAAGTTGGCACTTTCGATATTGATGCCGAGGTCGAGCTGACCGTCGGCACCGACATTGAAGGTCAAGGCAACCACCTTGTAGGTGTATTGCTGACCATTGTAAATGCCCGTCTGAGCATCCTCGCAGGCATTCTCCGTCACACCGTTGGCGTAGACATAGGCACCGCTGGGCAACCGTTGCGCACTCTGGTCATAGCAGCGCACACGCATCGTGAGCCGGTATTGGCCCTGGGGCAGACCTGTGACCGGCCTATGGCGTATCTGCATGTCGGCAAGCGGCGTGCGCTGGCCGTCAGTGGTCACCTCCATGAACGGGGGTACCATGCTGGTCCCGTCGCTGCGGCCACGCACCGACCATGTGTCGCAGACAATTGTGCCGTTGTGGCCGCTCGTGGTGATGCTCCAGTGCTGGGCATCGTCGCCTGCGGCACCGGCAACGAAGCTGGTATAGTCCTGGGCCTGCAGGGTTGTGGCAATCGTCAGCAGAAACGCTGTAAGGGCGAGAATCATGCGAGCGTTCAGAACGCTCATGAGCATTTTTTTCATGTCAAGTACTTAGTTAGTGGGTGGTGATTGTCCGGCAGGATCTTTTCCCCCGGAATATATGCAAAAAGTGGGTGTGCGGGCGCACACCCACTTTGGCAAAGTAGGTCAGAGCAGGTTCATGGTGTCGGTGGCAATCATCAGCTCCTCGTCGGTGGGGATGACACAGACTTTCACGCGGGAGTCGTCGGTCGAGATGACGGCTTCCTCGCCGCGCACCTTGTTCTTCTCCTCGTCAATCTTCACGCCGAGGAACTCCAGACCTTCGCAGACGTCGCGGCGCATGCCAATCTGATTCTCACCCACACCGGCCGTGAACACGATGATATCAACGCCACCCATAGCGGCAGCATAGGCACCGATGTACTTCTTAATGCGATAGAAATACATGTCGAGAGCCAGCTGAGCGCGCTCATTGCCGGCCAGGGCAGCATTCTCCACGTCGCGCATGTCGCTTGATTCGCCCGTGATGCCGAGCACGCCGCTCTGCTTGTTGAGCAGGTTCGACATGCCGTCGGCGTCGAGGTCGAGCTTCTTCTCCAGATAGGTGATGGCACCGCCGTCGATATCGCCCGAACGGGTGCCCATCATGAGACCCTCCAGCGGGGTCAGGCCCATGGTGGTGTCGATGCACTTGCCGTCGACGACAGCAGCAATGGAACCTCCGTTGCCGATATGGCAGGTGATGATGCGCTTTCCCTTAGGATTGACGTCGAGGAACTCGCAGACGCGAGCCGACACGTAGCGGTGGCTGGTGCCATGGAAGCCGTAGCGGCGCACGCCATACTGCTTGTAGAGGTTATAGGGCACGGCGTACATATAGGCTTTCTTGGGCATCGTCTGGTGGAAGGCGGTGTCGAACACGCCCACCTGGGGCAGTCCGGGCATCAGCTCGCTCACGGCGTGCACACCCTTCAGGTTGGCAGGGTTGTGCAGCGGAGCCAGGTCGATGCACTGCTCGAACACCTCGAGCACCTCCTCGTTGAGCACCACCGACTTGTTGAACTTCTCGCCGCCGTGCACCATGCGATGGCCGACGGCGTCGATTTCCTTCAGGTCTTTAATCACGCCGATTTCAGGATCGGTGAGCAGCGAGAAAATGAATTTCACGCCCTCAGTGTGCTCGGGGATGTCGTGCATGATCTGCCGTTTCTCCCCGTTAGCCAGTTTCACCTTGACGAATGCACCCTCCATGCCGACGCGCTCAGCGCCGCCCGAGGTCATCACCGACTTGTCGTCCATGTTATACAGTGCATACTTGATGCTGGACGAACCGCAATTCAAAACTAATATCTTCATAATCCAGACCCCCTCCCGACCTCCCCCTATGGGGAGGAGCAGTTACCTTTTCGGGAGTGTTAGGGGCATTTTTTTGCTGTTATTATTGTTGTTAATTCTGTATACTCCCCTCCCTTGAGAGGGGCAGGGGGTTGGTCTTCTATTTGGCATCCATAGCCTGGCAGGCCGTGATGGCCACCAGATAGTAGATATCGTCGACGCTGCAACCACGGCTCAGGTCGTTGACCGGACGGGCTATGCCCTGCAGAATGGGACCTATGGCGATAGCGTCGCCAAGGCGCTGAACCAGCTTATAGGCGATGTTGCCCACCTCGAGGCAGGGGAACACCAGCACGTTGGCCTGACCGGCAATGTCAGAGCCGGGAGCCTTCTTCTTGCCTACCGACGGCACGAGGGCAGCGTCGGCCTGCAGCTCGCCGTCGACCTTCAATGTCGGGTCGAGCTCACGGGCGAGGCGCGTGGCCTCAATCACCTTGTCGACCACCTCATGCGTGGCACTTCCCTTCGTCGAGAAGCTCAGCATGGCCACGCGGGGATCCTCGAAACCGGCCACGCTCTTAGCCGTCTGAGCCGTGCACACGGCAATCTGCGAGAGCTGCTGGGCGTCGGGCATGGGCGTCACGGCCACGTCGCCGACGACGAGCACGCCGTTCTCGCCGTACTCAGGCTTCTTCGTAATGAGCAGCATGGCGCCGCTGACGCAGGTGATGCCGGGGGCGCACTTGATGATCTGGAGTGCCGGGCGCAGCGTGTCGCCCGTCGTCGAGAGCGCACCGCTAATCTGACCGTCGGCACCCTCGGTCTTGATGATCATGCAGCCCAGGTAGAGCGGATTCTTCACCAGCTCGCGAGCCTGCTCGATGGTCATGCCTTTCTTCTTGCGGAGCTCGCAGAGCAGCTGGGCCATCTCCTCGCTACGCTCATAGTTCTCAGGGTCGATGAGCGTGGCGCGGTCAATGTGCGTCAGCCCCTTCTCCTTTGCCAGTGCATGCACCTTCTCAGGATTTCCGATCAGGATCAGGTCGGCGATGTCGTCGGCCAGCACGCGGTCGGCCGCTGTGAGTGTGCGCTCCTCCTCAGCCTCGGGGAGCACGATGCGCTGCTTGTTCGACTTAGCACGCGCAATGATTTGTTCAATTAAACCCATAGTTTGCTTTATTATAATATTAAAAGTAATATGCCTTCTTATATAATTAAAGTTATTTCACTGGTTCGCATTGGTACGCGGGTGTCTCACCCGCGACCCAGCCGCAGGTGAGACACCTGCGTACCAATAGTTGGCTGCAAAATTACAAAAAAATATCCGAACGGCATGCCATTCGACAGATAATTTAAGGTATTTTGCAGTAATGCATCGCGAAAAGCTGCTGGACGGATGGGGCAGCAGCCGCCAGAATAATTCAGAATAATATTGACAAAAGCCCCCACCCTACACAAAAAAACGGTGCTTCTCGGGGCAAAAAGCGGCACTTCTTTCATCAAAAAGCTGCCTTTCATTCATCGAAAAGCACCGTTTCTTTTTCAGGAAATATCCATCTGCCTGATTATCAGGCGGTTAAAAAACTCGCGAAAAATATTACGAATTTCCTTTACATTCTTTCTTCTTTTTATTGACCGGAAACTCGTCAACCGTGCTCAGTCGGCGAGCTGCGCCAACACCAGTGCCTCGTCGCCCTCGCACTGCAGGGGCGCGGTGAGGGGATGGTATCTGAAGTCGGCGAAGCGGAACAGCTGGACAGCACAGTACATGCTGTCCTTCGAGCGGCACACCTCTAAGCGCATGGGACCTACAGGTATGGATTCGGGCCGCCCGTTCGCTTTCAGCTCCGCCTGCAGCTTGTCGAGCGGCAGTCCGAGCAGACGCTGCAGGCGGTTGCCCTCTGCTTCAGTATATTCGAACACCTCGCATGCGACGGGGCTCTGCGTAGGTTGATAGATAGCCTTTGTTCCGAAAAGCGATTTCTTGATAGCTATATGCTGGTTGTTGGCGATGGCTTCAGCCATCTCCATATTCTTGATATTCATAAGTTTTATAATGTTAATTGTTAATATAAGAGCAAATTCACCGTGGTCATCGTTGCCATTATATCAACAAAGGATTCGCCTCAGCGCTATGATGTAGTAGAAGCGCGAGACGAAAGGGCGCATCGGCAGAGACAATTGCCTCGGCCAGCCGCCAAAGTTTTTAAAGCGTGAAAACTGTAGTTTCTGCCTGTCACCGTCGCCACGCGAATGTTTGCCCGACGTCCGCTGACTGCTGACGATATTGCTGGGCGCCACCCGCTGCGGTCGCGTCGTCGAGAGCCGGTAGCCCTCTGTGGCGTCGCTCAGCGTGGCCGCCTGTGCAGGCAAGTCCTGCTTTTTTCCCTCGATGGTCCCACGGGCCGTCGGTTCGGTCTCGCCCATAGGGCAAGCCCCTTGCAGTTCCTGCCCACCGAGGAGCAGCACCAGCCAGATGAAGAGGATGTGTCTCAGGAATTTCATCACCGCAGTTTCTTGCTAAGTCACCCCCCCAACTCTTCGGTGAGCACCGACTCGAGCTCCTCGGCGGAGAGGCGCAGGCGGAAGTCGCCGCCGCGGGCGATGGAAATGGCGCCGGTCTCCTCAGAGACGATGATGCAGATGGCGTCGCTCTCCTGACTCATGCCGAGGGCTGCGCGGTGGCGCAGGCCAAGCTCCTTGGGGATGCTGAGGTCGTGGCTGACGGGCAGGATGCAACCGGCGGCGCGGATGCGGTGGTCGTGGATGATCATGGCTCCGTCGTGTAGGGGTGAGTTCTTAAAAAAGATGTTCTCGATGAGGCGCTGGTTGATGGCTGCGTCGACCACGTCGCCCGTAGCCACGATGTCCTGCAGGTCCTGTGAACGCTCCCAGACGATGAGGGCGCCCACCTTCTGCTTCGACATCGACATGCATGCCATGACGACGGGCATGATGTCGCGCTTGAGCTGTTGTCGGTTGGCGACCCCTGTGCGCGCCGGCATCAGATAGTGAATCATGCGGTTGACGCCGCGCCGCGTACCTATATTATATAGGAAGCGGCGGATGTCCTCCTGGAAGAGGATAATGAGTGCAATGACGCCGACGGAGATGAGCTTGTCGAGGATGGTGCCCATGAGGCGCATCTCGAGGACCTGCGACATGAACAGCCATACGACGATGAAGATCATGATGCCCACGAAGATGTTGAGCGAGCGGGTCTCGCGCATCAGCCGGTAGATGTAGTAGAGCACCAGGGCCACCAGCAGAATGTCGATGAAGTCTTTTATGCCGAAGCTTATCATTTTGACGGACGTTAGTGGTTATTTAGACGGATGTACGGATGGACGTTTTCTTGTAGATTGCAATGCATTCCGCGGCTTCACGCACCTCGTGGACGCGGAGGATGGAGGCGCCTTTCATCAGGGCCAGGGTGTTGAGAACGGTGGTGCCATTGAGGGCCTCCTGCGGCGTCGTGCCGAGAAGCTTGTAGATCATCGACTTGCGCGAGATGCCCACGAGCAGGGGCAGGTGCAGGATCTGCAGACGGTCCATCCCGGCCATCAGCCGATAGTTTTCGTCAA
>FLNY01003922.1_pt1 | contig 15991 bp, 15 predicted proteins | sample 1140381 | NCBI WGS metagenome assembly FLNY01 (sample SAMEA3878172, study PRJEB12797) | bioreactor metagenome | biome: Moose rumen | place: Sweden | collected 2011-10
TATCCGCAGAAAGTCATAGATTCTTGTTTTTCATCAGAAAAACAAGAATCTATAGGTTTTTGATTTTTATTAGAAACAAAATTTAAAAGGAGACTAATTATGAAGACATTACGTGATGCAAGTGTTGGCGAGACCGTCAAAGTCACTAAGATTGATGGCGAGGGTGCAGTCAAGAGAAGAATTATGGATATGGGAATCACGAAGGGTGTAGAGGTCTATATAAGAAAGATCGCTCCACTTGGCGATCCCGTGGAAGTTACAGTCAGAGGCTATGAGCTTTCAGTACGCAAAGCTGATGCTGAGATGATCATAGTAGAATAAAGGAGGATAAAAAATTGGCAATTCGTATTGCGCTTGCAGGTAATCCAAACTGCGGTAAAACAACACTATTTAATGCTCTTACAGGTTCTAACCAATTCGTAGGAAACTGGCCAGGCGTTACTGTAGAGTATAAGGAAGGTAAATACAAAGCAAACAAAGACGTAGTAATCGTCGATCTTCCCGGTATTTATTCACTTTCTCCATATACACTTGAGGAAGTTGTTTCCAGAAATTATCTTATCGATGAGAAGCCTGAGGCTATCATCAATGTTATTGATGGTACTAACCTCGAGCGTAACCTATATCTTACCACTCAGATAGTGGAGCTAGGTATTCCTGTAGTTATCGCTGTCAACATGATGGATGTGGTAGAAAAGAGCGGTGATAAGATTAACACTAAGAAGTTATCAGAGGAAATCGGAGTACCTGTTGTAGAAATATCAGCTCTTAAAAACAGAGGCCTTAAGGACATTGTGGATGCAGCAACTGCTGCAGCCAAGGATGGCAATGCCCAGTCCCCTAAGCATAGATTTACCGGTTCTGTAGAGCATGCGCTTGCGCATATCGAAGAACTCTGTCTCCACGATATTCCTGATGAGAATGTACAGCGTTGGTATGCCATCAAGCTTTTCGAGCGTGATACTAAGATTCAGGAGAAGTTGGGACTTTCTGCTGATGTAATTAGTCACATCGAAAAGGATATCGCTTCTTGTGAAAAAGAATTGGATGATGATTCTGAGTCAATCATCACAGGTGAGAGATATACATATATCGGTACTATTATCGATGGCTGTGTAAAGAAGGCTGTTAAAGGTCTTACTACATCTGACAAGATCGATAGAGTTGTTACCAATAGATGGCTTGCTCTTCCAATCTTTGCCGTTATAATGTTTATAGTATATTTTGTATCAGTTACAACAGTTGGTACGTGGGCTACTGATTGGGCAAATGACGGTGTCTTTGGAGATGGATGGCATCTGTTTGCTATTGGTTCAAGCGCATACAATGATGCGGCTGATGAGTATACAGAAAATGCTCTTATTGTCGATGGTTATGATTTATATGTCGAGGAGAACGGCTCAGCGCCTACAGGTGAGTTCGAATATCCGGTAGAGGATGAGGAGACACTTGAGGTTACATATGAGACAGCTACTCTTCCAGAGTATGATGCAGCCAAGGCATATATTGATTCTACAGAGGAGCCTGACCCTGCAGATTATGGTATTTGGATTCCTGGTATTCCGGTATTTATCGAGGCGGGTCTTGATGCAATCAATTGTAACGATGTGGTAAAGGGACTTATCCTTGATGGTATTGTAGCCGGTGTTGGTGCAGTGCTTGGTTTCGTGCCACAGATGCTTGTACTTTTCATATTCCTTGCATTCCTTGAGTCATGTGGATATATGGCACGTGTTGCCTTCATTATGGACCGTATTTTCAGAAAGTTCGGTCTTTCAGGAAAGTCATTTATTCCAATGCTCATCGGTTCAGGTTGTGGTGTTCCGGGTATCATGGCATCACGTACAATTGAGTCAGATAGAGATCGTAAGATGACAATCATGACAACTACATTTATTCCTTGTGGAGCGAAGCTTCCGTTTATCGCAATGGTAGCAGGTGCTATATTTGGCGGAGCAGCATGGGTTGCACCTTCAGCTTACTTCCTTGGAATTGCTGCAATTATTATTTCAGGTATAATGCTCAAGAAGACCAAGCTCTTCTCTGGCGATCCTGCACCATTTGTTATGGAGCTTCCTGCGTACCACTGGCCAACACTTGGCAATGTTCTTCGTAGCATGTGGGAGCGCGGCTGGTCATTTATCAAGAAGGCCGGTACAATCATCCTTCTTTCTACAATTCTTGTATGGTTTACAACATACTTTGGATTTACATCTGAAGGATTTAGAATGTTAGATGAGTCAGAAATTGACAGCTCAATTCTTGCAGTTATCGGAAATGCAATTGCATGGATTTTTGCACCGCTTGGATGGGGCGATTGGCAGGCAACTGTTGCTGCTATCACAGGTCTTGTTGCAAAGGAGAATATCGTTGGTACTCTTGGCATTATTTATGGTGCTACAGGCGATGTATATGCAGCTATGGGTAGCGCATTCACATCAGCATCTGGTTATGCGTTCCTTGCATTCAACCTCCTTTGTGCACCATGTTTCGCAGCAATGGGTGCAATCAAGCGTGAGATGAACTCTACAAAGTGGTTCTGGACTGCAATCGGATATCAGTGTGGTTTTGCATGGGTTGTAGGACTTATCATTTATCAGATTGGTAGATTGTTTACAGGCGAAGGTTTTGGAATTGGAACTATCTTTGGAGTTTTGGCTGTTTGTCTTATTGTTTACGGATTGTTCCGCAAGGATAAAACAGCTACAAAGTAATTTAGGTTTTATATCCAAAGGAGATGACTATTATGGGTACTTTTATTGTAGTAGTAATTCTCGTATTAATCGTAGCGGCGGCAGTTCGCTACTTGTTCAAGTCACACAAGCGTGGTGAGCACGTAGGATGTGGCGGAGACTGCACAAGCTGTCATAGTGGATGCAGTCATCATCTTTAATCAATTTAGGGCGTGCCTTAGGACACGTCCTTTTTTGCTTTATTAGGAAATTACTTTGTAATTCCTATAAAGTAAAAAAATAAAGATTTACAGAGATACTCATATTGTGAAACATGAGTATCTTTGGTATTATTTGAAGTATGAATGATAATGTAAAGTTTTCCGTAATAATGCCAACGTACGGGGTTGGTGATTATATAAATGAGGCGTTGGGATGCCTTATGATGCAGACCTATGATAATTTTGAAGTGATTATCGTGGATGATTGTTCGCCGGATAATTCGGGTGAGATAGCCAAGGGTTTTGTTGAGCGAGATGATAGATTTATATATGTCCGTCATGATGAAAATAAGGGCGTGTCTGAGGCTAGGAATACTGGTGTTTTAAAAGCTACTGGGGATTATATTCTGTTTTTGGATCCTGATGATACCTATGAGCAGCATTTGCTACAGGTCATAGCCAGTTCGCTGTCACGTAATCCGGTTGATCTTTTAGTGTATAGTTTTTCGGAGGATTATCGCAATTCTTCCACTGGCAAGATAGAGTATACGAGGAATATTACACTTGCCGATATGGACTATGATGATGATATGCTCTCCACCAATGACGCCGTGACAATCCATAGGCTTGCAATGCAGATGGAGTCGGTAACCATGCTTGGATACCCATGGAACAAGGCATATAAGGCGGATATCATAAAGAAACATAGTCTCCATTTTCAAAAGATTAAGCATGTGGAGGATATACTTTTTAATTGCGATTTCTTGGATCATACAGAGTCACTTACCATTCTCAATGATGTGTTATATCATTATCGCAATCAGGGACAGGTGCGACTTACAGGCGGTGATATCGATGATTATTTCGAATTGCAAAAAATTCGCATACGCAGAATATATGGTCAGCAACAGAAATGGAAGACCTGCGATTTTGAGGCGCTTGGTATCCTTTCGAAGGAATATTTTAGGAGTTTTCAGTCTGCAATGGTTCGCCAGCTTGAGACTGGTGTTCATACGGATAATATTTTGCAGTGGTGCCGAGATGAGGCTGATTCTGTAGAATATTTGGAATTGCGGAAGTATTTGCCACAGGATTCAATGACAATCAAGATGTTGTACAAGCCACTGGCCGAGGGGATGTTTGGTACAGCCTTAAAGCATGCCAGATTGATGGAGTACACAAAGCATTATTTCCCTTATGTATTTAATCGCGCAAAGCAGATTCGTTGATATTTCACAATTATAGGTTTATAATAGAGGTAGTTTTCAAAGAGGAGGTTAAGGATGACAGATCAGGGGTTTTTAATTTTCTTTTTTGCATTAATTCTACTCGTTATCATCGCTGCGCTTGTAGCGGTTGTTGCAGCTGTTTCAGGTGCATCAGCAGCTATCGTTGACGAAGAGGACGAGGAGGAATCGTAACTATTAATTTGGATTGTATTTTATAGGGCGCCTTCTTGGGCGCCCTATAATTTTGTATTAAGGAGATTCTGAGTTTGGATATAAAAGTACTGATAGCACTTCATAAGCCGTACCGTATACCTGAGGATCAGCTGTATTTGCCTATACAGGTTGGCGCCTTTAATAAGGATGGGATAAAAATAAGCTCATGTATGAGTGTGCAAAAGTCAGATGCAAGCAATGGAGATGACAGAGATTTAGGATATATTCTTAGAGATGATTCGGGGGATAATATTTCTGCAAAGAATCCGTTTTTTTGTGAGCTAACAGGGCTTTACTATGCCTGGAAAAATATTGATGCCGATGCTATTGGATTGGTCCACTATCGCAGATATTTTTCCTGCAAAAATAAAAAATACATCAAGAAGTATGGTGCGTTTGAATCTGTTCTGAGTCATGATGAGGCATGTGCTATGCTTACGCGCGCTGATATAGTTGTACCTGCTAAGCGCAAATATTATATTGAATCATTGTACAGTCATTATGACCATACATTTGATGGAGTACATTTAACCAAGGCCCGTGTTATTATTGAGGATAAATATCCTGATTATGTATCTTATGTTGACAGAGCATACAAGCAGACGTGGGGATATATGTTTAATATGGCAATTATGCCAAGGAAATATTTGGACGAGTATTGTGCCTGGCTTTTTGATATATTATTTGAGCTGGAGAATAGAATCGACGTTTCTGAAATGGATGCGTTTTCACAGAGACTTTTTGGCAGGGTTAGCGAGATATTATTTAATGCATGGGTTCTCAAGAAATTGGACGATGGTATGACATTGATAGAGTGTCCTGTAATAGATATGGAGCCTATTAACTGGCCTAAGAAGATCCTGCTGTTTTTACAGGCCAAGTTTATCGGCAAAAAATATAAAAAGAGTATGTAGGATAATGGTATGAAGGTTACAGTAATTACTCCCTTTTATGAGGGGGATAAATATATGGATGATTATGTTGATTGCATGATCAAAAATAAGCGAGCTCTCACCGGTGCTGGTCATGAAATGGAGGTTGTCCTTGTAAATGACAGTCCATGGAAACGTTTGGAAGTACCTGCTGCCGGTAGTCAATTCATAAGGGTCATTACTAATCAGGAGAATAAAGGCATTCATTATAGTCGTGTGGCAGGTCTAGATGCGGCTACCGGTGAATATGTTATGTTTTTGGATCAGGATGATACTATTTCAGATGATGGCCTCTTGCAGCTACTTATAGCAGCGATACAATCAGGAACTTCTGTGCAGGTTGCAAACGCCAATTTGCAGCAGAGTGATGGTACAATGTTGCAGTGGTACAGGACTGCGTATCATAAGTCACTGATAGGAGATTTGCAGACCTATCTTACAATTGGAATCCAAATTATTTCTCCGGGCCAATGCTTGATTTTGGCAGAGGCAATTCCTGATTTTTGGAAGGAACATTTGGTAACGGTTAACGGAGCAGATGATTATTATTTGTGGTTGCTGCTTCTTGCACAGCATAATAAATTCGCGTATTTGGACAGACCGATTTATACGCATAGGTATACCGGGGATAATATTTCTGCAGACACTACAGCTACAGATGACAGTATATTTGATTTTTTGGAATTGCTACAGGATTGTCCTTATTTTGCAAACGAGGATATTTTTACTTTACACGAGATGATTACCTACAAGAGTCAGTTTAGAGCCAGTGGTATTTTTGGCAAGGTGACCAGTTCTCTAGCCAATTTAAATCTGTTTATAAAAAATGTCAGGTTCAAACGTAGGACCGGGACAGGGTTAGGATTTAACAGGGGATAATTTATGGAAAATGTTATATTGCTTGCCACCTACAATGGTGAGAAATATTTGCGCGAACAGATAAATAGTATTTTTGCACAGACTATACAGGATTTTAGTCTGGTTATCCACGATGATGGCTCTAGCGATGGGACAACTGAGATCATTAGTGAATACCGAAACAAATATCCTGACAGGCTGGAGGTTTTATATGGCAATCCTACCGGGAGTGCCAAGGCTAATTTTATGTGGATGCTTCAGCAGGTTAATGCTCATTATTATTTCCTCTGTGACCAGGATGATGTATGGAATCCCCAAAAGCTTGAGATGACACTGAAATGCATGAGGGATATGGAATACGACGGCAGGCATGAGCCCCTTGCTGTATTTACAGATATGCAGGTGGTTGATGGTGAGCTAAATGTGCTATCGACATCTTTTATCAGATATATAGGTAGAGATATTAAAAATACATCCTATACGCAGATTTTAATCGACAATCCTGCCGCAGGATGCACCATGTGTATTAATAGAGAATTGAGGGATATTGCCATTTCATCGTCGGAGATTGATTGGGATAATGTCCCTATGCATGATGCCTGGCTATTGGAGATTGGGGCGATTTTTGGAAGAGTTCAGGGCATAGATAGGCCTACAGTTATGTACCGACAGACAGGATATAATACAATGGGGGCCAAGACCGAGTCAGAAACTGATAAGCTAGCGCGCAATGTAGAGCTTGCAGGCTCGGGTGGATTTTTTTCTAGAAAAAGAAGCTTTATATACGAGGCTCGCAATTTTGCAGGAGAAATTCTTAGGCTTGACAATATTCCCGCTGAAAAAAAGGAAGTATTAGAGGCATTTGTAGCGATTGAGAGGCGTCCCAAGATTGCAAGAATAAAGTTTTACAAAGACAATAATTTTACGAGAGCAAGACATAATTTCTGGATGAGATTGTGGGTTTAGTGAGGAGATTTTATGGAAAAATCAGCAGTATTTTTTGATATCGATGGCACATTGTGGAATTATGAGAAATTTATTCCGGACAGTGCGCGTGAGGCTATTCGTATTTTGAGAGAGAATGGCCATTTAGCCTTTATTTGTAGCGGCCGAACCAGAGCATTTATTCAGGATGATGACTTGCTTAGTATGGGATTCGATGGAATCGTTTGTGGTTGTGGCTGTCAGGTTGAGATAGGCGGCAAAATAGTATATGAACATATTATTGACTCTGAAACAGCCGTTAATACGCTGGAGCTGATACGCGGATATGGATTTCGTCCGGTTTTAGAAGGTCCCAAATATGTGTATATAGATGACAGTGAGTTTGGCATCGAGGATGGTTTTGGAAATATACTTCGTCGGGATATGGGAGCAAATCTTTTGACCATTTCCGGAAATTATGGAGAGTGGGTTATCAACAAAATGTCATGTGCTACAGAGGTAGAGGAGGACCAGAGGCAGGAGTGTTTTGACAGGCTCAAAAAGAATTTTACAATCATTGAGCATGATCCTAAGGTATGCGAGCTGATTCCGGCGGGACATAATAAGGCAACAGGATTGATAAAAGCGTGTCAGCTCATAGGAATTAATCCATGTAATACCTATGCTTTTGGAGATAGCGAAAATGACCTTGAGATGTTGGAAGCTGTTCAGGTCGGTATTGCTATGGGCAATGGTACAGATCGAGCCAAGGCAGCAGCTGATTATATTACTACAGCATTTGATGATGACGGAATCTATAATGGATTACGTCATTTTGGGCTGATTTAACTTATGACTTTTTGTGGGCTACTTAAGGAAAAAGCCCGCAAAAATCCCGCTTTGCGGGACAACATTTCTCCTTCGGATAAATGTTGGTATTGTCCGGTTCTTGATTTTCTGAGGAAAATTAAGAACCTATGACTTGTGAGTTGATATTAACTGATTAGATTTTTAGTTACAAATTTACAAAATAACTTTTGCAATTTTGGTCAAGAACACGAAAAATTCACAAAGTGTTGACGCAGTCTGCTGGCTGCGTTAATATTTTAGTATAAGCTGGAAACGTTACCAGGAACGTTTCCAAAACCGAATTAGGCCTCGGTAAAGATATAATATGAGACTCGCACATTAAAAATTGCCTTCGGCAAAGTGCTAGTCGGGTTCCGGATTTGTTTCACAAATAGGAAAATTAAATAAAGGAAGAAAAATCATGACAATTAAAGACATCGCCCGCCTGGCAGGGGTCAGTGTTAGTACGGTTAGTCGCGCACTGAATAATCACCCCGATGTCAGCGAAGAGGCAAAGGAAAAGGTCCTGGCGATAGTGGATGAGTATAATTACATTCCAAATACAAGCGCCAGAGAATTAGGCAAAACCACATCAGATAATATTGGTGTTGTGGTTAGGGGATTATCGAATCCTTTTTACACCAAAATTATCACTGAGATTGGTTCGAGAATTGAAAAGGCCGGATACACAATGGTTATGCAACAGATAGGAACCAGTGATGATGAGATTATGACCGGCGCTGTTATGGAGCGTGACAAGAAGCTTCTAGGACTTATTTTTTTGGGTGGTCGATTGGATTACACCAAGGAGGAGGTCTCTAGCATTAATGTTCCGTTTGTATGTTGCACATACAATAATCAATATGGGACATTGGATAAATCAGAGTATTCGAGTGTAGGTATAGATGATAATCAGGCAGCTTATGATGCTGTAGAAAAGCTCTACAACAGGGGCCATAGAAAGATTGCGGTTCTGCTTTCGGGGCCGGATGATGGCTCTGTCAGTCAGGTTAGATATGAGGGGTACAAAAGAGCTGTTAATGATTTTGGACTTGATAATAATGAGAATTTAATCATTTCGATAGATAGTTACAATATAGCTGATGCTTATATGGGGATGAGGGATTGGCTAAAGAAAAATATAGATTTTACTGCGATATTTGCAATTGCTGACAATATGGCAATGGGAGCAATGAAGGCGCTTAGAGAGGCAGGCAGAATTGTTCCGGATGATGTTGCTGTTGTGGCAATTGACGGAATTGAGGCGTCTGAATATATGAATCCGGAACTTACGACATTCTGCCAGCCAATGGAGCGCATGGGGCAGGAGGCAGTTGAGCTTCTGGTAAAGATAATAAAGGGGAGCAAATCTCACAAACATATTGTTCTGCCGACGATTTATCGAGAGGGTGGAACAGTCTAAAAAGGGTTTTTATATTACCTGGATAGGTAAATAAAAATATTTTTCCTTCGTAAATCGAGAAATTAAAAAAAGGAGAGTGGAAAGAATGGAAATGAAGAAAGTATTGGCACTGGGGTTAGTTGCCACAATGTCGGCAGCAGCGTTTGCCGGCTGCGGTTCCTCTGATGGGGACAGCACAAGCTCAGGAGATTCGGCTTCGGGACAGGTTTACTACCTGAATTTCAAGCCTGAGGCAGACGAAGCTTGGCAGGAGATTGCCGCACAGTACACAGAGGAGACCGGCGTTCCGGTTACAGTTATCACTGCAGCATCAGGAACCTATGAGGAGACATTGGCATCTGAGATTATCAAGGATGAGGCTCCTACATTATTCCAGGTAAACGGCCCTGTTGGCTTGGCAAACTGGAAGGATTATTGCTATGACTTGAAGGATTCATCACTTTATGATGAGCTTACAAGCGATTCATATGCACTCTATGATGGAGATGCCGTAGCAGGTATTGCATATGTAATTGAGTCATACGGAATCATTGTTAATACTGAGCTATTAGAGCAGGCAGGATATTCTCTTGATGATATCAATAGCTTTGATGATTTAAAGACTGTAGCAGAGGATATTACATCTCGTTCAGATGAGCTTGGATTTGCAGCATTTACATCTGCAGGTATGGATGGTTCATCAGATTGGAGATTCAAGACTCACCTTGCAAATCTTCCTATTTATTTTGAATATCAGGATAAGGGGATTGATTCAACAGATGCTATCGAGGGAACATACCTTGATAATTACAAGGCAATCTGGGATCTTTACATCAACAATGCTACCTGTGATCCATCAGAGCTCGCAGGTAAGACAGGCGATGATGCTGAAAATGAGTTTGCTGATGGCGAGGCAGTATTCTATCAGAATGGTTCATGGGAGTACGCAAATCTCACATCAAAGGGTATGACAGATGATCAGCTTGCTATGATTCCAATTTACATTGGAGCAGGCGATGAGGCTAATCAGGGACTCTGCACCGGTACAGAGAATTACTGGTGTGTTAATTCAGAGGCTTCTGATGAGGATATCCAGGCAACAATTGATTTCCTTACATGGATGGTTACATCTGACGCAGGAACACAGATGTTGGCAGATCAGATTGGTGTAATTCCTTTCAAGGATGCCGCAGATACAACAAATCTTTTCGTATTAAATGATAGAGATTACACAGATGCAGGCAAGACTCCTGTTTCTTGGAACTTTACAACAATGCCTTCTGAGGAATGGAAGAATGGTGTTGGAAGCGCACTTACAGCATATGCAGCCGGTACAGGCTCATGGGATGATGTTGTAGCAGCATTCGTTGATGGTTGGGCTACAGAATACGCTGCAGCAAACGAATAACATTTATTTTATATGGTGCAAACTGCAAAATGCAGTTTACATAAAGGAGATTTTTCTTCAAGTGGGGAGGGCGAGGCCTAACGCCCTCCCTATATTTTCGCAATAATTTAAGGGAGCATTATCCATGGAAAAAGCAATTAGAAGATATTGGCCTATATTTGTATTGCCGACTTTGGCAGCATTTTGTGTGGGTTTTATATATCCGTTTATTCAGGGGTTGTATTTATCATTTTGCAAATTTACAACCATTAAAAAAGCAACATTTATTGGATTAGGAAATTATGCGTATGCCATTACGGATTCGGATTTCTGGCATTCGTTTTGGTTCACAGCGCTTTTTACAGTAGTATCTACACTACTCATAAATGTCATTGCCTTTGCTATAGCGCTGGCACTGACAAACAAAATAAAAGGCTCGAATTTGTTTAGAACAGTTTTCTTTATGCCAAATCTTATAGGTGGAATTGTTCTAGGATATATATGGCAGATTCTTTTGAACTGCGTTTTATCTCTTTTGGAAAAGCCGCTTCTTGCACTGAATGCCACCTATGGATTCATAGGACTCATTATTCTGATGTGCTGGCAGCAGATTGGCTACATGATGATTATTTATATAGCAGGATTGCAGTCTATTCCGGATGATTATATAGAGGCTGCCAAAATCGACGGCGCGACAGATGGACAGATTCTTTTTAGAATCAAAATCCCAAACGTAATGCCATCGATTACAATCTGTTCATTTTTGACAATAACAAATGGATTTAAGCTTTTTGATCAGAACCTTGCCCTGACAGGTGGCGAGCCTGCGCATGCATCAGAAATGCTTGCACTTAATATCTACAATACTTTTTACAGCCGTACAGGAGCCCAGTGGAAGGGCTATGGACAGGCAAAGGCGGTTATCTTTTGTGTGATGGTTATTTTGATATCACTATTACAGCTTAGGATTACCAAGTCTAAGGAGGTGCAGCAATAATGAAACGAAAAGAAACTATCGGCAAAACAATTGTATTTATAATACTTTGCTGCCTCGCAGTTGTGTGGGTATATCCGGTTTTTATGATTCTGATCAATTCTTTAAAGGGAGATAAATATATCAGCACAAGCTCTGTCTTTCAGTTGCCAAATAGAGCAAGCTTTACAGGGCTGAGTAATTATATTGATGCACTGTCATCAAAGGGTTTTGCAGCAGCATTCGGATACAGCCTTGTGATTACACTTTCATCAGTGATATTGATTCTTGTGTGCACATCAATGTGTGCCTGGTACATTACACGAGTTCACGGAATTCTCTCAAAGGTGTGCTATGCTTTATTTGTATTTTCAATGGTAGTACCATTTCAGATGCTTATGTTTACATTGTCATCTACAGCAGACAAGCTGGATTTGGATACACCGTTTAATATTTGTATTATTTATCTCGGTTTTGGCGCAGGTCTGGCGGTGTTTATGTTTACAGGATTTATGAAGTCCATTCCGCTGGAAATCGAGGAGGCTGCAATGATTGATGGATGCAATCCTTTGCAGACATTCTTTCAGATTGTTTTACCAATACTGAAGCCAACACTTATTTCCGTAGCTATCCTCGAGACAATGTGGCTGTGGAATGATTACCTTTTGCCATATCTTGTTTTAGACAGAAAAAAATACATGACTATACCAATCCTCATTCAGTATTTTAGAGGAAGCTATGGCCATGTTGAAATGGGACCTATGATGGCTTGCATTATGATGACAGTCCTTCCGATTATCATCATGTATATTTGCCTTCAGAAATACATAATTAAGGGCGTAATTGCAGGAGCTGTTAAGGGCTAATAATAATTTTTAGGAGATTATCAGAATGATACGAAGCAGTGGAATATTGCTACCAATTTCATCTTTACCATCACCATACGGAATTGGAACACTCGGGAAATCCGCATATGAATTTGCAGACTTCCTAAAGGCTTCCGGACAAAAATATTGGCAGGTTCTACCGCTTGGTCCTACAAGCTATGGCGACAGTCCATACCAGAGTTTTTCAACATTTGCAGGTAATCCATATTTCATTGATTTGGATATGCTTATAGAGGATGGGCTATTGACCGCCGATGAAGTGGCTGCAGAGAATTGGGGCACTAATCCCAGGTATGTAGATTATGGACAGATTTATAGCAGTCGATTTAAGGTTCTGCAAAAGGCTAAGAGCAGAGGGTACAAATCTTCCTTAGGAGATATTTCCAATTTTAAAAAGGAAAATCCATGGGTTGAGAATTATGCACTATTTATGTCCATAAAGAAACATTTTGGGCAGCTGAGCTGGCAGGAATGGCCCGAGGAAGATATCAGGCTCCATGAGAGCTCGGCTGTAGATAAATACCGCAAGGCATTGTCGGAGGATATCGAGTTTTTTGAATATATTCAATTCTTATTCTTCAAGCAGTGGAATAATCTCAAACGATATATCAACGACCTTGGTATCGAGATAATAGGCGATTTACCTATCTATGTTGCGCTGGATTCATGTGATGTATGGGCAGAGCCAGAGTTTTTTGGCCTGGATGAAGAAAATTATCCGGTAGAGGTAGCGGGTGTCCCACCGGATTATTTCAGCGAGGATGGACAGCTTTGGGGCAATCCGGTGTATAATTGGGCAGCTCTTAAAAAGGATGGATACAAGTGGTGGCTCAGAAGAATACAGGGCGCCGGCAAGCTTTATGATGTTATCAGAATAGATCACTTTCGTGGGTTTGATGAGTATTGGGCTGTGCCCGCAGGCGACAAAACAGCCAAAAATGGCAAATGGAAAAAGGGCCCGGGTATGGACTTGGTTGGTCTTTTGAAAAAGGAATTTCCAAATCTTGAATTTATTGCTGAGGATCTGGGAGAGCCGTCACCGACAGTTACAAAGCTTTTGCATGATAGTGGATGGCCCGGCATGAAGGTATTGGAATTTGCATTTGATTCGGGAGAGCCAAACGACTATCAGCCTCATAATTATACCAATAATTGCATCTGCTACACCGGTACACATGACAATTCTACAGTGATGGAGTGGTATCAGGAGGCCAATAAAAATGATAGAGAATATGCCTGTAAATACCTAGGAATTTCCAGATCCGAGGGATTTAATTGGGGCATGATTCGCGGTGGAATGAGCTCGGTTTCTAAATTGTTCGTAGCGCAGATGCAGGATTATCTCGGGCTTGGCAAATATAATCGCATTAATGTCCCCGGCACAAGCAGTGGTAATTGGCAATGGAGATTATTGTCAAAGGAGATTACCCCGGAGCTTGCCGAGAGGATTTTTAAAATGTCAGTTATGTATGGCAGGACACTAAAGCCCAAGAAAGAGCCAAAGCATGAGAAATTAATGGGTTCTTCAAAAGATATAAAGAAGGATAAGACCAAAAAGCAATCGTCAAAGCAGACTAAAACTAAAAAATAAGTTTTCTTCTAATATATTCCTATAGCCGGAGCTACTGGTAACAGTCGCTTCGGCTGATTTTTTACTTTATAGTAAATTACTTTGTAATTCCTATAAAGTAAAAAATCAACCTACGCTTGTATGAGGTGTCTCGCCGGCAGAAGAAGTTAATTGCTTGCAGCAATTGCCGGCTCGTACTGTTTACGTTTTGCAAAGCAAAACTCTTTCTTGTTATTAAAACTTTTAAATTAGTGGCGGTTATGATACACTAGCAGAAGCCCGCGTATTGGGCCAGGAGGTTTTACATTATGAAAAAAAGAATACTAGCTGTTATGATGGCCGGCGTCGTATCGTTATCATTTGTTGCATGTTCTGACAGTGATTCCGATACAGATACAAGCACTGATACTTCAGATACTTCAGATGCGACTGAAGCGGCAGATATTGAATATGATGTTAATGATTATGTGACTCTAGGTGATTATAATGGCATCGAGATTACAATCACAGGCGATTATGATTACTCTGAAGAGGGATTTGATGAATATGTTGATGAGCAGCTTGAGGCAGCAGCTATATATGTTGAATCAGATGAGACAGAGGTTACAGATGAGTCTATAGTTGATGTGGATTATGTAGGCTCTCAGGATGGAGTCGCATTTGACGGAGGCTCAGCAGAGGATCAGATTATAGATGTAGGTGGCAATTGCTCAGTAGATGGTGGCTCTTATATCGATGGATTTACTGCAGGTCTTGTAGGACATAGTGTAGGCGAGGAGGTTGCATACGAGGTTACATTTCCCGAGACATACAGTAATACAGATTTGGCCGGACAGACCGTTGTATTTACATTTCAGATTAATTATATAGCAGAGTTGCTCACAGCTGATAGTCTCACAGATGATATTGTCGTTGAGAATTTTGATTATGATACAGTGGATGATTTTATGGCGGCAATGAAGACTGATTATGAGGATGAGCTTGCAAGCAACAAGGATGCTGATATCCGTACAGAGGTTATTAATACTGTGCAGGGTAATGCGACTGTTTCAGGTGTGCCTGAGGATCTGCTTGATGCATGGGTTGATATGCAGGTTAAATATATTGAGAATCAGTTTTATTATAATACATACACCGAGTACACTCTTGAGGAGATTGCCGATTATTATGGTCAGGATTACGACGAGGTACTAGAGAGTATTACATCCAGTGTAGAAGAGACACTCGAGACTGTTCTCGTATTCCAGTGCATAGCCGAAAAGGAAGGCATTAATTTGGATGGCTATGACGATTATATGCAGGAGATACTTGAGGAGTCGGGTGCATCCAGCCTTGATGATCTTCTTTCATTCTATTCTACAGATACATATAGCGGAGAGGCATACTCAAAGCTTGTTTATTATGAGGATCAGGGAATTCGGTTCTGCATTGATAATGCTGTTGTTACCGTTGCAGAGGCTGAGGATTAAATAGGCATTTCTAAAAAAACTTTATAAAAACAATATTGTGTAGTATAATTCAATGTATCTATCTAGGTTCATGTGAATCTGGGCACAAATGGAAAAGGAGATATTAGTATGGAACATATCAAGACATTAAATACTAAGAGATTACAGAACACTGTTAAGGAAGGCGGATGTGGCGAGTGCCAGACATCATGCCAGTCGGCTTGCAAGACTTCTTGCACAGTTGGAAACCAGAGCTGTGAGCAGAAATAATAGTTTACAGATAATCAGTAATATCTAACGCCAAGACCGGTCTCTATTTATAGAGAACGGTCTATTGTGCGTTTAAGAGACTCGCACATTAATAATCACCTTTGGTGATGTGCTCGTCGGGTTCCCGATTTCCTTCGTAAATCGGGAAATTTGAGA
>FLNY01000200.1_pt1 | contig 15963 bp, 12 predicted proteins | sample 1140381 | NCBI WGS metagenome assembly FLNY01 (sample SAMEA3878172, study PRJEB12797) | bioreactor metagenome | biome: Moose rumen | place: Sweden | collected 2011-10
GCATATACTCGGTGGTCTCGAAAAAGACAATAAGACGGGTGCAATCTCTACCAACCCCGAGAACCACGACTTGATGTGTCGTCTGCGTCAGGAAAAGATAGATAAAATCCCAGTCCCCGATGTCGAAGTAATTGGCGATGTCGACGATGCCGACCTCCTCATTGTAGGCTTTGGCGGAACCTACGGACACCTCCATGCAGCAATGGACACCCTCCGTGCCGAAGGTCGCAAGGTGGCTTTAGCTCACTTCCGCTTCATCAACCCACTGCCTGCCAACACCGCCGAGGTCTTACGTCGCTACAAGAAAGTTGTTGTCGCAGAACAGAATCTCGGTCAGTTTGCAGCGTTCTTGCGCATGAAAGTCGATGGCTTCGTCCCCTATCAATACAACGAAGTAAAAGGTCAACCATTCGTCGAAAGCGAACTCGTTGCTGCCTTCAAAACCATTCTTGATAAATAACCAGCACCACGCAAAAATCCAATTTTATGAGCGAATTTTCAGCTAACGATTATAAGAAAGGGCAACCGCGTTGGTGCCCTGGGTGTGGCGACCACTTCTTTCTCGCCAGTCTACACAAAGCAATGGCCGAAATAGGCGTTGCACCTCAAGACACTGCCGTCATCTCTGGTATCGGTTGCTCAAGTCGTCTGCCACACTACATGAACACCTATGGCATGAATACCATACATGGTCGCGCAGCAGCCATCGCCACAGGCACCAAAGTCGCCAATCCTAACTTAACTGTTTGGCAGGTTAGTGGCGATGGTGACGGACTCGCCATCGGTGGCAACCACTTTATTCATGCAAATCGACGCAATATCGACCTCAAAATGATATTGCTCAACAACCGAATATATGGTCTTACCAAAGGTCAGTATAGCCCAACTTCGCCACGCGGATTCGTCAGCAAGTCGTCGCCCTATGGCACTGTCGAAGATCCTTTCCGTCCTGCAGAGCTGTGCTTTGGTGCTCGAGGACATTTCTTCGCTCGTGCCGTAGCCTCCGACTCCAATGGCACTGTCGACATCCTCAAAGAAGCCTACAAGCACAAGGGTGCAGCAGTGTGCGAAATACTGCAAAATTGTGTCATCTTCAACAACGGCACTCACGATAGTGTCTATAACAACGAAGGGCGTAAGAAAAATGCAATCTACGTTCGTCATGGGCAACCACTCGTCTTCGGCGAAGACAACGAGTTCGGTCTCGTGCAAGAAGGCTTCGGTCTCAAGGTTGTCAAGATTGGCGAAAATGGTGTAACCCTTTCCGACATCCTTGTTCACGATGCTCACTGTGAAGACAATACACTCCAACTAAAGCTCGCACTCATGGAGGGTCCTGATTTCCCCATTGCGCTCGGTGTCATTCGCGATGTCGAAGCTCCCACCTACAACGATGCTGTTTGGGCTCAGTTAGACGAGGTGAGCGCAGCAAAGAAATATCACAACTTTGCCGAGCTCCTCGAAACTAACGACATTTGGGAGGTAAAATAAATACACACTCCAAGTTCAATAGTCTACTCCAACAAATAACTTATTTGTTGGAGTTTTTACGTATTCTGTTGTTTCAACGTCTAATTAACTGATTCTCATAGCTATAAACATCTCTTTCAACACTATATGGCACCCTCGCTATGCATTCTTTCATTGTTATAATTGCAACTTTCGTTGAAAAAGTACTGAAATTTGATGCCGTTTTTGTTTCTTTGCACTCCGAAAGCCATCGAACGATTAGCTCGTTCGTGGTCAAAGCACACTAAATGACTAAATTACGTAGTATACTCTGTAGTCTCGCCACGCTTATCTTCTGTCTGACGTCCTGCACCAGCAGCGACCTCTCTCTCTCGTCAGACTTTGCCGACAGCAAGACCTATGCCACTTGCATGTCGAATATGAACATCGAGCTATCCACATTCAAAATGGACTCTGTGCAGACCTCCGACCAAAATATCATTTGGGTCGGTAAGGTCACCAAACCAGTCCTTGGCGACATTCATAGCGAATCTTATTTTCGTGTTACCGAACCTCTTTATGGCGGTGTGCGATATTATAGTTGGCTTCAATCCGAGAAAGAAATATATGACTCTGTGTGTATCGTTTTGCGCCACACGGGCGACTATCAAGGCGACACGACCAAAGCCATTGAACTCGACGTCCGTCTGCTCAGCAAACGACTCGAATTCGATAAAACCGATTATGGAGCCAAAGAAACTGCTTTCTACGATTGTCGCGAGTTCCCCGATAGCATCTCTATAGGTACGTTCCGCTTCGTGCCACGTCCGCACACACTTCCGCGTGTACGCTATCGCCTTAGCGACGAATGGGGTAGGAAGTTTGTGGAGTTTATAAAAGAAGCCAAAAACTACACGGCTGACGCTCAGACACAACGCTTCAATAGCTACATACCTGGCGTTAAAATTCAGGCAGCCGAAGGTTCCGACCCACAAGCTCTGCTTGCTTTCCGTGCCGACTCTGCTCAGATTGTCATTCATAGCCACATACGTGGCATGGTACAACATCGTATCGAACGTTCGCTCCGACTCACCGATAGCAACCTGCAGTTCAATCACATCTGGACTGAAAACATCACCAAACCATATGACAAACTCGTAAGAAGGCTCGATAATGTAACAGAAAGTGAGGGTGGGGGACATTCTGTTCTTTTCGAAGGTCTTGGCTACTACACTCGTGTCAATTTCCCCAAAGACGAACTGCTTGAACTCAACGGATACTACGGACATATCGTGCGTGCTATCCTTAAGTTGCGACCAGAAAAGGGTAGTTACGACAGGCGCGAGATAAAAAATTTCCGCACCGTCTATCTCTACGAAATCAACGAAAACAACGTCCTCGGCAATCAACTGTATTCTGTCTCTGGCACCGCTTCAAGTGCTACGCTCTACTTCAACGCTCTCGCCCTCGAAGAGTCTTACTACGCCATCGACGTTACATATTACCTCAATACGCTACTCTCTTCCGACGACATAAAAGAAGGTCAAGGCATTGTCGTCATGTGGCAAAATGGTATGCTACCGACCAACTACAACTTTATGCTCTTCAGTGGACACAGTAAAGAACTCTTTAAGTCTGAGCTGGAAATTTACTACTATGACTACAACCGCATCTATTAGGAATTTCATCATAGCTCTTTTCGTCTGTTCTTTTGCCACAGTTGAGATGTGTGCGCAAAACAGCACAGCCTCGCCTTATTCAATGTTCGGCGTAGGCATGCCAGCCCATAAGGAAGATGCCGTCTCTGCAGGCATGGGGCACGCCTCAATAGCTCTTGCTCCAAGTCAGTGGCTCAACGTTGGCAATCCAGCAGGCATCAACAACTTAGACACACTTTCGTTCTACCTCAACTTCCAGTTACAAGGTTTCTATGCTCGCAATGAGACACTTAGTAACTACGATGGACAAAGCGTCTACTCTGGCAATATAGATGGCATAGCCATGGGCTTTCGAGCTCGTCATTGGCTCGCTTTTTGCTTTGGCTATGCTCCGCAAACGTCTGTAGGCTATCGTTTCTACGACACTCGCAACATCGCTGGTAGTACCTCCAACTACAACGTTCGTTATACGGGCAGTGGCGGACTTCAACAGGCCTATTTCACTATGGCTTTTACCGCATTCCGTCGACTTAGTTTGGGCGCAAGTTTCAATGTCTCGTGGGGATCTATCAAGCGTCAAGAGACTGCTCTATTTTCCGAGCTCGGCGGCGAAGACATCTACAATAAGCAGAAGTACACCCTCAATAACGTCAACTACGAACTTGGTGCGCAATTCTACCAACCCATCGGACAAAACAACTTCCGCATAGGTGTCGTCTTCTCCAACAAGCGACATCTATATCACTCCTACGACCACGATGTTAGCAACGACATCTCCAGCAGCCTAATGCACGACGACGACAGTCAGCTAAACGGAGAGTTTTACCTCCCTCGAACCTATGGCTTTGGCTTTAGCTATAATCGTCGCAAGTTCACTGCCGCCATCGACTATCGTAAGACCGAGTGGGCTAAGACCGACAATATAAAGTTCTCTGAGTATGTCAACTTCCGCAACAACTACTCCATAGGCGGTGGTGTGCAATATCAAGCAGGCAAACTTGGCGACCCATTTTACAAGCGTATACAATATCGTGCTGGCTACTACTATCGCACGTCGTACCTCGATATGCGGACTGGAGTTATTGCCATACCTAACGTTACCGATGGCTACTACACCGATGGTGGCGTATTCGTTCCCAACAATGGTAGCAAAAGCTATTTTTACTACGACACAGGTCTTAGCGACCATATACTCGACGAGCATACATTCACACTCGGTCTAACCGTCCCTGTGGGACGCTCTGCCAACGTCCTCTCATTGTCTTTCGAACACATGGAGCGTGGCACCTACGCTCATGGACTAATCTACGAAAAATATAACACTATCAAACTTGCTTTCACTGTCCACGAAACGTGGTTCATGAGGTCTAAGTTCGACTAATAAACAATTTGAAACATCATACTTTTACCCCGAAAAACATACAATTATAATATGACAAGACAATTTGCATACTCAATGGTGGCTATGGCCATTGCCGGACTTGCGCTCGGCACTACGGCTTGCGAAGACGAAGACACCGAAGATTTGCAGGGCAACTGGTACAATACCGAAGCAGAATATCCTGGCGTCGTACGTGGCGGTGCCGTCAGTTTTAAGATAGAAAAAGACGGTAAGGAATATGTCCTCGTTGGCACAGGTGCTAACACCAATAAGACCGTCGAACGCGAACGCTTCCGCGATTTTTATCATGTTAGTCTCGATAATGCCAACACTCAATTGCCCACGTGGTCTGTAGCTTGGTCCGATACCTCTTCATATAAGAACGATTTCGTAGTTGGTGGTGTCCGTCCTATGCCTTCCGAGGCAGCTGCTCGTAATGGCGCAGTCGCTTTCACTCTCAATGGCAAAGGTTACGTTGGTCTTGGCTACGATGGCACTCACTATCTTAACGACTTTTGGGAATATAACCCCGAGGACAACTCTTGGAGTAAGGTAGCTGCCGACTATCCCGACTCTCTCCGTTTCGCTGTCGCCTTTGTTATCGACAACGTAGCATACGTTGGCACGGGCGAAGACTACGACTACAACTACGTCAACAAATTCTATAAATTCGATGGCACTAAGTGGGAAGCCGTTGCCACCAAGAAAACAAAAGTTTCGCAAGCATCTGCTTTCACTTGTGTAGCATCCGATGGTCTCGAATATGGCTACGTCGTAGGTGGCAAGGGTACAGATGGAGCTTCCTACATGCTCGAACGCTACGACCCACGCAACAACACGTGGACAACCATGAACTACACCAAGGACCACTCGCGCAACGACTTCGACGACAACTACACCCTTTCGTCCTATGGTCATACGGTATTTGTCCTCTATCCCGAGGACCCATATCAATGTCGTGTCTATCTTACCACTGGTGGCGCGTCCAGTGCTGCAGGCAAGGCCACATGGGAATATTTCCCTGCCTACGACTATTGGGTTCAGCGCACGGCTTTTGAAGGTAGTTCTCGTAAGTTTGCCGTCTCTTTCACCCTACGCGATCGTAGCGGAAAAGACCATGGTTTTGTCTCAACTGGTACCACTGGCGACATGACCATCTCTGGAAGCAGCGCAAGTTTCTATGGCGACACTTGGCTCTTCAACCCCAACGCTCCCTACGAATACAGAGACTAATACACGGTCGCTCTGTATAAAATCCACATAAACGGAAAGAACCAACTGACCGAACTAATACACAAGGTCATTTGGTTCTTTTCTTCATTTAAGATATTTATATGTCTTTCTCTGCCGACACTAAGCAACGACTTGTCCAAGTCATCATCTTCGTAGGCTTTGTCGTAATCTTTGCCTCACCAATGCTCTTACGACCCACTGTGCATTTTTTGCCCGTAGTCGTCAAGACCGCTATCGTCTGTGGCATATCGTTTGGTATAAATGCACTTTGGCTTCTTCCGCGCTACCTTTTTCGTGGTCGCTATGGAGCCTACATCCTCGGAGCTCTGCTGACCATTGTCTGTGTCTTGTCGCTAATGTATGTCTTGTCAAGTTGGCACGAAGACGACAATGCGCTTCGCTATCCGTACAGACATGTGCCCTTTGAATGGCTCTTGCCTCTTGTCGGCATGTTCTTTGTCAGCACACTCTACGGCTATTATCTTCGCGAACGCGATACGCACAGCCGCGAAATCGATCTCACGCACCAAAATATTGAGTTCGAAATGAAGTTTCTCAAGTCGCAAATAAACCCTCATTTCCTATTCAATGCACTCAACAATATCTATGCCCTTTCGGTCATCAAGTCCGAGCGCACCCCAGATATGATTCTTATGCTCTCCGACATGCTCCGTTTCACGCTCTACGACTCTGAAAGCAAAAAAGTGAAACTAAAACGTGAGATTGAGTACATAAGCAATTACATCGAGTTTCAAAAGCTCAAAACCGACACCGACCTCAATATAAAAATGGATGCCTCTGGTTGCAATCAAGAGTTTATGATTGAGCCAATGCTTCTCATCCCGTTCATCGAAAACAGCTTTAAGCATGGCAACATTGACAACCCCAAACGCGGGTGGCTACAGGTCGAGGTCAAAACTTTTGGTCCCATGCTCATCTTCAACGTCCGAAACTCTCTACCATCAATAGCCATTAACAAAGACGTCGTTGGTGGCATCGGAGTCGAAAACGTCCGCAAACGTCTCGACATTCTCTATCCAGGTCGCTACGAAATGAACATCATTACAACCGAAACAGAGTTTAGTGTTTACCTCAAAATAGATACTTTTGTATCCTAACCTAAAGTCGAGAAAGCCTATGGATAATACTCAAAAAATACGCTGTTTGATAGTCGACGACGAGTTCCCTGCTCGCATACTGCTCAAAGAGTTTATCGACAAGGTGCCCAATCTCGAACTCGTTGCGCAATGCAAGTCGGGTCTCGAAGCTCTGCCAATAGTGTCCGAAGGACGTGTCGACCTAATGTTTCTCGACATTCAGATGCCCGACATTACAGGCGTCAACTTTCTCAAGATGATTTCTAACAGCGTCGCCAATCGTCCACTTGTCGTTTTCACCACAGCCTATTCCGACTATGCCATCGAAAGCTACCAACTCGATGTCCTCGACTATCTGCTCAAGCCTTTTTCGTTCGATCGTTTCATGCAAAGCATAGGCAAGGCCATGCAACGTCTCGAACATAAAAATCATAACCCACAACCTACAGTCGTTGCCACCCAGCAATCAGACACTCCGCCAGTTACCGACGACAACGAAGGCGTTCTCATTGCAAAGGCCGACCATAAAATACTTCGCATTCGCTATGCCGACATTCTCTATATCGAAGGGCTTCGAGAATACGTCAGCATATATACAACCTCCGAAAAATACATAATTCTCGAAGCTCTGCGCAACCTCGAAGAAACGCTTCCAAGCAATCTTTTCATGCGCATACACAAGTCTTATATCGTTTGCACAAGTCGCATACGTGCTCTCTATGGCAATCAAATAAAACTCGACGGTGTTGATGGCTACATCCCCATTGGCAAGTCATATAAAGACATGGTTCAAGACAAACTCTTCAACATTAAATAGGTGATACACTCGCACTCTTTCTTGTTTTCTGCATTTATAGCCGTTTTGCTTGCACAATCTGCACCACTCGTTGCACAAAGCACAACCCTCGATGCCGACACGCTTAGCCTGACTGCCGAACCCGATTCAGTCGACTACGGATCGCTTCCTCACTATGAAGTTGATAGTGCTATAATGGCTTGGTATGCTCGACCAACGCTCACCATCAACGACTTTGTGCCCGATAGCGTCGCACAAGCCGACCCCGTCATAGCTGGTGTTCCCGATAGTGTTTTTGTCGGTCGCTTGCAAGCCATGATGTCGCCAATACCCATGGTCTACAATGAGCAAGTGCGCCGTTTTATAGAGCTCTACGTCGTTCGTCGTCGCGACCTTGTAAGCCGCGTACTGACCCTCTCGCAATATTACTTTCCAATCTTTGAATCTACACTCGAAAAGCACGGGATGCCTCTCGAACTTCGTTTCTTGCCCGTAATTGAAAGTGCTCTCAACCCTTGTGCACTTTCGCGTGCTGGTGCTTCCGGACTTTGGCAATTTATGTACCACACTGGCAAACGCTATGGCCTCGATGTCAATAGCTATGTCGATGACCGACGCGACCCCGTCAAGGCTTCCGAAGCTGCTGCCGCTTTCCTTCGCGACCTCTATACAATGTATGGCGATTGGCATCTTGCCATCGCAGCCTACAACTGTGGTCCTGGCAACGTCAACCGAGCCATTGCGCGTTCGGGTGGGCAACGTAGCTTTTGGAAGATATACTACAATCTGCCTCGTGAGACTCGTGGCTACGTGCCTGCATTCATTGCTGCTTCTTACGCTGTTACCTACGCTCGCGAACATCAGATATACCCTGCGCAAATGCCTTCTGCACCAGCCACCGACACTGTCATGGTGTACCAACCTCTCCACTACAATCAGGTAACATCTGTATTGGGCATTCCAACCGAAACACTCCGACAACTCAACCCACAATATAAGCACGACGTTGTGCCTGCACAAGACGGCAAAGTCTATCCGCTCGTTTTGCCCGTTGAGTCTTCTTTTGCTTTTGCTGCACACGAAGACTCCGTCTATGCTCGCAATCGCAAAGTCTACTTCCCCGACAACAAAATTGTCAAGATAAGCGAATCGAAAGGTGGTTATGGTGGTCCTGCCCCTGCTGGCTCAACCAAGCTAATCTACACCGTTCGCGAAGGTGATGTACCAGGCTCCATAGCTCGCCGATTTGGAGTGCGAGTTGTCGACCTATCGTATTGGAACAACATCCGTCGCAACATCATTCGCGTAGGTCAAAAGCTTGTCATCTACGTACCAAAATCTAAGGCTGGACGATATTCCGGCATAGCCAAAGTGTCTAAATGAACATCTTTCGCAAAATATTAGCACACCTCTTGCTGCTCGTATCGCTCTGTGCCACAGCACAGGTGCAAAAAGAATTTTCAGGACAGAAAATTCCTGCCGAACGCGATCGCGAGTACAACTATTTCTACGACCCTCGTCGACACGATGACCATGGCTCTCGCAAGATGAAGCAAATGTCGCGCAACATATACCTTCGCGACGATATGCTTTGGCATGTCGAGACGGCCAATGTGTCCTATCGCTACGCTGGCAACGTCAGTCTACTCTCTGCCAGCCGCTATGGTCTTACCGACCGACTCGAACTTTCAACCTATCTTGTGCAAGATGTCATTCGCCCCTCGCTTTTCCTCAAGTCGCTATGGAAAATATATAAGCACAAGTGGTTTATATCATCGCGTTTCGACGTAGCTAATGCCTATCCAGGCATGTCGCTCGCGCAGTCCTATGATGTCTCGCGCGTCATAGGTCCAGAAGACAAAATTCCACTCGTCTTTGAAGTCGGACATGAGCTACTCGTATCTCGTGCTTTCTACGAAGACCAAAACTGTTCCGACGGTTCTGCCTATCTTATCTTTACTGGCGGACTCGGTACATATTGGGGCATAAACTGCAACCGCTCGGCAGCACCCGACCTTCCGCAAGTCAACTATCATTTCATCACCAACCGAGCCGAAACACTTACAGGTCAGGGTTTTCGGCTGCGATTTAAGTTTTGGGCCGATGGTCGATTGTCCAACAGGTTCTATGCGCGTGGTGGAGTCTTTTATCATGTTGGTTCTTTTACCAAGCACCATGCTCTCGAAATGCATGTCGAGGGTGAATTTTTCTTCTCGTCTCGCATAAGCCTTAAGGCTGGTTTCCTTACCAGCTTTGCAAGCTATACCGATGTCGAAAAACATGCAGCCATTTGGCCTCTACTCGACTTTACATACTACTTTGGCAAAAAACGTCTGCGCAGTAGCACGCTCTTCGACCGTGGTGTTATGCAAGGATCCTACGGACTATAATCAATGCCCATCGAGCTCGACAATAAAGAATTTCAAGATGTTTGGAACCTTGTGTCGTCTACTACGTCGTCAGTCTTTATGACTGGGAGAGCAGGTACGGGCAAGTCTACATTCTTGCGCTACATTGTCCAAAACATCAAAAAGAAGACCGTCGTACTCGCCCCCACAGGCATAGCTGCAGTCAATGTCGGTGGCGTCACGCTCCACTCTTTCTTCCGCATTCCGCTCCAACCTTTTGCTCTCGACGATGTTAATTATTCCACTCCCGAACGCGTCAGGCAAATGCAAAAGTTCAATAGCGAGAAGATAAAACTATTGCAAGAGGTCGAGCTAATAGTCATCGATGAAGTGTCTATGGTCCGTGCCGACATCTTCGACTTTATCGACCGCGTCTTGCGTGTCTACACTCGACGCAACGTCCCGTTCGGAGGTAAGCAAATACTGATGGTTGGCGACGCTTTTCAGCTCGAGCCTGTCACGCGTGGTGAGGATTGGGACATCCTACGACGTTTTTACTCCACACCCTATTTCTTTGGTGCGCAGGTTTTTTCTCAAATCAACCTTGTGCAAATAGAGCTTTGCAAGGTCTACCGTCAGAAGGAACAAGACTTCCTTTCGATGCTCGATCGCATACGCATTGGCAACGTGCTTCCTGCCGACATCCACACCATCAATCAGCGTGTTGACAACTCTTTTGAGCCGACCTCCGACGGCAAAATATATATAACTCTGACGGCAACGCGTGCCACATGCGATGCCATCAACGACCGACATCTTGCCGAGTTGCAAACTCAACCACAAGATTTCGTAGGCACCAAAGAAGGCGATTTCCCCGATAACTCTTTACCCACCAATAAGACTCTCACTCTCAAAGAAGGCGCGCAAATAGTCTTTGTTCGCAACGACAAAGACCATCGTTGGTACAATGGCACAATAGGTCGCATAGTCTCCATTGACGAAGATGGCGTTTGGGTAGAATTAAGCACCGATGACGACAGCGAAGAGCCTGAAAAACACTTTGTCGAACCCACCACATGGGAAAACGTCAGCTATCGCTACGACGAGAAAAAACATCAGGTCGTATCCGAAGTCCTCGGCACTTTTACTCAGTTGCCCATAAAACTTGCGTGGGCCATTACGATTCACAAAAGTCAAGGTCTTACTTTCGACAACGTAATTATCGATTTAGACCGTGGTGCCTTTGCTTGCGGACAGGTATATGTTGCCCTTAGTCGCTGTCGCACTCTCGGTGGCATAGTCCTCCGACGTCCACTTGCCACAGCCGACATTCGAACCAATATCTATGTCCGTTCATATTCGCAAGGAGCTAATAATGAACAGGTTATAGACGAAGAGATGAAGCGAGCTGCTGCCGACTCTCGCTTGCTCGTTGCCGACAGGGCTTTTGCCAATCACGACTTCCGTTTGGCAACATCATCGCTTTTTGAAGCCTTTCGTCTTCGCCCACAACTGCTTTCCGACCAGCGTCTTTGCCGACTAATCTCTCGTCGACTCGGGCTAATTAATAACCTAAACTCTCAAATAGACTCACTTATCGAAAAGGCTGGGCAACAAAAGAAAAAATACTTTGAGTTCGCCTACGAATACTATCTTCTTGCAGCCGAATGTCATAACAAATATGACGACGACCGCGCTGCACGTGCCAACCTCAACAAAGCTCTTATGCTTGCGCCCGACTATGCCAATGCTCTCGCTTTGCGCGCCGAAATCAACCTCTCTGAGGGTGAAGTCGATGACGCACGTAAAGATGCTCTCGATGCATTGCACACTTCTCAACTAAAAAAAGATAATCTCTTTCGCACACTCCTTGTGCATACCGATGCTTGTATGGCGCTCACCCTATGGGAAGAGGCTCAAGCCTCGCTTGGTCAGTTGCTCTCTGCCAGACCAGACGATAAGCAACTTATAGAACGCATGCTCACAGTCCGTCGCCACCTCGGATTCGCAGACCCTCAGCAAGCCGACGACGATGATGATTTCTAACCCTTCTATATCTCGCATCAACAATGTCTCTCCGCAATTGCATATCCTTTTTTTTTCTTACGCTAATTTCTGTTGTTGCTTCAGCGCAAGTCAACACCAATCGCATGATGCAAGTAGGGCGCAACGCTCTCTACTTCGAAGACTACGTCCTCTCCATTCAATATTTCAACAGAGTAATAAATGTCAAGCCCTATTTGGCCGACCCCTACTATTACCGAGCCGTAGCCAAGTATTATCTCGACGACCTCTCTGGTTGCGAAGCCGATTGTGATGTCGCACTCGGCATAAACCCATTTCTTATCGATGCCTACAACCTGCGAGGCATTGCCAAGCTCCGCCGACATCGCTCTGCCGAGGCCAGCGAAGATTTTAGTCAGGGGCTTAAATTTGAACCCGAAAATATCAATCTGCTAATGAATAAGGGCGTTGCGCAAATCAACACCAAGGATTACGACGACGCCATAAGTTCTTTCGACAAGTTGCTCTCTATCGACAAGAAAAACGTGCATGCCATTCTCTACCGAGGCATTGCCATTGTCGAGAAAGGCGACACGGCTGCAGCCATGGGCGAATTTCAGCGTGCAGCGCAAATCAATAAGTATTCTGCCGATGCCTACACATACATGGGCATGATTGCCTTTCAGACACACGACTACAAGAGTGCACTCCGCTATTATGACAAGCTCCATGAACTTCGCCCCAAAGATGCCAACGTCTACGTCAATCGTGCCATAACGCGCTACAACCTCGACGATTGGAAAGGCGCAAGTGCCGACCTCGACGAAGCTCTGCGCCTCGACAATAAAAACATCATGGCATATCAGAATCGTGGCATCTTGCGCTCCGAAGCAGGCGACCTCAACAATGCAGTAGCCGACTTTTCGCATGTGCTCAGGCTCGACCCATCCGATGACATTGCACTAATGAATCGAGCTTTGCTCTACGTACAACTTGGTGAGCTAACCAATGCCATGCGCGACCTCAACATTATCATTGCCAAGCACCCCGACTTCGGTCCCGCCTATGGTCAGCGTGCCATCGTCAAGCGTTCGCTCGGCGATGCCAAAGGTGCCGAAGTCGACTACCTTACTGCCATGAACTTCGAGCAAGAACGAATCAAGCAAGGGCTTGCCAATGCCGAAGCTGCCGATAGTGGAAAGGCTCCCGACTCTGAGAAGAACAAAAAGAAAAGTCGCGGAAAGGCCGATAAGGATATGCGTAAGTATAACCAGTTGGTTGTCGTGGCCGACTTTGGCGACAACGACAATAAACTACAACAAGAAACGAAAGAAAAGATTCGCGGTCGTGTGCAAGACTCCGACATCGCTGTCGACGTAGAGCCAGTCTTTTCGCTCACATTCTTTGCGGCCGACACGCTACTGCCCAATGCTCGCTACTACAAAAAGTCTGTGCAAGACTACAATGCTCTGCGTCTTACGCCGCGTCAGCTCGTCATCTCCAACCGAGAATATGCCACAGACAACGTAAGTGTGTCCATCTACGAAGAAATAGCCAATCTTAGCCGCCAAATAGAGCAAAGCCCTCGAGATCCTAATCTCTACGTATGTCGTGCCACGCTCTATGCTGCCGTCATGAACTACAACTCTGCCATTGCCGACTATAGTGCTGCGTTGCTCATTTCCCCCGATAATATAGACGTCCAAGTCAATGCTCTCTTTTGTCGTGCTGCCACTCGCTACAAGATGGTCGAGACGCTTCGTAGCATGGACTCCGACCCTACTTTTGGCTCCGAAAACAGTATGTTGAGTGGTGTGCGCAACGACGTTACCATACTCGACTACGACCTCATCCGCCAAGACCTCGAAAAACTCATCAAGCTCGAGCCCGACAACGAGTTCGCCTACTACAACTTAGCTCTTGTCTGTCTTGCACGCCGACAGACCAATGAAGCTGTTGACTTCCTTAACAAAGCTATCGAATTCAACCCCACATTTGCAGAAGCCTTCTTCAACCGTGGCATTGTCGACCTGCACATCGGCAACGAAAAATCAGGCATTGCCGACCTCAGCAAAGCTGGCGAACTCGGTCTCTTCAAAGCCTACAACGTCATCAAACGCCAGCGTGGTCAGCAAGTCGACGACGAAGAGTAGGGTGTTTGACATCATTATTTTATTAAGTTACCTGTGACTATGTCTATTGAGGTAGACTCTGTAAACTTGTATTTTTTGAGTTCTGTTATCAAATTATCTATCTGACTATTGTTGCAGTCGATAACATCGTCAAGTCCGATAATATCTCCTATGCCAATTTTCTTTCTGACAGATTCAGCCTCTTTTTCGCTTAATGTCAGTAGGTAGCATTTGGCCTTTCTGTGGACATATTTGAGTGCAATAGCTTCCAAATCGGCTTGTTTGTAGCGTTCTCTAAGGCTTGTCTTTAATGATAGACATATAGGTGATGCCTTTGAGTATAAAATCGTATCAAACTCAATATTTGGTACGAAGGCAACTTTTGCTTGTGTGTAAAACGGCAATATTTGTTCTCTGTGCAATAGAGTGTATATAATCAATTCAAATATTGCCCCATTAACCGATTTCTCGGACGTTGTGGTCCATGTAAATTTTATATACCTATCCCAATAGTAGTGTATATAGTCATGTGGTTTGTCGTATTTTATTGTTGTGAATGGCTTACTTGTAAGATTCTCAAATATTTCAGAGACTTTCGACTCATTTTTGATGATGTTAGTATCTTTTAGCACGCTCATAATATCTTGAGGATTTTTAGTAAACGTTCTGCTGTCGCTTGTATTGCTGGTATCGCTACCGAATTGCCAAATTGTTTATAGGCAGAAGCGTCTGCAACAACTATTTTAAATTCATCTGGAAATCCCTGCAATCTTGCCCATTCTCTCGGAGTCATCCTTCGCAAGCCTTCTTTGTTTACTGTTCCTTTTATTCGTGTAACTGGTGTTAAATCTTTTTGTCGAAAATCTATAACTAAATTCCTCTCTCTGCCCATTCCTCCTACGACAATGGCATTACTAATTGCGTCATCGGCAATTATTTCATAGCCAAAACCATGACCTGCAGCCTCATGTCTTCTGCGATGTTCTTTGAGCGTCTGAATGTATTGTGTCGACAAATAATATTTTGCAGAAACTGGCTGATCTTCTCTAACATCAAGAAAACATTTCCTTTTCCCAACGGGTGTAATTGGTGTAGGATATTTAAATCTCTGTGTATCAACATTAAGGTCTTTTCTAAAACCAATTATGTAGACACGTTCTCTATGTTGTGGCACACCAAAATCAGCTGCGTTAACCAATTGTGGTGGCACTACATCATAACCTGCTTTGTTAAGATGATCAACAATTGTTTTAATCGTTTTCCCTCTGTCGTGAATCATCAACCCTTTTACATTTTCAAGGAAAAAAGCTTTTGGCTGATGTTTGTTCAATATCTCTTCAATTTCAAAAAATAATGAACCTCGTGTTTCATCAAAAAAACCTAACCTTTTGCCAGCCAATGAAAACGATTGACAAGGAAAACCACCGCATAGAATGTCAAAATGTTGTGGAATTTGTGATTTTACTTCTTCTTTTGTTATGTCCCCAAATGGAATCTCGCCAAAGTTTGCATAATATGTTTTTTGTGCTTGCTCGTCAAATTCAGATGAGTAGACACATTCTCCACCCAAATTTTGCATAGCAATTCTAAAACCTCCAATCCCTGCAAAAAGATCTATGAAGCTAAATTTGATGACCTTGGGGCAGCTGAACAAGAAGTTTGTTTCTTTACATAAATTATCTATCGCCTCATTTTCCGTCTTTGGGCACAGGCTATTATCCATCGTTTTATTTATGCATGTGTTTTTTTTTCGGCATCTAAGTTAGTGATATTTTATCAAACTAAATATTACGGAACACAATCGCATAAGTGATTATTATTCAACACATTACCTTTCTTTAGCCTGCATTTTGACCTATACACCT
>FLNY01004103.1_pt1 | contig 15943 bp, 13 predicted proteins | sample 1140381 | NCBI WGS metagenome assembly FLNY01 (sample SAMEA3878172, study PRJEB12797) | bioreactor metagenome | biome: Moose rumen | place: Sweden | collected 2011-10
TTGCCCTTTGCCGCTTGGAAGGCGTAGGCTATGGATAAGGGGATAAAGAACAGCCAGTGGGGTGCCATGATGAAGATCTCATTGATGCCAAAGCCCAGGATCAGGTGGATAACCATGTCGAAGCCCAGATACGACAAGACCAGCCACAGGAAACGGCTCCTGCGACCACACCAGATGCCGATGGCTGTGAGCAGCAGGATGATGGTCTCAACGACATAACTCCATATCCAGTCGTACTTCACAAAGACAGGACGGAACACCAGTGTGTCCTCCAGGAAATGCTGGCGGTGGAACTGGATGGTCTCGCCAAAGAGATTCTCATAGATGGTCTCCACACGCGAAGTCGTCACGTCCGTCCACTTCCAATAGCCCTCCGACTTTACTGGCGTACCCGACTTGGCGGCCTGACGCCTGAGCACCTCTGCCCGACGGGTCTGCCTGGCCTGATAGATCTTCTGCTGTTCGGGTGTCATCCTGGCGACGCGCTCGGCTTCCAGCCGCTGCTCCGTGGCCTTGACCTCCTGCTTCGCCTTCTCCCTCGGCTGCACGAAGACGTGGTTCTGCCACATCGCTACGCCCCAGACGAGGGCCGTGGGCAGGATGACGGCCAGTAGCAGGTACTTCGGACGGAAGAACGCCTTGCCGTTGACGAAGAAACCGGAGAGGAAGGTCTTGATGCCGTTGCTGAGCGTCACACCCGCCGTGATGAGGAAGAGCACGGCCGACTGCCACCACGTGAAGGTTCTCCCTGCCAACAGGAACTTGCCAGAGATATAGAGCGTGAGTATCAGCAGGAACATGGAAATGGTGAAGTGGTCAGGCACCAGCACAGAGAGCATGATATAGCCAAAGGAGAAATAGAATACCGCCAGCAGCGTGGCATCGTAATGTCCCAACTTAATCACCTCGCGGTTGATCCTATATAGGAAGAGGTAGGAATAGAGCGAACTCAGGATCAGGGGCACCGCCACGATATACTGCACACAGTTCACACCGAAGATGGCCGTCAACCCCTGATTAAGCAACCACAACGGCCAGATCATAAGAGCCAGTAGCGGATGGCGCACCACATTATAGACCATGTCCCAGTCGGTCACGCCCAGATAAGTCAACGGGTCGTAGCCTGCCAGATGGAACTCCCGCTCGAACACCTTCCAATAGGGGCCGAAGCCCTCCTGCATGAAGAGGTCGTGCATGCGGTAGATAAAGAGGGCATTGAAGGCGATGATGACGACCAAAGCCACAGCGGCCTGGACGCGCTCCTCAGGCCTGATCTTGAAAATCTTAAATGGATTCATACGCGAAACGGTTTATAATGGGTCTCATCGGCAAAAGCCAGCAACTCCTTGTCGCCGCGACTGTCGCCATAGGCTGTCAGATGATAGTCTTGTCGGTTCGGATAGAGGGCCAGGATGCGTCGCACCTTCTCCTGACCGTAGCAGTTGGGGGTAAGGAATCGGCCCGTCAGTCGGCCATCGACCACCGCTATCTGGGTGCCAAGCACACTTACTTCTGGGAAGCACTCGGCTCTGCCGCTTTGCTTTGCAAAAAAGGGCTGCACCCAATTGTCGATGCTCGCACTTACGATGAGCACTTCAGCCCCCTCTGCCCTCGCCTGCTCAATGGCCTTCATGCCCTCGGGGCGCAGCAGATGCCGACTGTCGGCAGCAAACTGCTGGCAGAGACGGTCGAAGGCCTCAATCTCCATCCCCCCAAAGAAATAGGAGAACACGCGCTGCTTGGCCTGCCAGTTGGGATAGAGCCGCAGTTTCATGAGCACCAGCAGATGGGCGTGGCGCAGGAAGCCCCACAGGAAAGCCCGCGTGCCCTTGGCATAACGGATGAAGGCCAACAGCGTGTCACGCGTCGTCAGCGTCCCGTCGAAGTCAAAGGCATAAATGCTGAGCATCGTTTAGAGTTTATCGTTTATAGTTTAGGACAGGGCATCTGGTCGATCAGTTTCTTCACGAGCCACGAGACGACGAGCGTCGCCACGACATAGAGCAGCAGACCCGCATACATATCATCACGGATATAGGGTCTGACGAAGATCTTACGAACCAAGGGGTGCATTACGAAGATGCTGGCGGAGATACTGCCCACCCAGAGGATATAGGGCATGACCGCCTTCGGTATCAGTTTCACCAGGGCAATCGTCCCCATGACGATGAAAACAGGCACCCACAGCCACAGGTGGGGCGAGAAAAACGAAAAGAGTAACGCAAGGATTACACAGGGGATCAGGAACGTTGCGTATTTTCCCGCTAAATTACACAACGTTCCTGATCCCCTGTGTAATCTCGCCAGAAGCACACCCATGCCGAAGGGCAGCATGCCGCCAACGAGGTTATAGCGCAAACGCTCCAGCATCTCCATATCGTCCAGATACCATACCTGCCACAGCCAACAGCCGATGATCAGAGCCACGACGACACCCCTGTGACGCCAGCGATAGAACAACAGCCGATAGAAGAGATAGAGTTGCAGCGTGACACTGAAATACCAGTATGGTCCTGGCCACACCACCAGTGAGGGATGCTCGAAGAAATTGGCAAACATGCCCAGCATACCGACCATCTCCAGCCACGTGTAACGGTGCATGCCCGGGGTGATGGCATCGACCATCACAAAGAGTACGAAACCCACGATGAAGATACGGAACAATTTCAGGTAGTTGTAGCGGAAGAAACGCCAGATGCCCACTTCGGGCAGAGAACCATTCTCGTACTTCATCACCAGGCCGAAGCCGCTGAGGAAGAGGAACACGGGCACGCCATAGTGCCCGAAGAAGGAGAGCAGGTGCATGGGCAGCAACTCGTCGGGCTGCTGGATCACCGCCCAGAGCCGGTCGCACTTCCACTGCTGCCACGTGTATTCGTTCTCGCGGACGATGTCCTTCAGCCAGTGGCAGTAGTTGTGGAGCATGATGCCCAGGATGGCGATACCCTTCATCGCCGTACATTCCTCCCGTGTCAGAAATTGCTTATTCATCACCTTCTCACCTTCTCACCTTTCAACCCATTATAATCCGTCGTTCCCTTCAGGATACGAGGGCGATTCTGGTCGTAGTCGGGACTGATGACATTATATGCATCACGGTAGTCCTTCGTATAGATACCGCCGAGATAGAGCAACAGGTGCGCCAGACAGTCGGTCATCATCGGACGGTTCTTGGCAGCCTGGATTGCCTTCCAACCGTAGGGATGATTCTCCCTGTACTTCGGTGAGCCCCATATCCAGAACGGGATCTCGAACTCCTCGTGCGCCAGACGGTAGTCGATGGCTGCCGTGTGCATCCGACCATATATATAAGGCTGGCCATTGTAGATCTCTTCACCGTGATCGGGCATGTAGATCACCACAGCATCCTTGTCGATAAACTTCTGGGTAATGGCTGCTACAATGGAGTCGTTGTAAAGCACCGCGTTATCGTAATCGGCCACAATCAGTTTCTGCTTGGGTGTCAGGTCGGGCCGGTCGTACATCGGTGCCCGCAGGTGCTTGCGCGTCTTCTGAGGATAGCGCGCCTTGTACATCACGTGCTGACCCATCAGGTGGAGGATGATCAGGTTATTAGCCACACTATCCTGCTTCAGGGAGTCGTACTCCTCGAGCACACCCTCGTCAAACTCATGGAGGCGCTCGTTGCGGGTGTCGAACTGTGCCTTACTCAGTTCGGGGTTGTTCAGGAAGAAGCCCCCGCTGAAGTCATAGACTGCCTCACCGGCCTCGGGCAGGAACTGGTTGGTGATGAATGTCACGTGGTAGCCCGCCTTACGGAACACTTCGGGGAAGAGCGGATGGTCGCTCCACTGACCCGAATCACCGACGGCATGGAGCGACAGCACGTTCTTGAACACATAACTCGTCAGGTTCCACGGAGCCACCACATCGGTAAAGGGCACCAGAGAACCCTCCTCCGCCAGGGCCAACTGTCGGGGCGTCGTCGGCATGTTATAGCCATAGAGTTGGGAGTGGTGCTTGTTGTAACTCTCGCCGATCACCAGCACGATGTTCGGCACGCGAAATGTGCAACTATCCACCACGACCTCGTTCTTCACCGTGACCATCGTCTCCAACTGGTCTGTGGCGAGACTGTTGGCATAGAGACTGAACACCAGTCGGTAGATCGGCAGGTAGAGTTCCGGTTTCGGTTTCTGCGTCAACTGGTGCTCCACCTCCCCGATAGTGTGCTTCGTCATCAGTCGATGGATAGCCCCCTTATTATACTGACATTCATCCCAGGCATAGACCATCAGCCATGCGACTCCGATGCCCAAGAGGCACCTGACGGCCGTCGTCAGAACACCCATGACCCGAGGTTGCAGTGTCGGCAGGATGAGCCGCTTCCTTATTCGGGCGAGGACCTGGCAGGCAATGGTCCAGAGGATGTGCGCCAGCAGGATGAGCAGGATATAGCCTACGGGCGAAATGAAGATGTCCCAACTGAGATAGCCGGAGAAGAACTCCTTCGCCTCCTGGGCCGTCGTCTCTCCCACCAGCATCAGCATCGTCGGTGTCAGTGTCGATTCGAAACGCACATAACAGAACATATCGACGATGGCCGTACCATAGAGAATCATGTATAGCGGTATCCTTACCCAGAAACGGATCTTCCTTGGGATGAGCACCAGCAGTGCACAGACGATATAGAGATCGAAGAAGAGTTCGCTGGCCGACAGGTCATAGGGCTCTGCATGGCTCACCAGCAGGGGAATCTCCACCTGGGTGCACACCCAGCCCAGCATGAACATAAACACGAAGAAGGCGCCGTTCCTCTCAATGGGAGCGAACAGCCACCCGATCCACTTGAATATGTTCAGTCGTCTAAGCATAATAGCCGTTCTTCAGGATGATTTCCTCCACAGCGCGAGGCACCAGGCCGCCGATGGGTTCGCCCTCACGGATCCGCCGACGGATATCCGTGCTCGAGATATCGATATAGCCTTCGTCGCCAGGCGTACGGGTATAGACCACAATCTCAAAGTTCGCCTTGATATCCTCGGCGCGATACCATCTGTCGAAGAGGGTCCAGTTGTCGCCACCGATCATCAGCACGAACTCACGGTCGGGATAGTCGTGGCTCAGGGCCTGCAGCGTGTTCCACGTATAGGAGGGCTTCGGCAGGCGCATCTCGTAGTCGCTCACGCGGATGTCCTTCACATTCTTCAGGGCGGCCCGCGCCATCGCAAGGCGGACCTCGTCGCTGAGCAGGTCGGCCTGTGCCTTCAGCGGGTTCTGCGGCGACACCATCAGCCACACCTCATCGAGTCCCGCCTTCTCCTTCAGTTGTCGAGCCAGCGAGATATGTCCGTTGTGGATGGGATTGAACGACCCGCCGAAAATGCCTGTCCTAATCATTCAAGAATGCCTGAATCACCTTCAGGGCATCGGCCTCCGCGTAGTCGAGGATATCGTTGACGACCACCTTGTCGAACTTCTCGGCGAAGGTCAGTTCGAACTCTGCCCGCGCGATGCGCTGGTCGATGACCTCCGGTGCATCGGTGCCCCTGCCTTCCAGTCGCTTACGTAACTCATTGATCGACGGGGGCTGGATGAAGATGCTCAGTGCCTCGTCGCCATAGTAGTTCTTGATGTTCACGCCCCCTTTCACATCGACGTCGAACACCACGTTCTGCCCGGCCTCCAACTGCCGTTCCACCTGTGCCTTCAGCGTACCGTAGAAACGGTTCTCATAGACCTCCTCGTACTCCAGGAACTCATCGTTGTCGATGCGCTGGCGGAACTCCTCGGGGGTCAGGAAGAAATACTCCACGCCGTTCTGCTCCGTCCCCCTCGGTGCCCGTGAGGTGCAGGAGATCGAGAATGCCAGGTTCAGTTCCTTGTGCTCCTTCATCAGCCACGAGATGATCGTGCTCTTGCCCGTCCCCGATGGTGCTGAGAAGATAATCAGTTTTCCTCTCATATCAATCTGATTTTATAGCGCGTTCAGCACCTGTTCCTTGATCTGCTCCAGTTCGTCCTTCATCTTGACGACGATGTTCTGCATCTCCGCCTGGTTCGACTTCGAGCCCGTGGTGTTGATCTCACGCCCCATTTCCTGGGCGATGAAACCGAGTTTCTTGCCCTGTCCGGCTGACTCAGCCATCGTGTCGCGGAAATACTTCAGGTGGTTCGTCAGGCGCTGCTTCTCCTCGCTGATGTCCAGTTTCTCGATGTAGTAGATCAGTTCCTGCTCCAAGCGGTTCTTGTCGTACTCCACCCCGGGAATCTGCTGCAGACCATCCATGATGCGAGCCTTGATCTTCTCCACACGACTCTGCTCGAAGGGCTCGATCTCGGCCAGGAGCACCTCGATGTTGTCAATCTTCTCGGCAAACTTCTTTTCGAGGGCAGCCCCTTCCTGGGTGCGGAAATCCACGAGGTTCTTCAGGGCCTCCTTCACGGCACCCTTCACGGCCTGCCACTCCTCGTCGTCGAGTTCCTCCATCTCCGTCTTCGTCAGCACGTCGGGCATGCGCAGTAGGGTGTAGAACCAGTCCTCGGGCAGGGGGATGCCCGTCTTCTCCGAGATGGCCTGGATCTGCTGGTAGTAGTTCTCCACGAGCGCCGCATTGATGGGTGTGGCATCCACCAGCGTGTCCTTCTCTATCCACACGCTCATATCCACCTTACCGCGGATCAGGGCCTCGGCCACCATCTGGCGCATCTCCATCTCCTTCTCACGGTAGAGGGGTGCAATACGCGTGTTCAGGTCCAGTTGCTTCGAGTTGAGCGACTTCACCTCTACATGGATCTTCTTGTCCTTATAGGCCACGACCGCCTTGCCGTAGCCCGTCATTGATTGTATCATATAAACGTTTATCTGTTACTATTTGCGTGCAAAGATAGTGCATATAGTGTGAAAAACCAAATATATTTCAGGTTTTCTGATATCGGATCACGCCAGTCGCTTCAAGTGGCAGAGCAATAGAACCTTCTGAATCACACGAGTCGAACCCCATCATCGTAAGAATGCCGTCAGAACAGCATTATACCATCGGTTAAAACCTTGCACGCCGAATCATTAAAAAATCATAAGGCTTCGAGCATGCGCTTGATGACGACGGAGCAGGAGATCTCGCGGTTGGCGGCCTCGGGGATGACGAGGCTGTTGGGCGACTCGATGACATCGTCGGTCACGATGAGGTTACGGCGCACGGGCAGACAGTGCATGAACTTACCGTCGTTCGTCCACGACATGTGCTCGGTATCGACCGTCCACGACATGTCCTTGGAGGTGATCTTACCGTAGTCGGCAGGGTTCGTCACACCCGGGTTCGACCAGTTCTTGGCATAGATGAAGTCAGCGCCCTCGAAAGCCTTCTTCTGGTCGTACTCCACACGGGCGTTACCCACGAACTGCGGATCGAGTTCGTAACCCTCGGGATGGGTGATGACGAGATCGACATCGGGGGCGGCGTTCATCCACTGGGCGAACGAGTTGGGCACGGCCTGCGGCAGGGCACGGCAGTGAGGGGCCCAGGTGAGCACCACCTTCGGACGCTCCTGACTCTTCCAATACTCCTCGATAGTGATGAGGTCGGCGAAGGCCTGCAGGGGATGCACGGTGGCTGTCTCCATGGCGAAGACAGGACGGCCAGAGTATTTGATGAACTGCTGCAGCACGGTCTCAGCATAGTCGTACTCACGATCGGTGAGACCAGCGAAGGAGCGCACACCGATGAGGTCGCAGTAACAGCCCATCACGGGGATGGCCTCCAGCAGGTGCTCACTCTTGTCACCATCCATGATGACTCCTCGCTCCGTCTCCAGTTTCCAGGCACCGGCATTCACGTCGAGCACGATGACATTCATGCCCAGGTTCATGGCGGCCTTCTGGGTAGAGAGGCGGGTGCGCAGACTATTGTTAAAGAAGATCATCATCAGGGTCTTGTTCTTACCCAGATGCTGATACTTATAACGGTCGTTCTTGATCTCGAATGCTTCGGCCATCGCCTGATCCAGCGAACCGATGTCTTCTACATTGATAAAACTTCTCATATCTACTATTCTTTTGGTAATGTCATCATGAATCGTGCACCTTCTGAGTAGGTGGTGTCGAGCAGAATATCTCCGCCCAGACGACGGGCGATGCTGCGGGCTACGGTCAGGCCGATACCTGTACCGTCATAGTATTCGTCAAGTTGCACAAACTCGTTGAAAATAATCTCGGCCTTGTCCGTTGGGATGCCAATACCTGTATCTTCTACAATGAACTCCAGCGTTGACTGGTGTTCGCGGACATTCAGCCTGACCTCTCCTGATTTGGTAAACTTCTGAGCATTGTCGAGCAACAGAACGAGTGCTCTGACAGCATAGCGCTTGTTGGTATGCAGAAGGATGTTCTCGTCAATATCAGGCAGGCAAAACTTGATGTGTGTAGCCGTTCGGATATTGGAACTGTCGGCAGCCTCATTGACTATCAGGGATGCAGGGACAGTCTCGTCACGCTCAATAATGGTCTGGCTGCTGGCATCTGAAAGTTCCAGCATCTTGTTCACCAGGCCTGTTATGCGCTCTGTATTTTCCGAGATACGCTCACGGATATTGTCTTGCTCGGCATTGTCAAGTTTCATGTTCGGATCGGTGATAACCTGTGTGAATCCGTTCAGGATATTCAGCGGTGTACGAATCTCATGCGATATCTGACGGATAAAATTGGTCTTCATCTTCGATGACTCCTCAGCACGGGCATTGGCAATGACCAATTCCTGATTCTTCTGTTGAAGCCGTTTGCTGGCGCGGTATCTGAAAAACAGGAAGATAAGCAGGGCTACAACGACGAGTCCAACGAGTAAGATGATGAAGCGTGAACGCTCCAGTTGGCTTTGCATCTTTAGTTCACCAATTTGGAACAGCGAGTTAAACTCATCGAGTTGCATTCTCACATCTTTGGTGAAAGTAGAGTCGCGTTGCTCAAAGATTCGTTTGTAGAAGAAGGCGGCATCCTTATACCTGCCTGATTTTAGGAGAATCTCGCCTCGGAGTTTGAGCGCCAACTGCCATTGGTCTTCATTCATCATGGGGGCATAGAGATCGCTGTATGCCTCTGCCCTGGGCAAGTCATTTCGCCGATAAGCCAGATTGGCACGATGCACTTGCATCTGGTAGTTCAGGTAAACATCATCGATATCTTTCAAGAGTTCTTCGCTGATGGTGAGTTCTTTATCCGCTTCATCAAACATATTCAGCCCGATCAGTGCACTGGCATTCCATAGATGGTACTCTAAATAGTGTACTTTCTCCTTTGAACTGTGTTTGTCGGTCGTTGTCTTGTCGAGCGTCTGCTTCCATCGTTTACAGGCCTCCAACTCCTTGGAGTGTTTTCCTAACTGGTCGAGTGCCTGTACCATATAGTAGTAGCCACTCAGCAGTTCGTTACTTTCCATTTCAGGTATCTCTTTCAAGAGAGCGACGCTTTTCTCGAAGGCATTCAAGGCTTGTGACTGATCAATATAATCATAGATGATGCCCATCTGTTGGTAGGCCAGCGCCAGTCCTAATTTGTTATGACGCTGTTGGGCGTCACGCTGCATGTTTTCCGCTTCCCGCAAAGCGGTCTGAGGCTTATGTCCATAAGAGTTACCTTCGCAGATGTCGCGCCAGGCTTTGTAGTAAGAGTCCCACTTCCCGTGCTGCTCCATCCAACTGCGCTGCTTGACGGCTTCGGTGACGAGTTGCTCCCATTCTTCATCATTGTATATGATGGTCAGTTTACGGTTACGGGCTTTCTCTTCGTTTTCGATATCACCTTGTAGGTGGGCATAGTCAATCCAGGCATCGCAAAGTGCCAAGTTGGTCTTGTGGTCTTCCGCCCATTCTTGTTCTTTAATTAGTTGCTCATAGACTTTCAGTTTTTCCGCACCAGTGAGGGCCGACAGTACTCGGCTGAGACTGTCTATCTTTGCCTGATTGCCGACATCTGCTGCTGCACTTAATATTGTCGTGCTCAGCAGGAAACCGAATAATACGATCATCTTTCTCATACTGTGGGACGTATTTGCCCTTCGCCTTCGATGAGCCATTTGTAAGTGGTGATTTCCTCTAAGGCCATCGGACCGCGCGGCCCGAGTTTCTGGGTGGAGATGCCGATCTCAGCACCCAAGCCGAACTGGGCACCGTCGGTGAACGAGGTGGGGGCGTTCCAATAGACACAGGCGGCATCGACATGCGCCTGGAACTTGCGGGCAGCCTGTTCGTCCTGCGTGATGATGGCCTCGCTGTGGCCGCTGCCGTTCTCGTCGATATGGGCCAGGGCCTCATCGAGCGAGGCGACGGTCTTGATGGCGAGTTTGTAGTCCATGAACTCCGTGCCGAAACTCTCGGCGGTAGCATGCTGGAGAAGTGAAGAGTGAAGAGTGAAGAGTGAAGAATTTGCTACCGCAGAATAAGCCTTCTCGTCGGCATAGAGGGTGACGGGTGGTGTGTGGGTTAGCATGGGCTCCACCAGAGCGGGCAGGTCGCCAAGCCGACTCTCGTGGATAAGCAGGCAGTCGAGGGCATTGCAGACGGAGACACGGCGGGTCTTGGCATTGTTGATGATGGCCTTGCCCATCTCCAGGTCGCCGTCCTTGTCGAAGTAGGTGTTCACCACACCGGCACCAGTCTCGATGACGGGCACACGGGCCGTGTCGCGCACGAAGTCGATGAGTTTGCGGCCACCACGGGGGATGCAGAGATCCACATAGCCCACGGCATTGAGCATCTCGCCCGTGGCCTCGTGGGTGGCGGGCAACAGGGCCACGACATCCTTCGACACACCGAAACGCTCCAGCACCTCATGGATCAGGGCCACCTCCTCGCGGTTCGAGCAGTCGGCATCCTTGCCGCCCTTCAGCACACAGGCATTGCCGCTCTTGAAGCAGAGGGAGAAGACATCGAAGGTGACGTTGGGACGGGCCTCGTAGATCATGCCGATCACCCCGAAAGGTACGGAGACACGACAGAGTCGGAGACCGTTGGGCAGTGTCGTCTGCTTGGTGATATGTCCGAGCGGTGAGGGCAGAGTGGCCACGTTACGCATGTCACTGGCGATACCCTCCAGGCGGCTCTCTGTCAGTTGCAGACGGTCGTAGAGCGGATTGCTCCTCTCCATCTTGGCCAGGTCTTCACCATTGGCCTTCAGGATGCGGTCCTGACTGGCGATGATGGCATCGGCGACGGCGTTCAGGATCTCGTTCCGCCGCTCGTCGCTCAACAGTGCCAGACTCCTGCTGGCCCGTTTTACTCGTTCGAATGTCTCTTTCAGTTGCATGGTCTGTGGTTTATGTTAAAAATACCGTATGGGGTGTCTCGGCGGGGTGCTCTATCAGGTCGATGAGGATATTGTCGCGCTCACCGTTGGCGATGATGACACGGATGCCGCCTTTCGACACCTTGTTGGCCGTGGTGTATTTCGAGTGCATGCCACCGCGCCCGAAGGCACTCTTCTCCGGCTGGATATACTCGCTGAGGTCACGGCCAGGAGCCACCTCGCGGATCAGTTCCGCGTTGGGATCGTCGGGATGGGTGGTGAAGATACCGTCGATGTTCGACAGGAGGATGAGCGTGTCGGCCTGCATCATCTGCGCGATCAGGCCAGACAGTTCGTCGTTATCGGTGAACATCAACTCGGTGACGCTCACCGTGTCGTTCTCATTGACGATGGGCAGCACGTCGTTCTCCAGCATCACCGTCATACAGGCCCGCTGGTTACGGTACTGCTCACCCGGCTCGAAGTTCTCCTTCATCGTAAGCACCTGTCCGACATGGATGCCGAACTCGCGGAAGAGGTCGTAATAGAGACCGACGAGTTTCACCTGACCGACGGCCGAGAAGAGTTGGCGCTGCTCCACGGAGTCGAGGTCGTGGCTGACCTTCAGTTCGCCTCGGCCCGATGCCATGGCACCCGAGGAGACGAGGATCACCTCGTAGTCGTGCTGCCGCAGCCAGGCGATCTGATCGACGAGCGCCGACATACGGGTGACATCGAGTTTCCCGTCCTTCCGCGTCAGCACGTTGGAGCCTATCTTGATAACTATCCGGGACTTCATTCCTTACTATCTTTGTTGCGGATCTCCACACGACGGATCTTTCCGCTGATGGTCTTCGGCAGTTCATCGACAAACTCCACGATACGTGGGTACTTATAGGGAGCCGTCACGTTCTTCACGTGCTGCTGCAGTTCCTTCACGAGGTCGTCGCCGGCCTTGTCCTTCCACTCCTTGCCGAGTACTACGGTGGCCTTCACCACCATACCTCGGATATCGTCGGGCACACCGGTGATGGCACACTCCACCACGGCGGGATGGGTCATCAGGGCACTCTCCACCTCGAACGGGCCGATGCGGTAGCCAGAGGACTTGATGACGTCGTCGATACGGCCCTCGAACCAGTAGTAGCCATCCTCATCGCGCCAGGCCATGTCGCCCGTATGGTAGATGCCGTCGTGCCAGGCCTCGCGCGTCAGTTCCTCGTCACGGTAGTAGTGCTTGAACAGACCGATGGGCTTGCGGTCGCCCACACGCACCACGATCTCACCCTTCTCGCCGTCCTCACAGGACGTGCCGTCGGCACGCAGCAGGTCGATGTCGTACTGGGCGTTGGGCATGCCCATCGAACCGGGCTTCGGCTCCATCCAGGGGAAGGTGCCGAGGGTCATGGTGGTCTCCGTCTGTCCGAAGCCCTCCATCATCCTGATACCCGTCTTCTCGTAGAACTTCTCGAAGACGGCGGGGTTCAGGGCCTCACCGGCCGTCGTGCAGTATTCTAGCGACGACAGGTCGTACTTCGACAGGTCCTCGCGGATCATGAAGCGGTAGATGGTGGGCGGTGCACAGAACGAAGTCACATGGTATTTCTCGATCTGTCGCAACAGGGTGTCGGCATTGAACTTCTCGTGGTCGAAGACGAAGACCGTCGCACCAGCGAACCACTGGCCGTAGAACTTACCCCATACAGCCTTGCCCCAGCCCGTGTCGGCCACGGTCAGGTGGAGCGAGCCCTCATGGAGGTTATGCCAGAACACACCTGTCGTCAGGTGCCCCATGGCGTAGAGGTAGTCATGGGCCACCATCTTCGGCTCGCCGCTCGTACCACTGGTGAAGTACATCAGCATGGTATCCTCATTGTCGTTCACATGCTTCGGACGTACGAACTTCGGGGCCTGCTGCCACTCGCTCTGCCAGTCGTGACAAAGTGAAGAGTGAAGAGTGAAGAGTGAAGAGTCTGCTGCCGCCATCGGCTGGTGGTCTCCTACCACGATGATATTATCCAGTGTCGGACTCTCGTCAACAGCCAAGCCTATCTGCTCGCATACGTAGGGATCATCCACACAGATGATGGCCTTGACCGAGGCACGGGTATTACGATAGATGATATCTTTCTTGGTCAGCATGTGGGTGGCCGGGATCACGATGGCACCGATCTTGCACAGGGCCAGCATGACGACCCACCACTCATAGCGGCGCTTCAGGATGAGCATCACGGGGTCGTTCTTGCCGATGCCGAGCGACATCAGATAGGAAGCGGCCTGATCGCTCTGCTCCTTCAACTCTCCGTAGGTCGTACGGATCTCGTCACCCTGATCGTTCGTCCAAAGGAGGGCCAGTTTCTCAGGAGCCTCCTCTGCCCAGGCATCCATCACGTCGTAGGCGAAATTGAAGCCCTCAGGGATGATGAACTCCAGATTCTTGTTGTAATCCTCTACAGACTCGAAATGCGTCTGCTTTAAAAATCTTTCTACCATGGTTAAGTCTTATTCTACTGTAAATGCTAAGAATCTAACGGCCTTGTCGCCCACTGCCTTCATGCCGTGGGGCTTGGTGGAGTCGAAATAGATGGAGTCGCCCTCGTCGAGCAACATCGTCTTGCCACCGATATAGAGTTCCATCTTACCCTCAAGGATGAGGTTGAACTCCTGTCCGGGATGGGTGTTCTTATAGATGGTGTGGGCCTCGGGTTTCGGCTCCACGGTGACGATGAACACGTCGGCCTTGTGGTTCACGAAACCGCTCACCAGGCTCTGGTACTTATAGGCCTTGGTGCGCTCAATGCTCACGCCCTGACCCTTGCGCACCACGAAATAAGACTTCATGTGTGGGGTCTCGGCAAAGATCAGTTCTTCGGTCGAGATACCGTACTTGTGGGCGATTTTCATCAGGTTGGAAATCGTGATATCCACCTCTCCGGCCTCAATCTTCTCATATTTCTCGGCACTAATGCCGATGGTTTCAGCCATTTCGCTGACGGGAATGTCGAGCACGTCGCGCAAACCCTTCAGGCGCTCACCAATTTGCTTCAGTTGTTCATCCATAATAGTTTATGCTTAATTTTTGGCTGCAAAATTACGGAAAAACAATGAAACACCAAAGAAAAAGGCTGATTTTCTTCGGTGTTCCGCGCTTGTTTTGCCTATAAAGGCTATTGTCCTACTGCCTGACGATATTCGAGCAACTTATTCTGATAGTCAGCATAGACATCAGTCTGTTTATCGCGTGCCTGCTGGTAGAGCAGTTGGGCCTCCAGCAGATCACTCATCTTCGATGTACCGGCACGGTAGTAGTCACGGTTCAGGCGCAGGTTCTCCTCAGCCTGTTCAATGCTATGCTGGGCGATGGCCAGTTGTTGGTAGGCCTCCTCCACATCATTCCAGGCCTTCTGCATCCGTATCTTCAGCAACTCGGCATTGTCGGAGCGTTGTTCCTCGGCCTTCTGCTGCTCGATTTTACGGCGCTTGATGGCATGGGAGCCGCCCCACCAGTCGGAAATCGGCACACTGACGGAGGCGAAGACCATACCGAAGGTGTGGTTGGTATCAAGCAGATTATGATAGTTATAGCCCGCCCCGACACCAACTGTCGGCAGGTTCTTGCCCACCTCCATCTTCTTCTGGAGCGCGGCCGCCTCCACCTGTTTGCCGAGCAACTGGTATTCTGCGGTACCCAAGAGTGCCTGTTGATGGTCCTGCTTGTAGTCAAGAGGAGAGAGGAAAGAGGAAGGAGGAAAGAGTGTGAATGTAGTATCTCTCAGACCGCAATACTGCGTCAGCAACAGGCGCACGATTGAGAGTCCGTTCTGCAGTTTCAGTTTCTGACTGGCGATGTCGTTCTGACGGAGTTGTACCTGTAGCAGGTCATTGCGCATGGCGACTCCGGCGCGGACGGCTACATCAGCATCCTTCGCCACGTCGCTGAGCAGCGCCTCCACTGCCTCGATGGTCTTCATCTTCTCCTGTAGGGACACAATCTGCCAGAAATACTGCTCTGCCGTCTTCTCTACCTCATTCTCAGAGAGTTGGTACTGCAGGCGACTTACCTCCTCACCGACCTTTGCCAGTTTGTTGCCATTGATGATTTGTCCACCAGCGAAGACGGGCTGGATAGCCATTACACTACCTATCGTACCATTCTTCATCATCGAGATACTGATTGGATTGGCAAGAGCCGCCAAGGCCTCGGCAGGAAAGGTCTGCGCCAGAGAGGCACCAAGTTCTGGGGGTATCTGTTCCGAGAGGTTCATGTTCATCTCCGCCATCCCCTTGTTGGCATTGAACCACAATCCTGTACCACTGATATTAGGGAAATATTTCGTGAAGGCCTCCTTGCGCTGTTGCTGGGCGGCTTCGATGCCATACTTTGCACTGCGGATGGCGATGTTGTTCTGTCGGGCGGAGTCGAGGATCTGCTCCAGTGTATATTGTGGCTGCGCCGACAAAGGTAAAAAGGTAAAAAGGTAAAAAGGCAAAACACCCATTACCCTACCAAATACCTTGTTATCTATTCCTATTTTCATATCTTTCTTACTTCTATGTTGCTTTCCAAATAATTGGAAAATATTTATTGTTTATTAACTGTTTATTATCAATCACTTAGCGTGAAGTCCTATAGTACGATGACTTTTGAAGAAGACGTAGTTATCAGCCCAACGCCTCACGCTGGGTACCGAATGACTACCGACAACA
>FLNY01000057.1_pt1 | contig 15937 bp, 13 predicted proteins | sample 1140381 | NCBI WGS metagenome assembly FLNY01 (sample SAMEA3878172, study PRJEB12797) | bioreactor metagenome | biome: Moose rumen | place: Sweden | collected 2011-10
TGAATATAAGGACAACAAACAGATATGGCACGCAGGATAAGGCGCGACCGTATGCTCAACGTATGGGACGAGGAGATGGAACTGCTGAAGAAGAAACTCAGCACAAAACAATATAACCTTTTCTTCTCCATAAAGAACAGGCGTACGGTTGACGCGGAGCTGCGTGACGCATGGGACCGCATAGTGGAGGCCGGACTTGAGAGTCAACTTGACAGTGCCAAGGACGTGGCACTTGCCCACAACTACCTCAACGAGCGCCAAAAGTTGAAGACCATATATCGTTACCGTCCAGTAGCGCAGAAGAAGCAACTTGACGAGCAGAGGAAGCACCGTCCCCTCATGATCCGCATGCTTGACGCTCTTGACAAGAAAGAGGCTCTTAACAATGACGAGGAGAAGAAGAAGGCCATAGCCAAGGAGTTTGTGTGGTAATGATCAAAATCATGAATTATGAGTTACCTTGTAAATAGGACATTTTGGTGATTTAACATTTCATTACAATTCGCAAACTAGAGAAAAAGGCAAGAAAAATAATACCAACAAAAAAGAAGATTGCAACAATCTGCAATCTTCTTTTTTTCGTTTTTCGGATATGAATCGTGATGTTATTGCGGACTCTTGGATAAACAGTTATTTGATGAATTTCCTTCCGTTTACGAGGTAGAGTCCTTGGGGCAGTGAGTTGATGTCGGTATCAAGGCGTACTCCCTGAATGTTATATACCTGTTTGGCATTCGGAGTATTCTGTTTGCCGGTGTCAGCCTTTGCGCGACGAATGTCAGTGGTGTTGCCCTCCAGTTTGTGGGCTGTCGTAGTGATGGTGCCTGTCAGACGGTCATCGGCAGATGATGCTGAGATGTATACGTTCACCGTACCGCCCTCTACCTGCCATGCGTTTGTGATATCGTCATAGTAGGCCAACTGCTTTTCGTTGATAGGTATTGTAACCACGGCACTCTGTCCTGGCTCTAACTCTACGCGGTCGAAGCCCACGAGGCGGCGGTTCAGCTTCTGCATGTGAGGAACGGCAGAGTTGGGGAAGTTGACATAAACCTGCACTACCTCGGCGCCTTTGCAGTTGCCGGTATTCGTGATGGTGCAGCGTGCCTCGGTGCTGCTGATGGTGGGATTGCTATAGGCAAAGGTGGTATAGCTCAGCCCGTAGCCGAAGGGATACATGGGTTTGTCGGCCTGACGGCTGACATTGGCGCCGGTGCCCTTGCCGTAATACATGTAGGTATATCCCCAGTCGTCGATGTTGTATTCCAGCATGCCGTCGGCACCGAACTGTGAATCGGTCTTTGAGGGCAGTTCGCTAAGGCTGTTATACCATGTGGAGGTCAGCTTTCCGCCAGGGTTGTAGTCGCCATAGATGACGTCGCAGATGGCCTGTCCCTGTGCCTGACCGCCGTACCAAGCCTCGAGGATGGCAGGCAGGTTCTGCTTTTCCCATGTGATGTCCATAGAGGAATTGGTCTCGAGCACGAGCACTATGTTCTTGTTTACGGCATAGAGAGCCTGCAAGAGAGCCTCCTGATTGCCTGGCAGTGTGATGACGAAGCGGTCGTGGCTCTCGGTTCCTGTCTCGTGGTTGTCAAGTTTCTCATAGTTTGTCCCCCCGAGGAATACCACTACGTCGGCCTTCTGTGCCACGGCGACGGCGCGTGCAATCATGTCGTCGGTGGCTATATTGTTCACACCCTCGCTGGTCTGCACCATAAACAGCGGGCCGGCATTCTCAAGTGGCTCATAGCCGTCGTTGTAGAAGCGGAAGTAGTCGTAGTTGCCGGCATACTTGTTGGTGCCCGTGAACTTCACGTATAGGTTGTGGACACCTGACGGGCGTTTGCCCTCGTCGATGGTAGCGCTGACGGTAGTCATCTTGTGCCAGTTGTTGGTATCTATGTTGTCTATCGACAGGAAGGGCGCGCCCTCGGTGCTGTCAAGGTAGAAATTGACTGTTGCCAGACCGGTGTTCTTTGTGGCACAGGCCATGATGAAGTCCTTGCATGGTGTTGCGCCGAAGTCCACGTTCTCGTAGCAGAACCAATGGTTTGGTGCGGTATTGGCGAGTTCGTTGGGGTAGCTGGCATCAACACCGTTGGCACCGCTTGACTTGCCGGTGAAGGACTCTGCCTGAATGGTGCCGTCGCTGACGGTGAAGTTCAGTTTCTTTGCGAAGGCCTCAAACGGTGTGGTGGTATAGGTTGGCGTACCGCTGTAGTCGCCCAGCATAATCTGGTTGGCGTATGGGCCGATGAGAGCCACCTTCTTGTCGGTGCTGATGGGCAGCAGGGGCGCTGCGTCATTGGCGTTGGCCTTCTCGTTCTTCAGCAGCACGATGCTCTCCTGAGCGGCTTTCAGTGCCATTACCTGGTTTGCCTCGCTCTCTAAACGCTCTGCGCCATAGCTGCTCCAGGGTGTGGAAGCGTCAAACTCACCCAGTGCGAAGCGTGTCTCCAGAACGCGGACAAGGGCTGTGTCAAGGTCGGCCTCGGTCATATACCCCTTGGCGATGGCTGCCTCTACGGCGGTCTGGAATACCGAGGTGCGGTTCTTGAACTCGCAGTTCATATCGTTGCCGGCCTTGATGGCATCGGCAGTGGCACGGGCTTGATACTCAGCCATGATGTCTGGATCATTTTCATTATACGTGCCGAGGGTGTTGCCATAGTAGAAATGTTTCACCGCACGGTATATGCATGACACACCGGCACAGTCGCTGGTGACGTAGCCGTTGAAGCCCCACTCGCCGCGCAGGATGTCGTTGAGCAGCCAATCGTTCATGGCGTTGGGCTTGCCGCCCCAAGCCTTACCCTTGGCAGCAGGGTCGCCGAACTTCACACCGGCGGCATTCTGCTCGTTGATGTCGGTGGAGAGGGCGTTATAGGATGACATGATGCTCTTCACCTTGCCCTCCTTGACACTCATTTCAAAGGCGGGGAGATAGTATTCGCGCAGGATGTGCTTGGTCATATAGGATGTAGAACCCTGACGTCCTTGCTCGTAGTTGTTGGCAGCGAAGTGCTTGGCGCAGGCTACGGTCTTCAGGTACTTGGGGTCCTCGCCCTGCATGCCCTTGATGAACTGCACGGCCAATTGTCCGGTCAGGAAGGGATCCTCGCCGTAGTTCTCCTCGTCGCGTCCCCAGCGTGGGTCGCGCGACATGTTGATGGTGGGACACCAATAGTTAAGACCTTTCTTATATAGATTATTGTACACGCGCGCCTCGTCGCTGATGACGCTGGCACAATCGTAGATAAGCTGACGATCCCATGAGCTCGACATGCCCTTTGACTCAGGGAAACTGGTGGCAGCACCTGAGCGTGCTACTCCATGCAGGGCCTCGTTCCAATACTGATAGATGGGAAGATAGATGCCGTCGCGGTTGATTTCAACATCGACCATGTTGCCCATCTGCTGGGCTTTCTCTGCCAGAGTGAGGCGTTTTACAAGGTCAACGGCACGGTCATGGAAACTGGTAGTCTGCGATGAAAACGCAGATTCTTGGACGGATGTCTGGGCTGTCAGCGAGCAGACAGCTCCGAGAAGAAGCATTTTTAGCAAAAGTAGTCTTTTTTTCATTGTGGTTTATAGAGTTATATTATCTATTATCTATTCTCGATTTTCATTTTTCAATTTGATTAGGTGCTGCAAAGTTACCGATTAGATGGGAGATTTTGGTATAAAAAACGTCCGAAAAAGGTGGAAAAATTTGCAATGGCATGTTTTTTTTCGTACTTTTGCGGAAAACTTTGGGTCCTTGATATCCTCCGGCATTCTTGGAATAGAACCTCACCTTCGCCAGCGTTCCATGAGGGATATCCGTGCGCAAGGCATAGAAGTCCTGATCGAGTGCTGGTATCTCTATGCCACTCTCCCAACGGCATCCACCGAAGAAATTATGTGTGCCTCAAAGGTTGAAAAAAAGAATACAGACCTTTGTGGTTTCAAAAATAAATATTACCTTTGTAATCAACTTCGCTATGCTCAGAGTGAAAAGTGAAGAGTGAAAAGTGAAAAATACCATGCGGAATATTTTCGTTTTCGTCTTCGTTTTCGTTTATGCATTACGAATTTTTCCTAAACAACTCAATATATTTTCTATGGCAAAAGGAAAGAGGACTTGCAAGATATTGAAAGAGATTCGTCGGCAGATTGCCGAAGCTAACGACATCGAGTATGTGACAGAGGAATGTCAGTACAAAGGCGACTGCCTCGGCACATGCCCTAAGTGCGAGGCTGAGGTGCGCTACTTGGAAGAGCAGTTGCACCAGCGTCAGTTGCTCGGAAAGGCGGCGATGGTTGCCGGAATATCCGTTGGAATGTTTACACTGAGCAGCAGTAATACAAAAGGTACTCAGCAAGGCGATGTACCACGAGTACAAAAAGTGGACAGTCTCAAGGACGAAAATATAGAAAAAATAGAGTCTGTCGTAGGCCAAATAATACCTCGAATGCCTTCCTTCCCTGGCGGATATCCTGCCTTGGCTGAATTTCTTTCTAAAAACACCACATATCCAGAGCAAGCAGAGAAAGAAGGAATCCAAGGAAGAGTCATTTGCAAGTTTGACATTGACGAAGACGGAACCGTTTCTGACATCAGGGTTACGAAATCCGCTCATCCACTTCTTGACTCCGCTGCAGTACAAGTAATTTCAATCATGCCGAAATGGATTCCTATGGAGGAAAATGGAGTAACAAAAAAATTTAGTAGTTATACTCTCCCCATAACATTCCGCTTAAATAACGATACTGATTTTACAAAGACAAACAATAAATAACTATGGCAAAAGGAAAGAGGACTTGCAAGATATTGAAAGAGATTCGCCGGCAGATTGCCGAGGCTAACGACATCGAGTATGTGGTGGAGGAATGTCAGTATAAGGGTGACTGTCTCGGCACATGTCCTAAGTGCGAGGCTGAGGTGCGCTACCTGGAAGAGCAGCTGCACCAGCGCCAGTTGCTCGGCAAGGCAGCGATGGTCGCAGGAATATCCGCTGGCCTGCTTACCTTAGGCTCATGCGGAAATGAGATGTATGACCAAATGAGCGTTTCTGAAAAAAAAGAAAAAATTCAGAATACAGAAAAAACCTACGAGGTCGTCGGTCAAATACCTCGAATGCCTTCCTTCCCTGGCGGATATCCTGCCTTGGCTGAATTTCTTTCTAAAAACACCACATATCCAGAGCAAGCAGAGAAAGAAGGAATCCAAGGAAGAGTCATTTGCAAGTTTGACATTGACGAAAAGGGCTACATTTCCAACATCAAGGTAGTAAAGCCTATTCACCCTCTGCTTGATGCAGAAGCCGTCCGCGTCATATCTGTCATGCCGAGATGGATTCCCGCAAAACAACTCGGAGTAGCAGTAAAGACAAGATTTGCTTTACCCATAACATTCCGCTTAAATAACGATACTGATTCTACAAAGACAAACAATAAATAACTATGGCAAAAGGAAAGAGGACTTGCAAGATATTGAAAGAGATTCGTCGGCAGATTGCCGAAGCTAACGACATAGAGTATGTGGTGGAGGAATGTCAGTATAAGGGTGACTGTCTCGGCACATGCCCAAAGTGTGAGGCTGAGGTGCGCTACTTGGAAGAGCAGCTGCACCAGCGTCAGTTGCTCGGAAAGGCGGCAATGGTCGCAGGCATATCTGTAGGTATGTTTACGCTGAGCAGCTGCGGCATAAAAGGAACCCAACAGGGAGACGTGCCACGAACACAGGAAGTGGACACTCTCAAAGAAATCATAGAAGTAACAGGAAAAGTACCGGTCAAAGGTGAAGTTGAATACAATAAAGATACTACTGCTGCCGTCAAGACAGAGTGTAGCACCCCCAAAAAATAAAACAATTGCTCACCATGCCAAATACAGAGCTAACAGGCAAGTTGATAGGCATAGCGCGTCACCGCATAGCGGTTGACGGCGAAGGCGTGACGACGCTCGTGGCATTCCACGGTTGTCCGCTGCGCTGCAAATACTGCCTTAACCCGCAGAGCATAACGAATGACACGATGTGCATGGAGCGCACCGTGGAGGAGCTTATCGACGAGGTGCGCATAGACCAGCTGTATTTCCTTGCCACTGGCGGCGGGGTAACATTCGGCGGCGGCGAACCGTTGCTTCACAGCGAGTACATAAAGGCTTTCTGTGAGCAGTGTCCGAAGGAATGGCGCATAACCATTGAGACCAGCCTCAACGTGCCGCGCAGGAACGTGGAGCTGGTACTGCCATACGCAAAAGAGTGGTTCATTGACATCAAGGACATGAACCCAGAGATATACAAGGCATACTCTGGCACTGACAACGAGCGCGTCATAGAGAACCTGAAGTGGATTGCCTCGGAGCACGCCGAACTGTTGCCAAGCATCACGCTGCGCCTGCCCCACATACCAAACCATAACACTGAGGAGGACATAAATAATAGCCAGGCGTATCTTGAAACGCTTGGCTACCATAAATTCAACAGGTTTGAATATATTATAAGGTGAACCTCACTGTTCCAAAGCCCTCACTTCACACTGTAGAAGTATGGCTTTTAGAGTGTTCAAAGAAAAATCTATGTAATCCGCTTTAATCCGTTGTCAAGATAAAAATCTATGTAATCAAAGTAATCCGTGGTCGATTATATTCTTTGTCCCGATTTAAGAATTATAGAATTTTAATTCGAGAAATCCGTGTAATCCGTCTTAATCCGTTGTCAAATAAGAATCTATGTAATCAGAGTAATCTGTGGTAGTAAAAATTCCGTGGTAGTTTCTTATTCCATCACCCACTTATCTATGGTGCGGGTTTCCTTGGAGAAATTTACTCCTATTATATATGTCTGTCTGTCGTCCTGCTGGAACTGCAACGGATAGTCCTTGTCCTTTATCTGTTGCAGAGCCTCCTCAGCGGTACCGTAGAGCTTAAACTCCATGATATAACGATATTGCGGAGTCTCAAGGAGCAAGTCTATGCGGCCGTTGCTGGTGTGGTACTCAGTATGCGAGTAGAACCCCATCATCTTGAACACCACCCACATCATGTTCTGGAAGTGGTTCTCCTTGTCGCCCTTAACGCTGTCATACGGTGCACTGGCAAATAGTGACTTCAGACGGCTAAGGAACTGCTCTGGGTTGCCCGTCCTGACATCCTGCGTGAATTTTTCTATGTCGAATACAGACCTTTGCTCACGATTGTCGAGATAGAACGGTGCAAGGTATTTCACAAAACCCACCGCCACCTCCTCATTCGGGAAACCAAGGACATATTTTTGAAACTCTTCTTTGTAATTTTTTATCGTCAGATATCCGCTCTGGTATATCACGGGTATAGGGTCGTGCGACTCTGCATCAATGGAGTTCAGTACGTCTGCAGTAACCTCTGACTTTGACATCTCCTCAAGGTCGTAGTGGTGGCGCTTCAGCAGTTCCACAAGGTATGACGGCGTGCCTGTCTCAAACCAGTAGCTGCGGAAGATGTTATTATTGAAGGTGTTCAGCAGGCTGAACGGGTTATACACACCGTTTCTTGAAAATTCATCGAAGTGATAGCCGTCATACATACGACGGAGTTTCTCGATGCACTCTTCACGTGTCAGTCCGTTATACTCTGCGAGTGCGTCTATCGGTTTGTCGAATACTGTCAGCAACTCCTGCTCCGTTATGCCGCAGATGTTGTGGTATTTCGGCAACATGGATATGTCCTCAAGATTATTGAGGTCACTGAACACGCTTACCTTACCGAACTTCGTCACGCCCGTCAGCATAGCAAACTTTATGCAGCCGTCCATTGACTTCAGCGCACCATAGAAGCCTTTCAGTGTGCCGCGGTACTCGTCCTGTAACTCCTTGTTGCCAATAGCCTGCAGCATCGGCTTGTCGTACTCGTCAACAAGGATCACCACGCGCTGACCGGTCTTTTCGTAAGCACGCTTTATAATTCCCTCAAAGCGTGTGCCGAAACTCTTCTCCCACTCTACCTTGCCATATTTTTCTTCCTCTATAGACAGGAAGGTGTTTATCTTGTTCTCCAGAGCCTCCTTCGTAGAAAACTTCTCCGTATTCAGGTCAAGATGCAGAATAGGGTGCTCAACCCAATCCCAATCCTCCTTTTGGTCTATCGCCAGTCCCTTGAACAGTTCTCGCTTACCTTGAAACAAAGCCTTTATCGTTGATAAAAGCAACGACTTGCCGAAGCGACGCGGGCGTGAGAGGAAATAGTAACGCCCCTCAGAGACAAGTCGATAAACATGTTCGGTCTTGTCTATGTAGAGGTAGCCGTCCTTACGGAGGCTCTCAAAGTCTTGTATGCCGATAGGTAGTTTCATGCCAAGGAATTAAGAGTTAAGAATTAAGAATAAGACTTTCTGCTATGCGCCGTGCCTCCTTGTCCGAGTTGATATAGTCCTCAAGTGTCGGTTTCTTTATCACCGTTGCCTTGTTGAGCGTATTCTCTATGATGTCCCCCATGTCAAGGAAGCCTATGCGCCCCTGACGGAAAGCGAGGTTGACTATCTCGTTGGCAGCGTTAACCACACAGCAGGCGTTGCCGCCGCGCTTGATGGCCTCAAAAGCCAGTGCCAGGCACTTGAACTTCTCCATGTCAGGCTCAAAGAACTCCAACGGATGCTTGAACAAGTCAAGCCGCTCACCTGTCATAGGAAGACGGTCAGGGTATGTAAAGGCGTACTGAATAGGCAGACGCATATCAGGCACACCGAGCTGCGCCTTCACCGCACCGTCACGGAACTGCACGGAATTATGCCCTATGTAACTGTCAGACTATAGGTGGGTTCTATAAAGTGAGCCACGAACATCTGTAGTTCTTATGGTCTCTGTGCGCCGTAGCCCGGCTTTGCGCCGAAGAGTTTGAGGGCCTGGTCGAATTTATAGCGGTTGCCATACATTGACGGGCGCACTATCTCCGTTCCACGCATATTCTGACCATGGGCAGAACGGTACATATTAGCGGCAGAGTTGCGGTCAAAACTGCTGCTGCTCACTATCTTCAGCGTAGAGAATGCCTCTAAGTAGTCTGGATCTATGGCATTGAGGAAAGTGTCGCCGCCCTGAAGCTCAAAGTTGCCGTCCACCTTAGGCACGGTCTTTTCATCAAGCTCATCGAACTGCGCACACTTCACGTTTGTCCATGTGCCGCCGCCTGGTGCAGGCAGCTGCAGGTCGGCAGCGTTCATGAAGAAAGCGTTGTCATAGATGTTGGTGACGCGCTTGGCCTCGATGACTGCGTCAGGGCCGCTGAGGAGGTGTGTGCGTGCGAGGGCAGAATAGTTGTTGCAGAGGAAGATGTTGTGATGTACGTCGGCATTTACGGCTGTCATAAACTCATAGCCGTAGCCCATGTCCTCCATCACCTTTGTGCGGCACCATGAGAACGCCACGGTGTTATGGTGGAAGTTCACGTGAGATGACGTGCCGGTCTTCTTGTCCCAACCGTCTATGCGCACGCTGCTGAACCTGTTGCTTACGAACACACAGTTGCTTATCTCTATCTCGCCCCTGCGCGTATTGAACTGTATGCCGAAGTAGTTACCGTTGAGGAACATACAGTTTCTTATCACCACGTTTCCGGCTATGGCTGCGTCAGAGTGGAGCAGCTGATGCTGCACCTGCTGCTCAGGGTCGAGCATACGTCCGGTCTCGAAGTTCTTGCTTGGGCAGCCGCACTCGGGCTTCGTAGGGTCGTTTGGCTTGTAGTCGTTCTCATAACCCATGTTGAGCATGAAGCCGTCTATGGTTACCGTGCCGAGTATCCTGTTGCTCTGCACGTCGTCGAGCTTGCTCAGCGTGATAAGGCCCTTGCTGCCGTTTGTACCCTTGTGCGACTGGTCTGGCTCAATCCTTGTGATGTATTTCAGTGGGTCGCGCTGTGAGAAGTCAGCGCTGTAGCCACCCTCAAGGGTTATCCAGTTGGATATCTCAATGTAGCCGGCGTTCATGTAGCCGAGGTAGTTGCCCTCTGCGACCTTCACGGTTGCACCGTTCTCATTATTGTCACGTATGAGGTTGAGCACTGCCTGTATGTCTTTCTTTGGGGTTGACGGACTGAGTCCATCGGCCCTGCCGCTGCCCGTGGCAGACACATAGTAGGTCTTTCCGCTGCCCTTGCTGCCGCTATTGGCTTGTGCCACGCCACCACCGGAGTGTCCGAAGGTGTTGCTCGGCGAGCTGTCCGATGATGATCTGGAAGTTGACGAAGAGTTACCACTGACGGCGTTTTGCGCTGCCGCCTTGACCTTGTTCAAAAGACCTTTACCAAACTGAGCGTTAGCATTGTCGGGAGCGACCGACACCATCGCTGCCACGGCAAGCATAATAAAGATTTTTCTCATGTTATTGTTTGTTTTTATTGTTTAAGATATTGTTTTTTATCTGTCTGACCGGATTGTTTCATGCAGGTAACCGTTCGGGAGGAGGATTATCTGCAATGGCAAACCATTGCACACCAGACATGATTCTTGCCTTTGGCCTGCATAACTTCTGACCAGGGATAGCAGTCAAATCTTAATCCCAGACAAACCCTCATCCCTCATCCCTCTTCCCTCATCCCACTGCAAAGTTACATATTTTCCACGGAATTATCATTTCTTTTTATCACAAAAAAACTTAATTGCATGAAAAAAGCGGTACCGTGAGCTTTTATGTCACGATGCCGCTTTGTATAAGATGCTGTATTTCGCCAGCATTATTCAATGTCTGTTTACGGGCAGACTGGGCGCACCGAGCACGCAGCAGCACGACTAGAATTTTCAACCTCATAGGAGCCATCTTTTTTACCTCTCAGGTTATAGGCTTTTACCTTTGGTACGAGCGACGACGACCAGAGCATGACTTCCACCCCGTCATAAATATAACCATCATAGCAAAAATCATCGATGAAACCTGCGAGAGGCAGGAAAATATACTTGTCTGTGTAACCTGTCTTTTTGCTCGTCACCTTATAGCCACTAACGCCATTGAAATCATCCTTATACTCCCATGTGCAGTTCTCATACAGTTCTTTCAGCTCATCAACGGTTGGCATACGCCACGCACCGCCCCAGTTCACTGCAGCTGCGTCATCCTCTGCGTCAAGAACCGTTTTACCGTCGGTGCTATTGTACTTGCTGAGGACGCAGAGGGTGCCCTGTCCTTCGACATCATAGTCGCCCTGGAACTCCTCATCATCACTAAAACCTACAAGCTTGCAAAATCTGTACTCATCCCATGCAACTCCACAAATTGAGGTAGTTTTCTCAGTCTCGCCCCATGTGAAGTAGTCGCCGTAGTCCTCGGGCTTCTCCGCGCCTACGTTGCACGTGGCCCACTTGACACTGAGGCCGAGGTCAACGTACTCGTGACCGTTGTACGGGTCGTACTTCACCGTACCGCCTGAAAGAAAACCGTTCACTATCTGGTTGGCATCTGCCATCGTGATGTCTTCGTCGCCGTTGATGTTGGCACTGGCCACGTTGAAGTTGGTTATGTTTTCCTTGTCAGTAGAGAGGAAGTAGTTCACTACTGCGTTGGCATCTGCCATAGTCACATTACCGTCACCGTTCACGTCGCCTGGCAGCGAGAAGATATAGCCCAGCAATGCCTGCTGGCTGCCCTGCCTTGCTACCACGGCGTTGCCTATGGTATAGCCTCTCGCCGGTATATCCGTAGCGGTCACGGTAGTCGGGGTATTTATGCGATACTCTGTCCGCTCTGCGTGGAACTGCTTGCCGCTTACCGGAACCACGGTAAACCATACGCCGTAGTGTTTGCCTGACTGGAAGGTCTCGCCCTGCTGCATCTTGCGCACGCCGTCGGTGCTTATCTCCACCCACTCTATGCTGCTGACGGTGTGGGCGGCAGCACGGTAGAAGTTTTCTTTTACAGTAGGCTCTGGCAGTATCTCCGCTGCCTTTGCTCCTGCTGCTGCGGTGGTGGCGGAGTTCTCACTCGTCCATACAGGCTCGGCACCTGCCACGGGGGCGGTGACGCTCTCCGTTACCGTTTGAACATACGAGCCGCCTTCGGGGGTTGGTATGGTATAGGTCCACACAAAGCGTTTCTCTCTGTCTGTAGAACCCACCACCCTGTATTCATGCGGCAGGGTGACACCGTCGCGCTCTATGTAGGCGGTGACATCGTCGGCAAACGTATAGCCTTCGTCTAATTCTACGGTGAAGCATATATCTACTGTTTGTCCCGCATATACATTTGAGGGATCGGTCATGTCTATCGTCTTCTGGAACATAGAATAATAGATGTTGGTCACCTTGCAGCCTGTGGTGCTGGTGCTCGCTTCATAGTCGGCGGCCTCGAAGTCGGTGGGCCAGGTGTAGCCGGTGATGTCTATGCGTGAAATCGCTGTAGATGCCGCACTTATGCTCATGAGCATTGCCATGAGCAAGAGTAAAGTTTTTCTCATAGAGTTTTATTTGTTTAATTAATAAATAAGTTTATATCGTTTCAAAATAAAAACGTGCTTAAACACCTCGTGGGCTCCCCCTGCCCTAAGGCATGGAGAACCCACGAAAACACTACGCGTGCGCGCGTATGAATATGCGTAAAAGAGGGGATGTTAGAATGTGTGTGTGTGTGTGTGTGTGTGTGTACACAAATTATCGGAATAGCCAAATATTCCGGCTATTCTTTTCACACTGTTATGAATATTTAACGTTTGGTGTTTACACATATCCTCACACTACATAATATGCTGAGACCTTAATATAATCTGCCGCAAAGTTACACATTATTTTTAATACCCACAAGTATTTTCCTGTTTTTCATTCAGCTGTCCCACAGATTGCACGGATTTACACAGATATTTTCTTTTGATACGAGAGTTCAGCTCGATGAAATCAATTATTCTTTTTTTGAAAACGAATTATTCTAATTATTATTATTTTTTTTTGAATTAATTCTAATTAATCCGTGTAATCCGTCTCAATCCGTTGTTTCTTATTTCTCACAGAAATCACAGATTTCCACAGATAATTCGTGTTATTCGAGTAATTCGTGTTCAAAGAATAAATCTATGTAATCAGAGTAATCTGTGGTTGCTGAATATCTTTGTCCCGAATTCGAGAATTATAGAATTTTAATCCGTGTAATCCGTTTTAATCCGTTGTCAAAGTATAAATCTATGTAATCAGAGTAATCTGTGGTAGTAATATTCCAGTGGTGGTTGTTTATCATTCCATCACCCACCTGTCAATGGTACGGGTTTCCTTGGAGAAGTTTACTCCTATTATATATGTCTGTCTGTCGTCCTGACGGAATTGCAAGGGGTAGTCTTTGTCCTTTATCTGTTGTAGAGCCTCCTCAGCGGTGCCGTCAAGCTTAAACTCCATGATATAACGATATTGCGGGGTCTCAAGGAGCAGGTCTATGCGGCCGTTGCTGGTGTGGTACTCAGTATGCGAGTAGAAGCCCATCATCTTGAACACCACCCACATCATGTTCTGGAAGTGGTTCTCCCTATCGCCCTTCACGCTGTCATACGGTGCACTGGCAAATAGTGACTTTAGGCGACTGAGGAACTGTTCTGGGTTACCCGTCCTGACATCCTGCGTGAATTTCTCTATGTCGAATACAGACCTTTGCTCACGGTTGTTGAGATAGAATGGTGCAAGGTATTTCACGAAGCCTACCGCCACTTCCTCATTCGGGAAACCAAGGACATATTTTTGAAACTCTTCTTTGTAACTTTTTATCGTCAGATATCCGCTCTGGTAGATGACGGGTATAGGGTTGGTGGATTCTGCGTCGATACTGTTCAGTACGTCGGCAGTGACCTCTGACGTTGACATCTCCTCAAGGTCGTAGTAGTGACGGCGAAGCAATTCCACAAGGTACGTGGGCGTGCCCGTCTCAAACCAGTAACTGCCGAATTTCCTCGTCTGGAAAGTGTTCAGCACACTGAAGGGATTATAAATGCCTGGTGAGTTCTCTTCGAAGTGGTAGCCGTCATACATACGGCGCAGTTTCTCTATACACTCCTCTCGCGTCAATTTATTGCGCTGGGCAAGTGCGTCTATCTGCTCACTGAAACACGTCAGCAGTTCCTGTTCGGTGATGCCGCAGATGCTATGGTAATCATAATCGAGGGATATGTCACGCAGGTTGTTAAGGTCGCTGAACACACTGACCTTGCCAAACTTCGTCACTCCCGTCAGCATAGCGAACTTGATGCAGCCGTCCATTGACTTAAATGCACCGTAGAAGCCTTTCAGCGTACCGCGGTATTCGTCCTGCAACTCCTTGTTGCCTATGGCCTGCAGCATCGGCTTGTCGTACTCGTCAACGAGGATTACCACGCGCTGCCCCGTCTTTTCGTAAGCACGCTGTATTATTCCCTGAAAACGCAGTCCGAGACTTGTCTCGGATTCCTGCCTGCCATACTTCGCCTCTTCCTTCACGAGGAAGTCATTAAGCAGGTTCTCCAGTTTCTCCTTGCTGTCATACTTCTCCGTATTCAAGTCAAGGTGCATCACAGGGTGCTCTACCCACTCCCAATCCTCCTTTTGGTCTATCGCCAGTCCCGCAAACAACTCTCGCTTACCTTGAAACAAAGCCTTGATTGTAGAGATAAGTAGCGATTTGCCGAAGCGTCGCGGACGAGATAGGAAGTAATAACGTCCCTCCGAGACGAGGCGATATATCTGCTCCGTCTTGTCAACGTAGAGATAGCCATCCTTACGGAGGCTCTCAAAGTCTTGTATGCCGATAGGTAGTTTCATATTGCAAAGTTACACTTTTTCTGTGAAATATCCGTCTTTTTCCTCAAAAAAAATTAATGGAATGAAAAAAAGCGGTGCCATATGCCTTCTGACACCATGGTCACCGCCGATAATCTCTCTGCATACTTACTTCACAGGCATCAGCCTCGCACCCAGTGCAGGCACAATGCTGTATTGTCCTTGCAGGGATTTCTGCAGGTCACACTGTTCCATGACTGTCTTGTCGCCCATCTTGCAGACCACCGCAACCTCTATGGCATGGTGGGTGACATTGTAAGGGAATTTAGGATTCTTAAACTCCCTCCACTTGCTGCCGAGGTAGATGGTCTTTACATACTCCAGTTTCTTCAGTCCTGCCCACTTCTTTGCTGCGGCATCGCCTTTAGCCTTTATGTCGGCAGACACGCTGACACCCGAAGGCAGGGCCACAGGGTCGGCAGCGTTGACCTCAAAACGCTCCATCAGGTCACGGTACATCTCACGGTTGTTGGCATCCCATTTGGCAGCGTTCATCTCCACGCTGCGCACACACTCTGCAGAGGCCTTATAGTCCTTGTGCTTTTTCATCAGCAACTCGTAGTTGGCCTCTGCCACGAACAGTGACATGACGAACTGCGACTCCGGATGCTGCAAGCCATACTCAGCACGGCGATATTGCAGGTTTATGTAGTCGCAGATATCCTTCAGAGGCACTTTCTGCTTGGCTATCTCCAGTGCATATCCCTCACGACGGCGACGCTCGCTTATCATGTCGGTCTCTGATGCCCAGGGCAGGGAAGTTCCCTCTTTCGTACTGATGATACCACGTGAGGGGTCTTCAAGCACATAATTCAGATCACCCCAGAAGTTCGGGTGCATATACATCACTACCTGTGCGAACATCTTATAGTTCTCCACCGTAGGGTTATCTACAAACACCTTTGTCCACGCATAGCGGGGAATTTCATCTACCGGCACCAGCATCTTATGATTATCGTTGAAGTCAGACCAGTAGTTCAGTCTCTGCTTCTTTCCCTTTACAGTGGTGAACACATCGTTGTGATATTTCAGTTGTCTGCCCCATGTGTTCATCTTATGGTCTGTATTGTGGAAGACATCATAGCCTGACTGCCCTATCACATCTTTGTTCTCCCAACGCCATACCACGCCATTGGCTGAAGGCATATCACCATCGTCTGTACCCACACTTGAAGTGCTGTTCGTTGCCCCGCTTACCGT
>FLNY01001017.1_pt1 | contig 15919 bp, 10 predicted proteins | sample 1140381 | NCBI WGS metagenome assembly FLNY01 (sample SAMEA3878172, study PRJEB12797) | bioreactor metagenome | biome: Moose rumen | place: Sweden | collected 2011-10
CCATTGCCAAAGATATCAAGGACTCAATCGGGTGGATAATCTTCTGGTTGAGAAAGCTATCAATGAAACCCGGGGACAAATTCTCTCTTACAACGGAACTATTTGCGATGCCAGATTCTCCAAGTGTTGTGGGGGAATGATGGAGAAATACGGGGCGTGTTGGGAAGATATTGATTATCCTTATCTCAAATCCATTAGAGACTATGTCTCTGAAGAACTGACAGAAAATGATATAGACGTAAATCTGGAATCTGAAGAAAATGCAGTTAATTGGATAAAAGAGCAGCCACGCGCTTTTTGTAACACCTCTGATAAGCGTATCCTGTCTATGGTTCTTAATTCATATGACCAGGAAACTACAAACTTCTACAGGTGGACACAAGAATACTCACAGCAGCAAATTGCCGAACTGATCTGCAGAAAAACAAAAATCGATTTTGGCTACATTCAGGACATGATTCCTCTAAAAAGAGGCAAGTCTTCTAGGATTATACTTTTACGTATTGTCGGAACAAAACGCTCTTTTACTATCGGAAAGGAATTGGAAATCAGGAGAGTATTGTCTGAGTCACATCTTCTTTCTTCTGCTTTCTTTGTGGAGAAATGCTTCCAGGGCGATAATGCTGACAATGTTCCAGACAAATTCATCCTGCATGGAGCGGGATGGGGACACGGAGTGGGATTATGTCAGATCGGTGCAGCGGTTATGGGAGATATGGGCTATGACTATCGCCAGATTCTAAAACACTACTATCCTAACTCTACTATTTCTGCTATGTATGAATGAACTTCCTGTGATAAATAAGAAAAACAGTCCCTGGCTCTGGATTCCTACTCTTTTTGCCACTGAGGCGATTGTTTCTGCAACCGTCATTTATGTGGTGTTGCTTATGTTTATCCAGTTTGGAGCCTCTTATTCTAAGGCCGCCCTTTTTATTGCTGTACTTTTGCTACCGTCTATTGGAAAATTGTTCATAAAATGGCGAAAGGAATGGAATCCATACCTTAAGAATATCCTTATCGCCATACACTCTCTTCTTTTTATTGCTTTCGTCATTTCTGCTTTTCTTATCAACAGCAGGGCTACATCCCTCTCCACTATCTTTCTGGCTACTTTTATTATTGCCTCTATCAATGCGATTAATGAAAAGGTTCTTGCCGTCTATTATAACCACGTAACCGACAAAAAGGGTCAGAACCTTATGGGTAATTACAAGTTTGTGGCTACTCAAATTGCTTTTATCGTCACTTACGGTATTCTCATCATATTTGTCGGATTGCATGAGATTTTCTTTCGAAATTTCTATTTGGCGTGGTCGATGGAGTACTATTTTGTTGCCGGAGTTCTTCTCATACTGCTTATTTTTAACGCTATTCTTCTCCTTAGAACGGATACGGACGTGGACAATGTGGAAATCAACAAGCCTGTTAATAAGCATAGAATGAGTCGCAGGCGTAATATTGCGTTCCTTGTCTTTACGGCTGTTCTGCTTTTACCTCAGTCTTTGCTTTTCTGTACCAGGGTGTTCTTCCTCATGGCTCCAGAGTCGAAAGGGGGATTGGGATGTACAATTCAGGATGTCGGATTTGCGCAAGGAACTATAGGAGTCATTGCGTTTATGGTCGGCACCTTTGTCGGTCAACATCTCATAAGGCAGTATGGTAATAAGAAAATGTTCTGGAGTATGGTACTGCCGTTACTCTTTTCGCCTGTTTTCTATCTGATTAATAAGGTGGCTATTCTTGAACCGGCTTTTTTCGATATTTGCATGATGACCTTAGGGTCACAGCTTTGTTTCGGATTCGGACTTAACATCTGTGTGTTCATTATCAAACGAACGACCGATGTCTTTGACGACAATATCCTCAGCCTTGTCCATGTTCCTCTCGTCGTTATCACAATGGCATTGCCTATTGCCATTTCTGGAGTTTTACTCAGCAAGCTTGGATTCAGGGATTTTTTTGTGCTTGATGTCATCCTTTCTTGTATTTCTTTGATTGTCATACTCCTAAATAGAAAGTTTATCAACAAGCATATTCTCAACGTCAAATAATCCACTGGGGAACTTTCTTCTCTATTTTCTCCTTTTATTCTGAAAAAATAAAGACTAAAAATCATATTTAATTGATTTTTAGTCTTTTATGGTACACCCGAAGAGAATCGAACTCTTATCGAAGGAACCGGAATCCTTTATTCTATCCATTGAACTACGGGTGCGTCTTATCGGCTTGTTTAGGATTATTGTTATTCATTAATCCGAATTCTTTTGCAAAGTTACGAAAAATATTCTAAAACCAAAACTTTTTCTCAATTAATTCTCTGTTTTGCTTTACGCAAGTTGATATTCTTTAGTCGAACTCTTCGGAATTCTTTACTTTTAGATTTAGGATGTTACATTTCTAATATCATTTGGTACATGAGAACAATTTTTTCTCATTGCATTTTCGTAACTTTGTAACCTGTAATATCAACTTTATTTTTCTTCACCTATGAATCTTTTTTGTCAAATTAACAATCTTTGGGCAAAGGTGTGTGCTACAACAATCTTGATGTTCCTCAGTTTTGTAAATTCTTTTGCTGATATCAGAAAACCTATTCAACTAGTCTCGCCCAATCATCGCATTTCAATTATTGATAATTCAGATGGCTTTTCACTTTGTTATAAAAAAGCTACTGTTCTTGATTTTTTCGTAAAAGGACATCTGAATCTCAACTTCAGACGTTCCTGTAAAATAAAGGAACAGTATTCCATGGTCTCGGGTAAAAGAAAATCATGTGGGAATGAGGCGTTTGAATATATTGCTCAAATCTCACATGACCTGAATTTCGTTTTACGCATCTATAATGACGGTGTCGCGTTCAGATATGAATATTCAAATCTTAACAATAGCCTGCCGCCTCAGGATATGACTGTTTTTAAGATTAAAGAAGGGCAAAGAAGATGGATGCAACAGTGGACGGAATCTTATGAGGGCTTTTTCCCGATAACGGATTCTTATAAGCAAAAGCCAATTCCTTCTTTTAGCGGAATCTCTGTTTCTCAGGATGGATGGAACAACAGATGGGGATATCCGGCTTTAATTCAGTCATCTGATAAGATTTTTGCGCTTATTACTGAGGCTGATATCGATAGAAATCATAGTGCGTCATGCCTTTATAACGATGGAGAGCTTTTCAGTGTCGTTAATGACAAAAATGAAGTACGTCTAAATGGAGAATGGCATTCTCCTTGGAGACTGATTATTCTTGGAAAACTTGCTGATATTGTTGAGTCAACCCTTGTGACTGATGTGGCTGAACCTTCTAAAATTCAAGATACCAGTTGGATTATGCCCGGAGTAGTATCTTGGATTTATTGGGCATATAATCATGGAAGTAATGATATGAATATTATCAGGCAATATGTTGACATGGCTGATGTTCTTAAGTTGCCTTATGTGCTGATTGACGCCGAGTGGGATCAAATGAAAGATGGATACACTATCATTGACGCCGTCGAATATGCAAAACAAAAAGGAATCAGACCCTTGATTTGGTATAATTCTTCTGTTGGATGGGTCGATGGAGCTCCTACACCCAAGTTCAGGCTCAACAAGCCGCAAGACAGGGAAAAAGAATTTCAATGGTGTGAGGACATTGGTGTGGCGGGGGTGAAAATAGATTTCTTTTCAGGCGACAATCAGATGAACATGAACTATTGTCTTGATTTACTTGAGTCTGCTGCCAAACATCACCTGTTGGTTAACTTCCATGGTGCTACCGTCCCTAGGGGATGGCAAAGAACATGGCCTAATCTCTTGGCTACTGAAGGTGTTTATGGAGCCGAATGGTATAATAATGTACCCACTTTTACGCAGAAAGCTGCTGAGCACAATGCAACGCTTCCTTTTACAAGAAACGTCGTCGGACCTATGGATTATACACCTTGTACCTTTTCCGACTCGCAGCATCCGCATATTACAACGAATGCACATGAACTGGCTCTTACCGTTCTTTTTGAATCCGGACTGCAACACCTTGCTGATAAACCGGAAAGCTATTTTGCACAACCCCAAGAGGTACAAAATTTCCTATCCTCTCTTCCTGCCGTTTGGGATGAGACCAAGTTTATTGACGGATATCCGGGTGAATACGCTGTTATAGCAAGGAAGACTAATAATAAATGGTATGTCGCAGGTATCAACGGCACAGATAAATCCATGGATTTCAATATCGATTTAAGTAAAATTATTAAAGGAAAGACAACTGCTCGACTCTTTACTGACAAAACTGAAGGTAAATCATTATGGCTTATAAAGGATGTGGCTAAAGTTCCTGATAAAATCTCATGCCTTCCAAGAGGCGGTTTTGTAATCGTCATTTCAACTAGATGAACCTTTGAATCCCTTTTTCTTTAATTGTATGACACTACGATATAATTATTATTAAACTAATCAATCAACCAACATGAGAAAATTATCATTTCTTCTTTTCTTCCTTTGGGCAATGTGCTTGTGTGCATCTGCTCAACCACAATGGAGCAATATGCCCAAGACCGAACCTACTTTTAAGGACATCAACTATGCTGGCGACAATCTCGAAGCGCATAATCTTGATATCTACCTTCCAAAAACAGACAAATCGGCTTATAAAACCGTTGTTATTATCTATGGAAGTGCCTGGTTCTCAAACAACATGAAGGCGATGGCTTTCATGTCTGTTGGAAAACCTCTCCTGGACGCCGGATTTGCTGTCGTTTCAATGAACCATCGTTCAAGTGCCGATGCGAAGTTCCCTGCTCAGGTTCACGACGTAAAAGGTGCTGTCAGATTCATTAGGGCTAATGCCCAAAAATTCAAGCTTGACACCTCTTTCGTCGGTATTACAGGGTTTTCAAGTGGAGGACACCTCGCATCATTTGCTGGTGTTACAAACGGGATGAAGAGCCGGACGGTTGGAACTACCATGATTGATATTGAAGGCAATGTGGGAGGTAATCTCAATGTCAGCAGCGATGTGGATGCCGTTGTGGACTGGTTCGGACCCGTTGATATGGCACGTATGGAGAACTGTGAATCACCGAAAGACGAAAAGTCCCCTGAAGCGGCACTTATTGGATGCCCTCCAAGAGAAAATCCTGATTTGGTTACCCTTGTCAGCCCTATTTCATATACAAACGACAGGCGGTTTAAAGAAAGCGGACCTCAATTTCTAGTGATACATGGTACTGCTGACAATGTCGTACCACAGTGCCAAAGCATTTATTTCTCGGAAGAATTGAAAAAGGCGAATAAACTGGAACAATTCATTTCTGTTCCTGAAGGACAGCATGGACCAGTCACTTTTAATGACGATACTTTCCGGAAAATGACTGATTTTTTCCTTGAGCACTCTTCACCTAAGGAGAGAATTGTTGAAGATGGGGGCACCGGACCATTCAAGGCTGTTATGAAGGAAGAACCGTCTATCTACGCACACACTATCTTTGTTCCTCAAGACCTCAGCCAATTTAATAAGAAACAACCATTACCCGTCCTTGTCTGGGGAAATGGAGCATGCAACAACTCACCGTTTGAACACTATAAGTTCTTGAATGAAATAGCATCTTATGGATATATTGTTGTGGCTACTGGGTTCATACCGATGGACGACAAGCCATATCGTGGACCGATGTCAACTACACAGCAGCAAATTGAGGCCATGGATTGGGTCTACAAGCAAAATGAGGATCCACTGTCTCCGTATTATCAGAAACTGGATGTGAAGAACATCTGTGTGGCTGGGATGTCTTGTGGAGGACTACAGACGCTTTTCAATTGTGCTGATCCAAGAATCAAAACACTCATGATTTGCAATAGCGGTCTTTTCAATCAGATGAATGCTCATCAAGCTGTTGGGGGGATGCCGATGCCGCCTAAGTCTAAGCTAAGTGAAATCCATACTCCTATTATATATATTTTAGGCGGAAAACCTGATATTGCTTATGAGAATGGCATGGACGACTTCCATCGTATCAGTCATGTGCCTGCGTGTGCAGCGAATCTGCCGGTCGGACATGGAGGCACCTATGCACAGCCTCATGGGGGAGAGTTTTCTGTTGTTGCTCTGGCATGGCTAAATTGGCAACTCAAAGGTGACAAAAATGCGGCCAAGATGTTTAAAGGAAAAAATTGCTTGCTCAGCAAAAGAGAAGGATGGACAATCGAAAAAAACAAAAAAATGAAATAGCAAGCAAAATTAAAAATTAAACGAGGTTGTAATTCATTTACAACCTCGTTTAGCTTCTGATGTTATCAATGTATTATTGTTCTATTTAACGACTTTCTCACCGCCAACTACATAGATACCGCGAGGAAGACCTTCCAATGCATTGCTGGAGGAGGCACCGCGCTTTAAAAGTGTGCCCTTTACGTCATAAACATCTACAATGGTGCCACCGTTAGTTTTTAGAGCCTGAATGCCGGTAGCTTCGCTTAAACTTTTTACGTGCTTGATTGTCAGGTTGCTGGCACTTGATGACTGACCTTCCAGCACAAAACCGCAACGGGTAGGCAAGAATGTCTTGTCACCTGTCGTACGCACTAGCACACTTTCAAGAGGACTTACATCCTGCTTTGCCGGAATACCGTAACGACCATCTTCTTCAACGCTTTCCCAACTGCTGCTGAAGCGGACCGTGTTACCGCGCTGGTCACTCATACGAACAGTAATCAGATCAGTGTCAAGGCTGAGGGCATTACTGCTGCGCACACGCATCGTCTGGGTGGTTGGGGAGTAAACAAGGTAGGGTACACCTGCCTGGATACCGTCTTCTGTGCAATCCATGAAATAAGCCACTACATCATTGCCTTCCTGGCCTACACCTACCATACGCTCAACACGAAGACCTTTGGCAACTTTCTGTAACTCATCATTGCTGATTGTCATCGGAAGACACAAGGTGTTATAGCCTGCAAGGAAATAACGGCTGATGACTGTGGTCTGATTCTTTTCTGTCAGTGTAGTCAAATCCAGACGCTGACCGCTCGTGGAGAGATTCCTGACTTTGTTCTGGGCATTTGCTGTCGTAAAGAGACTTGCTGCCAATGCCAATGTGAGTAATGTTTTTTTCATACTTTTGGATTTTTAGTTTATAATGATGTTATATTTCTGCTTTTCTCAATTATCTTGAATTCGGGGATTGGTAATTTGAAACTTAGCTGCTCAATAAATTCAGGTAGGATAGCATGCCATTTTGCCTTTCTCTAATTTTTTCCCAAAATTACAAAAAAAATATATAATTTCAAAACAACTTACAATTTTTACTCAATTTTAACATTTTTCTTCAACTTATTTATTCTTTTCTTTTATATCTGATTTATTTTGATTATTTTTGTATTCGATTTTTGACTCCTTCTTACGAGATATGAACAATTAAGGCCGGTTTCTTTTTTATATCTCATATTTGAGGCACTTTCTTAGATTCACTTTGTCAAAACACTTAAAAAAAGTGAAATTCTTGCCTGCCTCTTTGGGATTTTCATCTTTTAAGCATATTTTTGCATATTATTTAATTTTTTTGATAATGGGAAAAGTTTTAATCATAGGAGCTGGTGGAGTTGCATCCGTCGCTGCTCATAAAGTCAATCAGAATTCGGAGGTCTTTTCCGAGATTATGATTGCCAGCCGAACCAAGTCAAAATGTGATGATTTGGTCAAGGCTATTGGAAATCCGAATATCAGAACTGCCCGGGTTGATGCTGATAACGTTGATGAACTGGTCGAACTGTTTGACGAGTTCAAGCCCGACATTGTCATGAATCTGGCTTTGCCATATCAGGACCTCACGATCATGGAGGCATGCCTCAAAGCAGGGGTCAATTATCTTGACACAGCTAATTATGAGCCCCGGGATGTCGCGCACTTTGAGTATAGTTGGCAATGGGCTTACAAACAAAGATTTGAGGATGCGGGACTTACTGCCATTCTTGGCTGTGGATTCGACCCTGGTGTCTCTGGCATCTATACTGCTTATGCGGCTAAGCACTATTTTGACGAGATTCATTACCTTGATATCGTCGATTGCAATGCAGGAAACCATCATAAGGCTTTTGCTACTAATTTCAACCCGGAAATCAATATCCGGGAAATCACACAGAAAGGACTGTATTATGAAAATGGAAAATGGATTGAGACTGAGCCGCTCGAGATTCACCAACCACTGACATATCCGAATATCGGACCAAGAGAGTCTTATCTTCTTCATCATGAGGAGCTCGAATCACTCGTCAAGAACTACCCATCCATTAAGAGAGCGCGGTTCTGGATGACATTCGGACAAGAATACCTCACCCATCTTAGGGTTATCCAAAATATTGGTATGGCACGAATCGATGAGGTCGACTACAATGGTGTTAAAATTGTTCCTTTGCAGTTCCTGAAGGCTGTTTTACCGAATCCCCAGGACCTGGGCAAGAACTATGAGGGAGAAACATCCATTGGATGTCGGATAAGGGGAGTCAAAGATGGTAAAGAACATACTTACTATGTTTATAATAACTGCTCGCATCAGGCTGCTTACCAGGAAACTGGCATGCAGGGTGTCAGTTACACTACCGGTGTCCCTGCAATGATTGGAGCTATGATGTTCCTTAAGGGAATCTGGAAAAAACCTGGTGTTTGGAATGTTGAGGAGTTTGATCCGGACCCGTTTATGGAACAACTCAATATTCAAGGACTACCCTGGCACGAGGTATTCGATCAAGACCTTGAACTTTAATCTTTTTACTCGATGAAGTTAGGGCTGAATAGGAATCTCCTTATATTTGTTTTATCTAATAGTTGCTAATAAAATTTAGTGGCAACAATCTTTTCATTCATCGTAAATTCTTAAATTATAAATAAATGGCAGATCAGAATTCTGAAAAACTTAAAGCATTGCAGGCTGCGATGCAAAAAATCGAAAAGAGCTTCGGACATGGCTCTATCATGAAAATGGCCGATGATAATATCGAACAGGTTGAGGTTATTCCTACCGGTTCGATTGGACTGAATGCGGCACTTGGAGTCGGAGGATATCCTAAAGGACGTATTATCGAAATCTACGGACCTGAGTCTTCCGGTAAGACCACGCTTGCTATTCATGCCATTGCTGAAGCGCAGAAGCAAGGAGGTATTGCTGCATTTATTGACGCAGAACATGCTTTCGACCGATTCTATGCGCAGAAGCTGGGCGTCGATATGAATAACCTCTGGATTTCACAACCAGACAACGGAGAACAAGCACTCGAAATTGCAGACCAGCTCATTCGTTCGTCTGCTGTGGATATTATCGTGGTTGACTCTGTGGCTGCTCTTACGCCTAAAGCTGAAATTGAAGGAGACATGGGCGATAATAGAGTAGGACTTCATGCGAGGTTGATGAGCCAGGCACTTCGTAAACTCACCTCGAACATCAGCAAGACTAATACCACCTGTATCTTCATCAACCAGCTCCGTGAGAAAATCGGTGTTATGTTTGGTAATCCCGAGACCACTACGGGGGGAAATGCACTGAAGTTCTATGCTTCAGTCAGACTCGATATCAGAAGGGTTACTAGTATCAAGGATGGAGACGAAGTGAAAGGTAACCAAGTGAGAGTGAAGGTTATTAAGAATAAAGTGGCACCTCCTTTCAGAAAAGCTGAATTTGACATCATGTTTGGTACCGGAATCTCCAAGTCTGGAGAGATTATCGACCTGGGAGTTCAGCTTGGAATCGTCAAAAAATCTGGTAGCTGGTTCTCTTATGGAGATCAGAAACTGGCACAGGGTAGGGATGCCAGCAAGAAGCTTATGGAGGACAACCCGGAACTGGCTGAGGAAATTGAAGCTAAAATCATGGCACAGCTTACGGGAAAGAAACTCGATATTCTTGAAGACACCCCTGAAGCGGACGAGGAGGATTGAAACTTGACTTTGAACCACTACTTAAAGTGAAACAATTGTTCACTTTCCTTTTTAGATTTTATGATCCCACGATTAGCTATTATCACGCTTAATACTCTTGAGGCTACAGGATTGAAGTCTATTATTGACGACATCATTCCTGTAGCCGATGTTGCTGTCTTTGACAGTGTCGCTCTGTTTAAGGAGGAACATGCTGTCACCCCTTTTTTCCATTTTTTCATCTCACCGGAAATTTTGCTTGACGACACCGAATTTTTCCTCAGTCATTCCAGGCAGACATTTGTGCTTACTGCAAGACCGCATACTGATGCGATTCTTGGGCATTTCCATGTCATCAACACAAACCAGGAACAGCACACGCTTATCAAGGCACTTCTTCAGCTTCATCAAGCGGGACACGCCAACCATCGACATCCCGATTTCGAAAAACAACAGCCCAACGCGGCCGACATCGAAATCTCTAGCCGTGAAGCGGAGGTGCTGGCTCTTGTGGCGAAAGGGTATATCAATAAGGAAATTGCTGATAAACTCTGTATCTCTCTGCCGACTGTCATCTCTCATAGAAAGAACATTTGTGACAAGCTGCATATTCGCTCTGTCTCTGCACTTACTATTTATGCTGTCACACACGGAATTGTATCCGTCAATGAAATTTAATCTGGTTTTGATGATTGGAGCTGGGACCTCCACTGGATGATTTTGTGAACCTTTACCGGAAAGCTTGCCGTTACTTGGTTGCTGTTGCTTCAAGAATTCAATAAAACTTCACATCTGTAATAACTTGTGCGCCAACATGATCGTTCAGCCGACGTACGATTTGCTGACGACCTGTGTTCAATTCCTGACGCAATACTGATGACTCAATCTTTACCCATAAGGTTTGGTTACGGATAAATATATCACCTGTATAGCGAAGAATACCCGCACCCATCACTTCTCCCCAGGAATCTATTAAACGGTGCTGGTTCAGGGGAGTCTCCAGACCTTCTTCCCGTAAATATAAACGAACCAGATCGCCTATGGCTAATGCTTGTTTCTTCTTCATGATGTGATTACTCCTCTTTTTACTGCGAATATTTTATATGACCCTTTGCTGCTTGCTAATATCCGGTCCAGATTCTCACGGTTGGTGTCCGTGATGAATATCTGCCCGAAATCCTCCTCTGACACCAGTTCCACTATGTTGCCTACACGTTCGCTGTCCAGTTTGTCGAAGATGTCATCCAAGAGCAAAAGGGGCTTTGTGTGACTGCCTGTCTCCTTTAAAAAACTGAACTGGGCTAGTTTCAAACTTATCAGATAGCTTTTGGTTTGACCCTGGGAACCTTCTTTCTTCAGCGGATATCCATTCAGACTCATTATTATGTCATCCTTATGAATGCCGTGAAGTGAATATCCCACTGCCAGGTCCTTGTTGCGGTCACGACGGATTACGTCGACCAGGCGTCCGCGTTCACAATGGCTTGTATAGCTGATTCCGATGCTTTCTTTGCTGGAGGATATTCTCTCATAGTAGCTCTGAAACACGGGGATGAATTCTTCTATGAACTTCCGACGCTCAGTGTATATCTCCTCGCCTGTATCGCCCATGATTTCCTCATACACTTCCAATAAGTCAAGCTGTGGGTCACCTTCCTGTTTCAGTAAGGCGTTACGCTGCTGTAAGGCTTTGTTGTAGCGTTGGAGAAGAGATAGATAGGGTGGGGCGTACTGAGATATGACCGAGTCCAGGAAGCGACGGCGCTCCTCGCTTCCGCCCAAGATGAGCTCCTGGTCGTTGGGGGATACCAATATCAAGGGAAGAAGGCCTATATGGTCGGACATCCGTTTGTATATCTTATCACCGCGGCGGAATTGTTTCTTCTGATGAAGCTTCATGCCGCAACTCACCGTCTCAGGAACTCCGTTTAAGTCGTATTCGCCCTTCAACATTAACATTTCCTCACCGTGGCGGATGTTCATCGAGTCTACAGTGTTCGTCGCACTTTTTGTGAATGATAAGAAATAGATGGAGTCTAATACATTCGTCTTACCCTCGCCGTTACTGCCTAGAAAACAATTGATGCCGGGTGAAAAATCAAGGTCTGCCTGTGCTATGTTTTTGTAATTTAATATGGAGAGATGAGTAAGTGTCATAATGTTTGCGTATTCCTGTTTTTAGACTCCTCTTTTGTCTTTTTATCTACCTTGAAACGGACTTTTGGCGGAGGACTTTGAAATTTTTCTTCAAATTTACAAAAAAACTCCCATTTCATTTCCGTATTTCCAAAAAACTTTTTAAATTTGCATCAAATTTAACAATTGCGGTAATAGCTCAGTTGGTAGAGCATCAGCTTCCCAAGCTGAGGGTCGCGAGTTCGAGCCTCGTTTACCGCTCAAAAAAATCAGAGAACGTTCTACGCTCTCTGATTTTTTTATGGATTCTGACGTTTGAGTCTTATGTTAATATCCATATATCTCTGACAATTTCTTACCAAGACTCTCGCCTCTAAGGTCCCGAGCGATTACTTTTCCACTCGGATCCACTAGCAGGGAAGCGGGGATGGCATTGATTCCATAAGTAGAAGCAGCGATTGTCTGCCAGAATTTGAGGTCTGACAGATGAATCCAGTTCAGTTCGTTCTTCTGGATGCACTCAACCCATTTCTCCTTACTGCGGTCGAACGACAGACCTACTACATTGAAACCTTTGCTCTTGTATTTCTCGTAATTGGCTTTCACATTTGGCATCTCGGCCATGCAAGGACCACACCATGAAGCCCAAAAGTCTATCAGCACATAATTTCCCTTACCGCAGTATTCGCTCAATTTATGTGGAGTACCATTAACGTCTGACTCTTCTATGTCGATAAAGGGCTTACCGATGATTTCATTTTTTTTCTTCTCTGCTTCCATGTAGGATTTGAGAGGGGCAAACATCGGATGATTATAATATGGCTTACTCTCATCTACCATTGATGCCAGCTCAGTATAGTCGAACGCACCTACAGAAAGCTCTGAGAAATAGGCGGGAATCAAGTTGTCGCTGTTCTCTGTAAATATCTTGCGGTTCAGGCTCAGCTGCTCTTTTTCCAGTACTGACAACTGAGGACCTAAAGCTTCGAACATCGCTGACAGTTCCTCGTTGCTTTTGCCTTCCTCCTGGGCTTTCACAAGCGGGGATAGTACCTTCCTGGCACGGTCGTTGATATCGTCAAGCTCATGATCGTAGCCACTTAGCTTCGTGTTCAGGGCAGAGCCTTTTAGATCCAAGGTGTTTAAATCAACTTCGATAGGAGTTCCATCATTCAAGAAAGGAGCGAAATTACTCTGAGCGTCACTGCTAATCCCGAAGAAATTGTTGTGGGCATCTGTTCTGGAGATTGTAAACTTGCCGTTTTCAACTTTTACACTGTCAATGCGGGTGTTATTTTTTGTTGCTGGATCCAAAATATATACCCATTTCGCTTCTGGGGGGCAGATACCACTGATTTCATACTTCATTTGTGGTGCGGTTGCATCGTGCTGTGCGATGGCTGACAGCACAGACAGTGCCGACAGGCATGTGAGAATTGTTCTTTTCATTGTAGTAATAATAGATATAATTGTTTGTTAATTCATCTATTTGTAGCTGCATATACATAATGTCACCCCTGAAAGTTGATATAGTCTGAGGCGTCAATAAGCATTGATAATATGCCGCTAAATAATATAAGCATGCAATTACTCTGCAAAACTACAATTTTTTATTGAATTTACCAAAAATCCAACCTTTTATTCAAAACTTATTATTATTTTTGCATAATAAATAATATATCCTACTATGAGAAAGAGAGAATTTATTGTATGTCTGATGGCTTTTTTACTGGCCACTGGATCTGCCATCTCGGCTAAAACGATTGGGCCTGGTTTCGGCAAATCCATGTTGTTTAATGATAACTGGCTTTTTTCTTTAGCAGACAGACAGAGTTTCAAGGAAGTTAATCTTGACGATTCCCAATGGCGGAAACTGTCTCTACCGCATGATTGGTCGGTGGAGGGTCAACTCTCACAGCAGAATGCCAGCTGCACGGGCTATTTGCCTGCAGGAATCGCATGGTATAGAAAACATTTTCAATTCAAGCCCGATTCTGAAAATCCGCTCAATTTCATTTATTTTGAAGGTGTTTACAATCGTAGTGAGGTTTACCTTAACGGACATCTCCTTGGGAAACGGCCAAATGGTTATGTCTCTTTTCTCTATGATATGACGCCATACCTTAAGAATGGAGACAATGTGCTTGCCGTCAGAGTGGACCATTCGCGTAATGCCGACTCGCGTTGGTACACTGGTTCGGGCATCTATCGTGATGTATATATGGTCAGCGCACCTAAGACGCATCTGGCTCTGTGGGGAACTACCTACCGTCTTGCCTCACTAAATGATGGAAATGCTGTAGTCGAGGTGGATGTCAAGCTGGAAAGGGAAAAGGCTGAGAAACGGACACTTTCTGCCAATATTGAAATTGGTGACGGAAAGGGTAATGTTGTCGTTCGTAAGTCTGAGGCAATAACTGATGACCTACAACATGCCAGCACTTTTCAGTTAATTGTGCCTAATCCTAAATTGTGGAGCATTGAGAATCCATATCTCTATCAGCTCCATGTGCAGTTGATGGCTGATGGTAAGGCTGTCGATGGCATGACTACCTCAATGGGACTCCGGACACTCGATTTCAATGCCAACACAGGGTTTGCACTCAATGGCCAGAACATGAAAGTGAAAGGGGTTTGCTTGCATCATGATGCTGGGGTGTTGGGAGCTGCTGTTCCTGAGCAAGTATGGAGAAGAAGAGTAAGAGAATTGAAGAAAATGGGTGCCAATGCTATCCGTATGAGTCACAACATTCAGGCTCCGATATTATATGACATCTGCGACGAACTGGGCATGCTTGTCATGGACGAAGGTTCCGACGAATGGGAATTTCCAAAACGTAAGTGGATTACGGGATGGAACAACGGGGAGCCTGGCTACGACGGGACGTTCGATTTCTTTGAGGAGTGGATCGACCGCGACGTACAGGATATGGTGCTCCGCGACCGTAACCACCCATGCATCTTCCTGTGGAGTGTCGGTAATGAGGTCGACTATCCCAATGATACTTATTCTCATCCTATTTTGGACGGTACCACCATCAACCAGCCTATGTTCGGAGGATATAAGAAGGATGCACCCAATGCGGAACGTATCGGATTTATAGCAAAACGACTGGCGGAAGTCATAAGGGCCAACGATAAATCACGTCCGGTCACCGGAGCACTTGCTGGCGTGGTCATGAGCAACCAGACCATCTATCCGGAGGTTATTGATGTCGTCGGGTACAATTACACGGAAAACAGATACAAGGAAGACCATCAAACATATCCTGACAGAATCATATATGGAAGTGAGACCAGTACAGACTACAATGCATGGAAAGCGGTACGCGACAATGACTTCATATTCGGACAATTTGTGTGGACTGGAACGGACTATCTCGGTGAGTCGGGAAGATGGCCGTCGAGAGGACTCAACACCGGTCTTCTTAATTTCGGCAGCTTCAAGAAGGCAAGAGGATGGTTCAGAGCTTCTCTCTGGAGTGAGGAGCCTGTAGCCTATCTTGGGACTTACCCAATCAGAAACCAGAACCGAACTGGCGGACAAGAAGGAAGAAGGGGTAGGGGAAGAGGCGATTTCTTCTCCATCGACGCTGTCGACAACTGGAACTATCAGGAAGGAATGACCATTCGTGTCGTCTGCTATACCAACCAGCCAAAAGCCAGACTCTTTGTCAATGAGGAATTAGTAGATTCTGTCAAGACATACGACGACAGACATGGCATGATATATTGGGATGTTCCATATAAGCCTGGATTTGTGAGGGTCGAGGCGATTTCTGAATATGACGTGGTGAAAGCCCGCTACATGATTTATACCGACCGTCAGCCGGTACAGTTGCTTGCCGACGACTTGACTGCGGAGGGACTTAAATCCCTTGACGAGGCGGCTGATGC
>FLNY01004888.1_pt1 | contig 15911 bp, 18 predicted proteins | sample 1140381 | NCBI WGS metagenome assembly FLNY01 (sample SAMEA3878172, study PRJEB12797) | bioreactor metagenome | biome: Moose rumen | place: Sweden | collected 2011-10
TCACTTGCATTATAAACGACAAGTGTCTATTTTCTATGGGCAATGAGAAATGTAATGCTGTTTAAACGACAGATTTGTGAGAAATGCCTATTATGTGTGGGTAAAGAGGAATAAAAGACTGTAGGAAAATGGGTTATTTTTTCTGCAGCAACTTTTCCAAAACTTTTTCGAGCTTTTTAAAATCATTACATCGCTTTTTTAACATGCTGCTACAATTTGGCTTCTGTACTAAATAGTAAAGTTTATTTGCTTTTTTTACTATTGCTTCTTGATTTTTACGGCACCATTCAATTTCTTTGATACATAACTTTTTGTAGTTCGCCTGAGCTGGATTATCTTTTGGGGACGGCTTCAAATCAATTTTTGTGATGTATCTGTCATCGACTGGAATCATATTATTGAAATTTAAAACACTTATTAGTTTTTCACCATCGAATATTCGTGTAAAATCTACATCATTTTTCTGAGTCTTGTGTTTTTCTTTTGCTGAATCCAGCGGAACACAATACTTATGGTCATTACAAATTACAACGACTCCTACAAATGGCCGGTTGCTTTTGTGAATCTGAGGAGAAACTGAATGAACACGGTCATCAGCCTTGTGTAAATCTCGGATATATTTCATATCCATGAAGTATAAGTTTAATCTTTCCTGTTCCATATACCTATAAAAAAAGCCGTCTCAGCGAACTGAACGGCTTTATCGATTCCACTTAACGGCAGGACTCTCCGCTTTTAAGGTTCCCACTCACAGTAGGGTACACTGCTTTTAAAGATTCCACTTAGGGTAGGACTCACCACTAAACAAAATATAATACAGATTTTTTTGTAAGTCAATTATTATATTTACAAATTTCACTTACCTTATTTTAAATATTTATCTAAGTCAGAATATTTAATTTTTGCTTTGATTTTTCCATCATTCATCTCTCCCCAGCAAAAATCAGCCATATTTTTCTTTTTTAATTCTGTTAAATCTACTCCGTTATAAATTACAACCCATTTCCCCTTGTATTCACCAATTAATGGATATTTTGTAAGCAGCACTTCAAGATTATCATTAAAATTATTTATCCCCATGTCTGAACTATCACTTACTTTTGACCATCCAGAGCCTTTATATTTATCTTCAACGAAAAAATCCATACCAATAAAATAGTTAGATACTTCGCCTTGAACATCTAATCTAAAAATTGCATCCATATCATCTGTAAATTTTATGTACCATTTTCCAAGTCCATTTTCTGTTGTTTTAGAAAATTCCCATTTTCCACCAGATGATTTAGTTGAGCAAAAGCCAAATATCATAATAAGCAGAATTAATGCAACAACGCCGATTCCAATATATGCAGCGGCTTTGTGTTTTTTGTCGAATTTTTTTCCAGACGGATCTAATTCGGCAGCTTTTGCTTTATTTTCTTCAGTCTTTTCTCTAACTTTTTTGAAATGTTTCTTCAATAAAATAACTGAAAAAATGATAAGTGCTATAAATAAAATTCCAAAAATCATAAGGCTTCCCCTTGCAAAATGTAATGTTATATAATAACTGCAAGTTATGATTATAACTAACACTGTGCTTATAGTCAATAGTAACTTTTCGCTATATTTTTCTATTTAATGAATGAGATCCCTATTGAAACTGTTATAAGTGAAAATATAAAATCTTTGCGGAAGAAACTTGGTTGGAGTCAGGAATTATTGGCTGAAAAAACTGGCGTATCAGCTCCATATATTACTCAGATAGAGGTTGGAAAAAGAACTCCATCGCTTGATATTGTAGAAAAATTAGCTTTTGCTTTAGGCGTTGAATATAAAACTCTATTTGAAACTAATAAAACTGAAAGCCCAACTTCTCCAGAATTCTCAAAACATATTCTTGAATCAAAATTAATTTCTGCTGTAACAGATACAATTCGTAATGAACTTAATGGATAATTTATATTGCCCCCCTGTAGACTGCGTTAGGGATTGTAGGGGCGAGCCGTTAGGCTCGTTGCGTAGCAATGGAGCGCGGTTAGCGCGGAACCCCGGAAAGCCCGACCGCCACTTGTGGCGGGAACGCCCAATTATTCCTTCTGTTCTGAAGGATCGAGCATTTTAATAACTTTTGCAGGCACTCCACCGACTACCGCAAAATCCGGAACATCTTTTGTGACTACAGCTCCTGCCGCAACCACTGCATATTCGCCGATTGTAACGCCGGGGCACACTGTAACATTCATTCCAAGCCAGGCATTCTTTTTGATTGTGACTTTGCCGTAGGTGTATTTTGTATGACGCTCATTAAAGTCGTGATTGATTGTGGCAATGCGCACGCCTGGAGCAATACTTACACCGTCTTCAAATTCAATTCCACCAGAAGCCGACAAAATTGCCGAATGATTAATGAAGACATTTTTCCCGAACTTCACGCGGTTTCCAAAATCGCAGATAAAGGGAGTGAGAATGCGAACATCATCCAGCTTGCGGCCAAAAAGTTCTTCCAGGTCAGAAACATAACTTTCGTCATCTGGCATTTTTGCGTTTGCTTTTGCGCAGAGTTTTCGCGCTCTCATCATTTCGCTGACTGCTTCCTTAAAATAAGGCTCTCGAACATCTGTCGGGCCGCCTTCGTCCATCAGGCGGTAGACATATCCTTTTTCGTATTCCATTTTCTTGCATCTCCTTTTACTTTCCGATTTTTCCAAGCCAGTCATCCACCGCCTTTTGAGCCTCATTCCGTTTGTTCTGGGCAGTCGCACCACGAACAGACAGTGCCTGTTTTACCGCCGCATTTTTATAGAGCCGCTTGATTTTTCCGTCGGTGCCGCTCACTCCGCTTCCCTCGTGTGTGCAGAAAGGAACGACCGCCTTTCCGTTCAAATCGTGTTTTTCAAGGAAAGTGTAGACCACCATGGGCATGTCTCCCCACCAGATTGGATAGCCTATGTAGATTGTGTCGTATGCGCTTGTATCCACATCATCCTTGTAGGCTGGGCGGGCATTTTTCTTCTGCTCGTCCTTTGCCACATCGGTACATTCCTTATAAGTTTTAGGATAGTCTTTGCTTGGAGCAATCTCAAAAGTGTCCGAGCCTGTTTTTGCAGCAATCATCTTTGCGATAATGGCAGTGTTTCCCTCGCTGATGTTGCCCACAGAATAATTTTCACCCGTGTGGGAAAAATAAACTACCAGAGATTTTGCTGAGGCACTGCCTGCGGTGACAAAAAGGGCAATAAACATTGCCAAAATCGTTTTCAATTTCATCATTGATATCTCCTAATCATATTTCGAAAAAAATTACATCCACCCTTCCACAAGCAAGCGGGTCCTCTTTGTGTCCTGCTGGGCAACAATTCCCTGAACTGCAAGGCCGCTCTTAAATCTTGCAGACGGAAGGGCTTTTTTCAGCCTGCTTTCCGTTGAGCCAAGGCCGCTTCCCTCGTGAGTGCAGAAGGGAATGACCGTTTTTCCGGCGAAATCGTGCTTTTCCAAAAAAGTGTATACGCACATAGGAAGGTCGCCCCACCAGTTTGGGTAGCCCAGATAAATTGTATCGTAGTCGATAATGTCACAGTCCGCCTTGATTGCAGGACGGGCTTTTGCTCCCAGCTCCTTTTTTGCCTGAGCAATGCAGTCCTCGTAATCTGCAGGATAATCTTGTGCCGGCGCAATCTCAAACAAATCCGCCGACTCTCCCTTTTCCGAAAGCAGCTCCTCCAGAACCTTTGCCAGCCTGTAAGTGTTGCCTTCCCTTATAAAACCAACATTGTAGTTTTCCTGTGCATGACTAAAAAATGCGATTAATGTTTTTGCCATTTCTTACTCCAATTAAAAATAGTTTGGGCGTTCCCCTTCGGCCTGTCATTGCCGTGCTTAGACACGGCAATCCCATGCCTTCGGGTCGCTATGTCCGCACTTCGCTTACGCTCATTCTTCCGCTCTCTTCGTTCGCTACAGAACGCCTTCGGCGGTGCTCCCAGCGCTAACGCATTTTATTATTCTGCTTAACCCCAAGAATGTAAAATATAACTTTTGCATATCACCTTGCGTTCTACGCATACTCGCTTCGCTCGTTTTCATTAGTGGAAATTTTCTATGTGGTCATATAAGGTGATTTTTGAACATCTGAGTTGAATAGGAAGTAGGCTCAGAAAAGATTGACAAAACATAACACAAACTGTTATGATTTGTATATCATGCAGGCAATGCTTCTCTTAAAAGAGACCTTGGAAAAAAACGCAGATTCCTCTCACTTTCTTTTTACCGCGGAAGACTTTTATTCCCTTTTCCCAGACTTTACCATTGAAAACCTGCGCATGCTTCTTTCACGTGCAGCAAAAAAGGGAATCCTGGAACGCATTTGCAAAGGCATCTACCTCTACACCAAAGCAAAATATGATACATCTCTTGTCCTCTATAAGACCGCATCCCGCCTCCGCGCAAGCTGCCTGAATTATGTAAGCCTAGAATCCGTTCTTTCCCAATCGGGCGTAATTTCCCAGCAACTTTTGGGGTGGATTACAATAATGACAACAGGACGTAGTGGCATCATCAAGTGCGGACGTTTCGGTACAATAGAATTGATTCACACCGCAAAAGCAACAGATAAGATTATGCCGCACTTACGGCTAGATACGTGGACAGGAATGTGGTGGGCAGATGATGAACTGGCTCTGCGAGATATGCGGGATGGGAAGCGATCTGCCGAACTTATAAATGAGTCATAGCGAAAAGAAAATAATCATAGTATAATTGCATTAAATATTCTGGAGGTAATATGTCCAATATTGGAAAACTTATTGAAGTTGATGTTAGAGAGTTGTGGAAGCATGAACAGTATGATTTTTCAAATTGGCTTGCAAAAGAGGATAACATTGAGTATTTAAATGAAATATTAGGACTTACCCTTATTGATGTGAATAAAGAAGTGTATGTAGGTCCTTATAGATGTGATTTAGTTGCGAAGGATGAAACTAGCGGAACACGTATAATTATTGAAAATCAACTTGAAGGCACAAACCATGACCATCTTGGGAAAATAATTACTTATGCATCAGGTCTAAATGCAAATATAATTGTATGGATTGTAAAAGAGGCCAAAGAAGAACACCGTTCTGCTATAGAATGGTTAAATAACAATACCGTAGATGGCATCGGTTTTTTCTTGATTGAGATTCATGCATATAAGATTGGAAATTCTGAACCTGCGCCAAAATTCGAAGTAATTGAAAAACCAAATGATTTTGTTAAGCGAGAAAAATCAAAAACTGATGATTCTGATTTGAATAAAAGTCAGTCAGAACGACTTATATTCTGGGAAAAGTTTAATCAAGTTTTAATACAACGTGGAAAGCCATTTAATGTACGAAAGGCGACAACCGATCACTGGTATGATGTTGCAATAGGTTCAAGTGATGCGCATCTTGCAATAGACTTAATCAGTCGAGACAATCGCATTATTGTTGAATTATATATCACCGACAGCAAAGAACTATTTGACAAACTCTACACTTCAAAAGAGCAAATAGAAGCTCAGTTAGGATTTAAAATGACCTGGGACAGATTGGATTCAAAAAAAGCATCAAGAATAAAGTACTATATTGAGGGGCTGGATTTTGATAACCATGATAACTATGAGACATTAATGAACGAAAGTATCGATGCAGCTATCAAAATGAGAAACACTTTTAAGCAATATTTATAGGGTAAAACAATCATGTCCACATTCGACACACTAGTAGAACAAGTCATCTCACAAAACCCTGAGTACCCAACACTGCGTACGGTTATCGAAAAAGAACTTCTGCATCACGATATTTTACGTGTTATGAACGGAGCTGGTTTTCTTAAAAACCTTACCTTTATGGGCGGAACTTGTCTGAGGGATTGTCATGGCTCTCCGCGGTTAAGCGAGGATTTGGATTTTACGGGCGGATTTGATTTTTCCAAAAATGATATGAGTGAGCTTGGCTCTGTAATTCAGAAATCCATTGGCGAAAAATACGAACTTCCTGTTACTGTGACGGAACCGACAAAGGAAAGCGGAAACACTGAAACCTGGAAAATAAAAATAATTACACGCCCGGAACGGTCTGATTTTCCTGCGCAAAAAATCAACATTGACATCTGTATGCTTCCCAGCCACGAGCGAAAAGCCACTATGCTTAAAAATGCTTATGGCGTTGATATGGGAACGGATGGAACACTGCTCTATGCTGAAAGCCTTTCTGAAATCCTTTGTGACAAAATGATTGCCTTTGCCAGACGCCCCAACCGAGTGAAGAACCGTGACCTTTGGGACATTCACTGGCTTTATCAAAAAAATATCGCGCTTAAAAAAGATTTGCTCCTGCAAAAGTTAGATGACCGAAAAATTAATGAAGCAGATTTTTGGCCCCAGTACAAGGAGCGAATAGCACAAATCAAAAACGGCCAGAAAGATTTTCTTTTTGAAATGCGGCGGTTTCTTGCTCCTTCGGCATTCAGCGACCAGTTTGTCTCAGAAATGTGGTGGGAGTATCTTTTAAATCTTCTTGAAGAAATGAGTTTATAGAATGCCGCTGGTGTCTAATTGACTGCAAAAAAATAGCCGTTTGTGCCCTTTTGCTACACCCATAAGCCACACCTTGCGTCCAACGCATACTCGCTGTAAAATATCCTTATGATTGAAACCTATCTCCTGCAAAATCTTGTTGTCTTTTCAGAAGAAAAAACTCTGCTCCGTACGGCAGAGAGGCTGAATGTTTCCCAGTCGGCCCTGACCCGTGCCATGCAGAAGCTGGAAGGGGAATGTGACGCAACTCTCTTTTTCCGCTCCAAAAATAAAATCGCCCTGAACGAAGTGGGGGAGGAAGCGGCCCGGCTTGCAAGAGAAATCCTTAACGCGCAGGAAGAAATGCTTTTAAAAATCAAAAAGCTGGATGCCGCCAATCGGGAAATCTTTTTTGCTTCCATTGCACCTGCTCCTATTTTTGAACTTAATCCTATTTTAAAAAAGCTCTATCCCGGCGTTAAGATAAAAAGTGAGCTTAAAAATACTGAAGAAGAAATTATTTCCGACCTTGTCAAAGGCGACTATCACTTTGTAATCTCAAAAACTCCCCACACACAAACAGCCCTTTCTGCAAATGCAGACGAATACGTTTCAAAAGAATATTTTAAGGAAGGATTGAAAATCTTTGTTCCTGAAAACCATCGTCTTGCAAAAAGAAAATCCATCCACCTGAAAGACCTTGCGGGCGAAACCTTCCTCATGCTTTCAGAACTTGGTTTTTGGGCAGAAATAAAAAAAGCAAAAATCCCTGATGCAAAGTTCATCACCCAGGAAGAAAGCGAAACCTTAAAAGACCTGGTAGAATCTTCCAATCTATTAACATTTGTAACCGACATTGCCCAGAACAGCAAAAACTTTGTCACCTACGAGCATAAGGGCAGAGTAGCCGTTCCCATTTTAGATAAGGAAGTAAACGTCACTTTTTACATCATCTGCAAAAGAGAAAACTTCCATAAATTCCGCGATATGTTTGAGAGCGTGTAGATTCCGATTCTCCGCTAATTCCTTGCCTCCCAGTTGATAAGACCGCGTTCATTCAGTGGTTATAAGATGCCTGAGACAAGATTTTTTGCTGAATGTATGGTATAATTGCAGACATGGCAAAAGCAAAAAAACAAGTCAACTTTGAAGACGCTCTCTGGGGTGCATGCGATAAGCTTCGCGGAACAGTTGAACCGGCAGAATATAAACACGTTGTACTAAGTCTTATCTTCTTAAAATTCGTAAATGATAAATTTGATGCCCGCCGTCAGGAATTAAAGGATGAAGGCAAAGAAAAATACATCGATGTTCAGTCATTCTACACAATGAAGAATGTTTTCTTTGTGCCGGAAGAAAGCCGCTGGTCATTCATCATGCAGAATGCAAAACAGAATGATATTGCCCTCAAAATCGACACAGCTCTCAATACAATAGAAAAACAAAACCCGTCTCTAAAGGGCGCACTCCCTGATAACTATTATTCCCGACTTGGAATTGATGTTTCAAAGCTTGCAGCACTCTTGGATGAGATTAACAACATTCAGACAAATGCAGATAAAGAAAACGACATCATGGGCCGTGTGTATGAATACTTCCTAACTAAGTTTGCCCTCCAGGAAGGCAAAGGAAAGGGAGAATTCTATACACCAAAATCTGTAGTAAATCTGATTGCAGAAATGATTGAGCCATACAAGGGAAAAATCTATGACCCTTGCTGCGGCTCTGGCGGTATGTTTGTTCAGTCGCTTAAGTTTGTAGAAAATCATGCAGGAAACTCAAAAGACATTTCTGTATATGGCCAGGAAGGAACAACTACTACATATAAACTTGCAAAGATGAATCTTGCAATTCGTGGTATTCCATGTGATCTGGGAGAAAAAGCAGCCAATACTTTTACAAACGACCTTCATAAAGATTTGCGAGCTGATTACATTATGGCTAATCCGCCTTTTAATCAGAAAGACTGGCGCGCAGAAAATGAACTTGTAAACGATGCCCGCTGGAACGGCTATTCAGTTCCCCCAACAAGCAATGCAAACTACGGCTGGATTTTGCACATGGTTTCAAAACTCAGCGCTAACGGAAGTGCAGGTTTTCTTCTTGCAAACGGAGCTTTGAGCGGCGAAGGACAAGAGTTAGAAATCCGCAAACAGCTTATTGAAAACAATCTTGTAGAAGCAATTGTAATTCTTCCAAGAAACCTTTTTTATACAACTGATATTTCTGTCACTCTCTGGATTCTGAACAAAAACAAAAAAAGCCGTACAGTTGAACAAAACGGAAAAATCAAAAACTACCGCAACCGCGAAGAAGAAGTTCTCTTCATGGATCTTCGCCAGATGGGAAGTCCTTTTGAAAAGAAATACATTGAGCTTACCCAGGAAGACCGCGACAAGGTAACATCAACATTCCACGCATGGCAGCAGGCCGGAGCTAACGAAACTTACAAGGACATTCCGGAATTCTGCTATAGCGCAAACAAAAAAGAGATTGTTGAAAAAGGCTACAACCTGGTTCCAAGCCGTTACATTGAATTTGTAAACCGCGATGAAACTCAGGATTATGATTCAGCCATGAAGACTCTTCAATCAGAACTGACAGACCTTCTTAAACAGGAAGAAGAAAGCAAAAAAGAACTGCTTGGTGTTTTCAAAGATTTGGGATACGAGATTAAGCTGTAGGAGAAGTAAAAGTTGACCAATAGACTTGAAAGTGTTTTAGAAGAATATACGCAACTTGGTATTCAGCAGCAGCTTGATTACGATAAATTCTATCTTTATTCAATTATTACTCACTCAACCGCAATTGAAGGTTCAACTGTAACTGAAATAGAAAATCAACTTTTGTTTGACCAGGGAATTTCAGCCAATAAGCCGATGACTGAACAGTTGATGAATCTAGATTTGAAATTAGCTTATGAGCAGAGTTTTATTTATGCAAAAAATCATACAGACTTTTCAGTTGAGCTTTTATGTAATCTTGCATCCCTTGTAATGAAAAACACTGGTTCTACATACAAGACAATATCTGGGGAGTTTTCATCTGCAAAAGGACAGTTACGGCTTTTGAATGTAAGCGCTGGTCGTGGTGGTAAATCTTACCTTGCATGGCAGAAAATTCCAGACAGACTTGAAAAATTCTGCAAATGGATAAATGTAGAACGCAAGAAAATAGATAAATCAGATATTCAAAAAATTTATGAGCTTAGTTTTGAAGCTCACTATCGCATAGTTTCCATTCATCCTTGGGCAGACGGAAATGGAAGAATGAGTCGCCTTGTTATGAATATGATTCAGTACGAGGCAGGTGTAATTCCTTCGATTGTAAAAAAAGAAAGTCGCGCAGAATATATACAGTCGCTTTCGATAAGTCAGGATAATGATAATTCTAAACAATTCATTTTGTTTATGATAAATCATCATTCAAAAAATCTTATGAAACAAATTGAAGAATACAAGGCTTCTTTTGAGTCAAATGATGAGAATGGTGGTCAGAAAAATAATGGTGGTCAGAAAAAGTGGTCAGAAACTACAAAAAAAGTTTTTGGTCTTATAAAAAATAATCCGCATATTTCCAGAAAAGAGCTTTGTGAAAAACTTGGCATAAATCCAAGTGCCGTACAGAAACACATTGAAAAGTTGAAAGAACAAAATATGATAGTTCGTATCGGTGGGGCAAAAGGCGGACACTGGGAGATTATAAAATGATAGAAAAAAATCCATACGAAATAGATTTTGAAGAATACATCCGCGAAGGTGAGCCTGACAAAAAAGAGAAAAGCATCGCCTGGTCAATTGCTACAGGCTTGCAGCAGGTTGATGGCCTTACACCGTCAGCCTATTTGTATGAAACTGCAAAGCGTAACATTGAAGGTGAGATTTCTATTGATGAAGCAAAAAATCTGATTGATTCTTATTATGAAAGCCGTACAGAGCGAAATCAGGATAATGAAAGAACCGAAGAGGCCGATAAAGTTTCCAGCCGTATCGCACAGATTCTCAGTGAGCCATCTTTTAATTTTAGTCCTTCTCATCTTATTGCAATTCACAAAAGACTTTTCGAAGGAATCTTTAAGTTTGCTGGTACAATCCGCGACTACGACATCACAAAAAAAGAATGGGTATTAAATGGCGATTCAGTAATGTACGGAGCATCTTTTGAACTTAAGGCCGCTCTTGATTACGATTTTGAAATGGAACGTAATTTTAAGTACAAAGGTCTTTCTACAGATGAAATCATAAAACATATTACTTTCTTTGTTTCAAGGCTCTGGCAGATTCACGCATTTGGAGAAGGAAATACCCGAACTACAGCCGTTTTTACAATCAAGTATCTTCGTTCAATGGGCTACAAAATCGATAATATGCCTTTTGCCCAAAACAGCTGGTACTTTAGAAATGCCCTTGTGCGTGCCAATTACAAAAATCTTAAAGAAGGAATTGAAGAAAATCCTGTCTATCTTGAACGCTTCTTCCGCAACCTTATTTTAGGCGAAAGCAACGAACTCAAAAACCGCTACACCCATATTGATTATGATGAGTATGTGAAAAAGATTACTCAAAAATCACACGAAAGTCACAGTAAAGTCACTGTAAATCTGACTGAGGTTCAACAAAATATAATTACTGCCATACAACAAAATCAATTTGTTTCTCAGACTGAAATTGCAAAAGAATTATCGCTTACCCGCGAAACCGTAAATCGCAATATGAAAAAAATGCAGGAGAAGGGCATTATAAAGCGTATCGGTGCAGACAAAAACGGACACTGGGAGGTGATTGAATGACAGAAAACACACAGATAAAACTATTTGAAGACAAAAAAGTCCGCACCCTTTGGGATAAAGAAAGCGAGGAATGGTATTTTTCGGTCGTGGATGTTGTCGCTGTTTTGACGGAAAGCAAAGATGCTCCAGCCTATTGGCGAAAATTAAAACAACGTCTCAAAGAAGAAGGAAATGAAACCGTGACAAATTGTCACGCTTTGAAAATGCCAGCTCCAGATGGAAAAATGCGTCTTACGGATTGCCTTAATACTGAGCAGCTTTTCCGTCTGATTCAGTCAATTCCGTCTCCCAAAGCTGAACCATTCAAATTGTGGATGGCACAGGTAGCCAAAGAAAGGCTTGACGAAATGCAAGACCCGGAGCAGGGAATTCAGCGGGCTTTGGCAGAATACAGGGCCTTGGGATACTCGGAAAATTGGATAAACCAGCGGCTCAAATCTATAGAAATCCGCAAAGACCTTACTGACGAATGGAAAAAGCACGGCTTAAAAGAAGGCGTTCAGTTTGCGACACTTACGGACATAATCTATAAAACCTGGGCAGGCAAAACTGCAAAAGAGTACAAGGAATACAAAGGCCTCAAAAAAGAAAATCTACGCGATAACATGACAAACAAGGAACTTGTCTTGAATATGCTGGCAGAGCTTTCCACAAAAGAAATCTCTGAATCCAATGACCCTAAAAATTTTAGCGACCATGTAAAAAACGCTGTAGACGGCGCAAGCATCGCCAAAAATGCTCGAATAGAACTGGAGCAGAAAACAGGAAAGAAAGTCGTTACGCCACTCAATGCAAGAGATGGCATCGGTCTTACAGAAGATACAAAGGCCTCTGTTTTTTTGGAAGATGAGGAAGAAAAATAGATGAGTGCGAATTATAAAAAACTTGGGGAAATTGTAGAACTCATTGATGAACGAAATAAAGATGGTAAAGTTCAGAACTTGATTGGAGTGAGTATTGATAAATGTTTTATCAAATCTGTAGCTAATACAATCGGAACAGATCTTACAAAATATCAAGTAATCAGAAAGAATGATTTTGCATGTTCATTGATGCAGGTTAGTCGTGATGGTAAAATCCCAATCGCTTGTCTAAAAGATTATAATGAAGCAATAATGTCACCAGCTTATTATATTTTCAGAATAAAAAATACAAACGAAGTTTTGCCAGATTATCTTGCAATGTGGTTTATGCGAACAGAGTTTGATAGAGAAGCCTCATATATTGCAGTAGGAGGTGTTCGCGGAAGTATGCCATGGGAAGATTTTTGTGATATAAAACTTCCAGTTCCCGACCTAAAAGAACAGCAGAAAATCGTAAACACCTACAACGCCATCACAAAACGCATCCAGCTTAAGCAGAAGATAAATGAAAATCTGGAAAAGACGGCAATTTCTATTTTAAATGAAAAAATTGGACAGACTGTCTTTTCAAATTCAACTGAAAAAGAAATTGAAGAAAAGAAAAGATTTTTACCACAAGGTTGGAAACTTATAACAATTTCAGAATATTGTTCAAGAATGGAATCAGGTTCTACACCTTCACGTACAGAAAATGAATATTGGATTAATGGGAATATACCTTGGTTAAAATCTGGTGAAGTTCATAATAATATAACTTTTGAAACAGAAGAATATATTACTGAAAAGGGATTGAAAGAAACGTCAACAAAACTTTTACCTGTTGATACAGTTTTAATGGCAATGTATGGAGTTACAGCTGGTGAAGTTGGATATTTAAACATACCCGCAACAACAAATCAGGCAATTTGTGGAATGATTTGTAAAAATAAAATTGAAGCAGCCTATTTATATTTTGCATTAATTCAAAATCAGAAAATGATAAGTCAAATGTCAAACGGTGGAGCTCAAAATAACTTAAGCAAAGCTTTTATCGAGAGCATGTTTATAGTTGTTCCTGACGAAAAATCCTTACAAAGCTTAAGACTTAATGATGTTCTGAAACATTTTATTTTATGTAATAAAGAGAATAATAAATTGCAAAACTTAAAGCAGCTGGTAATTTCTCGCATAAGCGGAATGTAAAAATGTCACACGGATTCGATTTTCCTAACGGAAAATCTGTAAATAATTTATGCTTGGAATTGCGTTAGCAATTCCGAATCCGTGTGCCAATAACGGGGGCGTTGCGGGGGTGTCCCCCGCTAGAAGGGGTAGCGAGCAACGAAGTGCGAGCGAGGGGAAGGCTTTCCACTATTAAATACAAAATATGTGATATAATATAACAGAGGAATAGCTTATGAACGAGGCACAGCAGATTTTATTTATGCAGATTCGACTTTTACGCATGATGGCAGAAAAATATTCACTTTCATTAAAAGAAGCAGCGGAGATTTTTGGTCAATATAAAGTACTGCCATTTATTCGGGATGGCTTCGGGATTTTTCATGTGGAAGGTGATGAAGCTGTTTTTGAAGAAGTTAAAGCATATCTGAAATCTAAAGGGGCATCATTATGAAAAACTTGGAAAATGGAATGGTCTTGTATCACGGAAGTTATTGTGTCGTAGAAAATCCTGATTTGAAGAAATGCGCTGCTTTTAAGGATTTTGGACGAGGCTTTTATCTTACAACTTCTAAAGAACAGGCTAAGTCTTTTGCAAAGATTTCTGCAACTAAAGCAAAATCTAGAGGAATTATTCCTTATGATGAGAAGTTTGCATATATATCTTTTTTCAAAGTTGATAACATTGATGATTTAAAATCTTTTGCATTTGAAACTGCAGATATAGATTGGCTTCATTGTATTGTAGCTCATAGAAAAGAAGGTGCCTTTACTGAGGTGCGTAACTCTATGCAGGATTATGATGTTATTTCTGGCAAGATTGCAAATGACGATACTAATGCAACAATTATAGCATATATGGGTAATGTATTTGGAACAATGGGAAGCGAGCAGGCTGATAAAATGTGTATCAGTTTATTATTGCCTGAGCGTTTGAAAGACCAATTTTGCTTTAGAAGTGATAAAGCAATTTCTAAACTTGAGTTCTTGAAAAGCGAAAAAGTTGCTTTGGATTAGGTGGTGTAATAATGGCAAATGATAAGACTTTATTTGCAATGGATCTAACAGCTTTAATGGCTGTTGAACAGCTTGCTAAAGAAACAAATCAGCCTATGGAAAAAGTGCTTCTGGATTTTATGGAATCTAATACAGCAAAAATGCTTTATGATGATTCAACAAAACTCTGGTGGGACGGACCTTCTGCAACTGCAGAGGAATTTAAAAAACAGGCGAAAGAAAAGGAATAAAATTATGCAATTCACAGAACACAGTCTTGAACTTTCGATAATGGAGCTCTTTGAAAACGAAGGATATACTCATCAGACTGGACAGGATATTCATCGTGAAAAGACTGATGTTCTGCTGCCTGAATTACTTGCGACTTTTTTGCGCCATCGCTATGCGGCGGATTTTTTGACAGAAAGTGAAATTACTTCCATTATTACTCAGCTCAAAAATATAAGTGGCTCTGATTATGATGCAAACAAACGGATGCTGGATTTAATCTGTAACGGTTTTACTTTCCGCCGGGAAGACAAGACTCAGAAAGACCTTTTTATTCAGCTAATTGATTTTGAAGAGCCTGAACGAAACTTTTTTGAAATTGTAAATCAGGTTGAGATTCAGGGACGGGACCAGCTCCGTATTCCGGACGGCATTGTTTATGTAAACGGACTTCCTCTTGTTGTGCTTGAGTTTAAGTCGGCCATCAAAGAAAACACAACAATTGAAGATGCTTATAAGCAGCTTACAATCCGCTACCGCCGTGATATCCCGGAACTTTTCAAATACAATGCTTTTGTTGTAATCAGCGACGGTGTGAATAATAAGATTGGTTCGCTCTTCAGTCCTTATGAATATTTTTATGCCTGGCGTAAGGTTGAAAGCACAGACAAGGAAGCCAGTGGAATCTCTTCTCTTATCACAATGGTAAAAGGACTTTTCCGTAAAGACAGGCTTGTAAAAGTTATAAAAGATTTTGTTTACTTTCCGGACTACAGCGATAGGGAAACAAAAATTGTCTGCCGATATCCTCAGTTCTTTGCGGCTGAATCTTTGTATAAAAGCATTGGCTCTGCAATCCGTCCAAATGGAAATGGTAAGGGCGGTATTTACTTTGGTGCTACTGGCTGCGGTAAAAGCTACACAATGGTTTTCTTGAGCAGGCTTTTGATGAAATCGCGCGAATTGAACAGCCCGACAATTGTTGTAATTACTGACCGAACAGATCTTGATGCCCAGCTTAGCAAGATATTTGTTGAAAGCAAAAACTATATTGGCGATGAAAATGTTGAATGTATTGAGAGCCGTGCGCTTTTGAAAGAAAAACTTGAAGACAGAAAAAGTGGCGGCGTCTTCCTTACTACAATTCAAAAATTCTGTGAGGATATAAAACTTCTTTCAGAGCGTTCAAATATCATCTGTATAAGTGACGAAGCTCACCGTAGTCAGAATAATCTTGAAGAAAAAACTGTAATTACAGATAACGGCGTTGAACACAAATACGGTTTTGCAAAGTATCTGCATGATTCACTTCCTAATGCAACTTATGTTGGCTTTACAGGAACTCCTATTGATGAAATGG
>FLNY01001769.1_pt1 | contig 15862 bp, 8 predicted proteins | sample 1140381 | NCBI WGS metagenome assembly FLNY01 (sample SAMEA3878172, study PRJEB12797) | bioreactor metagenome | biome: Moose rumen | place: Sweden | collected 2011-10
CCTTCCTCACAATACAAGAGCTGGCTACTCCTAAAATTTATATCAAAGATTGAATTAAATTATCAAGTTTTGCACCGTCAATTAATTCAATATTGTTAGCTTCTGCCAACTCATAAGCTGCTTTTGTAAATGTACTATTTGTAATTACAAATCCCTTCTGTGCTCCATAAAAATTCATTGCCGCTACTATTTCTTGTACTGCTGAATTTCCTACTTGCGAAGAATAATACTTAGCCTGAATAGCGCCTACAACTCCATGCTTCTTTATTATTAAATCAGCGCCTTGATCCCCGGTAGTTTTTGTCATTTTCACTTCATAACCCATATATTCATATAGTAACTTCAATACATTTTCAAAATCTTGACCTGTTACAGCATTTCTAAATTGAGCTTTAATTTGTTCGACTTTTGAATACTCTTCTGTAGTCATATGTAATAATTTATATTTAATCGAATAATCTTCTACAGCTTTATTGAAACCATCCAAAAGATATGTTAATGTGCAAATATTACTGATATTATTCTCATTTTCACAAAGTTTTAAAAAAACTAAGTTCGTAAATATACTCCACAATTCTTCACATTCACTACTAGATACTAAATTATCCATTCTCCCTATTTCAAGATAGTTACATGCTATATAATCCCATATAGATTGTTCTTCTTTGATATTTGCTATAGCATTATTTAGTATTTCATCTACATCTATACCAAACTCCTTTAGTTTGATAGCATCTTTGTTCCTATCATATTTATTATTACAATATAGATATAATATGTTACCTGCATTACGGAAATCAGGTTCATCTAATTCTATATCATTTTTATAATATCTTGTGTATAAATCATAACTTTCTATATCCCGACTTGCCTGCAAACCACAGGCTTCCCTTTTATTTATAATAAGCTTTGTAAGCTCTTCATTTTCCCTCATCTTTTTTGCATTCTCTAAATCATGATACAAAAAAGGAATTAGGTATAAGTCCTGAAAATACTTAGTAAGTATAAACAGACGAAAAGTCTGTAGCTGCTTCGACTTATATCTATCATCCACTGAAGCATTATCTTTTATCTCGAACCCCTTTTTTAAAAAATTGTTTTCTTCATCAATAAAATTATAATAATTCTCTCCAATGAAATGATAATATGCCATAGTTCTAGACTCAACACTATTAAAACCATCGATTATAGAGTTAAGCCATTCATTATAATTTGAGCTATATCCCCATATTTCATAGTCTTTACTTCTTGAAGAAATGTCTTCATATTCATTTACTATTTCTATAAATAGACGTTTTATATTTTTATTTAAGTTTTTTGCAAAACTAGATTTCGACATCTCACTCCAGACCTTTTTTAAATCTGAGTTAATATTTTCAGAACCTATCATCTTTAATGCATCTCCGAGCAAAGATACGTATAAACCTGCATGATTATACAATGCTAACATATTTGACTTATATAATGTAGGAAATACGTTTATTAATTCACGCAATTTATCAATATTTTCGTTTGAGAATTCCTCCCATTCTCTAGCTTCTTTTTTCTTGTTTTCTTCCTCTATTTTTTTTAATCTAGCCTTCTCTAGTTCCTTTGCTTTTCTTTTTTCAGCACGTTCTTTGTTCTTCCTAATTCTTTCCGCTTCTTCCTTTTCCCTTAGCAGGCTATATTCCTCTTCGATTTTTCTTAATTTTTCCTTTTTCTCTGCCCTTTTCTTTTCTTTATCTTTTTTTAATGCTTCTTCTTCCTCCTGCTTCTTTTTCTCCTCATATTTACTAATCCCTGAATCATTTAAATAAACTTGCACGATTGCCCTTTTATTTTTAAATAATTTCTTTATAGGGTACTGTACTATTTCAAATTCAAAATCTGTATCATAAAAATCTATATATTCTGCCATAGCCTTATTCATTGCTTCGCTTATAGCATCCTCAATTGTGTCGCCTTCTCCTATAAAATTTATAATCTTTTGTGCCATTTCATGAACTCCTCACACGCTTTACATAGATTAATCATTCTTATTGTATGCTACTTTTTCCTACTTTTTGCCATTTTATTATATCACCAACATTTGTTTTATACAATAAAATTGGTAGCAAGAAAGGGTATAAAGTATGAAGGAAAAACCATATAAAAACAAAGTTTCCGTATCTTTAGATGAAGATGTGATTGCAGAAATTAAACGTTTAGCCGAAATTGATGATAGAACTTTTAGTTCATATATCAACAAGGTTCTCAAAAATCATATTTTAGATAAACAAAAGGCCAAGTGACAAGTTATTGTCTCTTGGCCTTATTTTATTGACACATAAGCCTATGTTCAATATAATTCTATAGTCCTTCTCTCGGAGGACTGTGACCTCCTTTTATATAAAGATTCTCATCCCGCTCTGAGGGAAATCTTTACTGGAGGACTTGCGTATGCTGACAATCACGGACTTAATCGCAGTCTTAGGACTGTGTGCGACTTTCTATAGTCTTGGTTACGTGCGCGGAAAGCATGATTCCAAGACACAAAAATAACCGCCGAGCCTAGGAAACTGAGCGGTTATTTTCTAATCGTTTTATACTAGGACTAACCGTCTATCGGTAGCACTCTTTGTATATAGATATTACCATCTATAGCTTATTTCGTCAAATATCCATTTAAGGCTCATAGTGTTTGTCTCATGTTTTATTATCTCCCAATGACTGGCTAGTTTCTATAAAGCAAAAAGGCTTCCGAGGATTTCCTCGGGAGCCTTTTTTACTATTTGGGTTGGGCTGTTCAATTAATATGACTTTTTGTGGGCTACTTAAGGAAAAAGCCCACAAAAATCCCGCTTTGCGGGACAACATTTCTCCTTTGGATAAATGTTGGTATTGTCCGGTTTTTGATTTTCTGAGGAAAATCAAAAACTTATTCTACATTGATTTTTTCATTTTATCTCCTAAATAATAGAAGTGTTATGCTCGTTTGCTTGCAAATTCAGATTGCTTCGCAATCTTCATGTTCGCGTCTGTCGCCGCAAACATTCATGAAATAAAAAATGCTCAGCTTCAAGCAAGCTTGTGCTGAGCATTTTAGTTATTTCATTAAGAATTTGCTTCTCGTCACTCGCGACTATTCAATGATTGAAGCAACACGACCAGAACCTACTGTTCTACCACCCTCACGGATAGCGAATGTAAGACCCTGCTCCATAGCGATTGGGTGGATGAGCTCGATTGTCATCTCTACGTTATCACCAGGCATGCACATCTCTGTGCCTGAAGGAAGCTCGCAAACACCTGTAACGTCAGTTGTTCTGAAGTAGAACTGTGGACGATAGTTGTTGAAGAAAGGTGTATGACGACCACCCTCGTCCTTTGTAAGAACGTATACCTGAGCAGTAAACTTTGTATGGCATGTAACTGTACCTGGCTTAGCAAGTACCTGTCCACGCTGAATCTGGTCACGGTTGATACCACGAAGAAGTGCACCGATGTTATCACCAGCCTGTGCCTCATCAAGAAGCTTTCTGAACATCTCGATACCAGTTACAACAGTCTTCTGTGTATCTTCCTTGATACCGATGATCTCAAGCTCATCGTTAAGGTGAAGAACACCACGCTCTACTCTACCAGTAGCAACAGTACCACGACCTGTGATTGTGAATACGTCCTCTACAGGCATAAGGAATGGCTTATCTGTCTCACGCTGTGGATCTGGGATATAAGAATCAACAGTATCCATAAGCTCCATGATCTTGTCACCCCACTCGCCGTTTGGATCCTCAAGAGCCTTAAGAGCTGAACCCTTAACGATTGGACAATCGTTGAAGTCATACTCCTCAAGCTGCTCTGTAACTTCCATCTCTACGAGTTCGATAAGCTCCTCATCATCAACCATATCACACTTGTTAAGGAATACAACGATGTAAGGTACACCTACCTGACGAGAAAGAAGGATGTGCTCCTTTGTCTGAGCCATAACACCATCTGTAGCAGCAACTACAAGGATAGCACCATCCATCTGAGCAGCACCAGTGATCATGTTCTTTACATAATCAGCATGGCCTGGGCAGTCAACGTGTGCATAGTGTCTCTTCTCTGTCTGATACTCAACGTGAGCAGTAGAGATAGTGATACCTCTTTCTCTCTCCTCTGGAGCCTTATCGATGTTCTCGAAATCTACCTTTGCGTTACCAGCTACTCTCTCAGCAAGTACCTTTGTGATAGCTGCTGTAAGAGTTGTTTTACCGTGATCAACGTGTCCGATAGTACCAATGTTACAATGTGGTTTGCTTCTGTCAAAATGCTCTTTTGCCATTTTTTAAAATCCTCCTTAAATTCCTTCCCTAAATCGGGTTAAGTTAGTTCTAAACTCTCAGTATCTTCGATTATATCGAAAATACTGAGGTTTTTCAACTATTTAAATTTTATTTTGAGTGATTAGAGATAATCTGATCCTGAACGTTCTTTGGAACTGGAACATACTTCTCGAAGAACATAGAGTAGTTACCACGTCCCTGTGTAGAAGAACGGAGCTCTGTTGAGTAACCGAACATTTCTGCAAGTGGAACAAGTGCTTTTACCATCTTGCCACCACCGATATCGTCCATAGACTGAATCTGACCTCTCTTAGCGTTGAGTGAACCAATAACATCGCCCATGTATTCCTCAGGCATTGTTACTTCTACTCTCATAACAGGCTCAAGTAATACAGGCTCAGCCTTAGCCATAGCCTCTTTAAAACACATAGAACCTGCGATATGGAATGCCATCTCTGATGAATCGACTTCATGGTATGAACCATCATAAACATCTGCTTCAATACCAAGTACAGGGAATCCGCAAAGGATACCAGCCTTAGCTGCTTCCTCGATACCCTCACCTACAGCCGGTATGTATTCCTTAGGAATAGCACCACCAACTACAGATGACTTAAATCTGAATGACTCTTCTGCGTTAGCATCCATAGGTGTAAATCTAACTTTACAGTGACCGTACTGTCCACGACCACCTGACTGCTTAGCATATTTATATTCCTGATCAACAGCCTTAGTAAAGGTCTCTTTGTATGCAACCTGAGGAGCACCAACATTTGCCTCTACCTTGAACTCTCTAAGAAGACGATCAACAATAATCTCAAGGTGAAGCTCACCCATACCTGCGATAATTGTCTGGCCTGTCTCCTCGTCTGTATGAGCACGGAATGTAGGATCTTCTTCTGCAAGCTTTGCAAGAGCCTCACCCATCTTCTGCTGTCCAGACTTTGTCTTTGGCTCGATAGCAAGCTCAATAACTGGCTCAGGGAATTCCATAGACTCAAGGATAACAGGGTGCTGCTCATCACAGATTGTATCACCTGTTGTAGTAGCCTTAAGTCCTACTGCTGCAGCGATATCTCCTGAATATACGATATCGATTTCCTCACGCTTGTTAGCGTGCATCTGAAGGATACGTCCTACACGCTCCTTCTTGCCCTTAGTAGCATTAAGTACATAAGAGCCTGACTTACATGTTCCAGAATATACACGGAAGAATGCAAGCTTACCTACGAATGGATCAGTCATGATCTTGAATGCAAGAGCTGAAAATGGCTCTTCATCAGATGACTTTCTGGTAATCTCATTGCCATCCATGTCTGTACCCTTGATATCTGGGATATCAGTTGGAGCTGGCATGAACTCAACAATAGCGTCAAGAAGCTTCTGAACACCCTTGTTAAAGTGAGCAGAACCGCAGCAAACAGGAACGCCTTCATTGTTGATAGTAGCCTTACGGAGTGCAGCCTTAAGCTGCTCGATTGAAGGCTCCTCGCCATCAAGGTACATCATCATTAAATCCTCGTCGAAATCACAAATCTTCTCAACGAGCTCTGTATGGTAAGTCTCAGCCTCATCCTTCATATCATCTGGGATATCAACGATAGAGATGTCCTCACCCTTTGTATCATTGTAAATGTAAGCTTTCATCTCAAACAAATCAATGATTCCCTGGAAATTATCTTCTTTACCAATTGGTAACTGAATAACTACGGCATTTTTGCCGAGCTTTGATCCAATCTCAGATACTGTATTGTAAAAATCAGCACCAAGGATATCCATCTTATTAACGAAAGCCATTCTAGGAACGCTGTATGTGTCAGCCTGACGCCATACGTTCTCTGACTGCGGCTCAACGCCACCCTTTGCATCAAATACACCTACTGCACCATCAAGTACACGAAGTGAACGCTCTACCTCTACAGTAAAGTCAACGTGGCCCGGTGTATCAATGATATTGATACGGTGCTCTAAAGCACCAGCCTTTGGCTTGCACTGCTCCTGCTCTGTCCAGTGACAGGTAGTAGCTGCTGAAGTAATAGTGATACCTCTCTCCTGCTCCTGCTCCATCCAGTCCATGGTAGCAGTACCTTCGTAGGTCTCACCAATCTTGTAGTTAACACCAGTATAATAAAGGATACGCTCAGTAAGTGTTGTTTTACCAGCATCGATATGAGCCATAATACCAATATTTCTAGTGCGCTCAAGTGGATATTGTCTTCCAGCCAAGGTATTTTCCTCCTTTATTAGAATCTGTAATGAGCAAATGCCTTATTAGCCTCTGCCATTCTGTGCATTTCTTCTTTTCTCTTAACAGCTGAACCTGTATTGCCAGCTGCGTCCATGATCTCGTTAGCAAGACGGTCTTCCATTGTCTTCTCAGTACGATTACGTGAGAACATAGTAAGCCATCTAAGTCCAAGTGCCTGACGACGATCTGGTCTAACTTCGATAGGTACCTGATATGTAGCACCACCGATACGTCTAGCCTTAACCTCAAGTACAGGCATAACGTTATTCATTGCTTCCTCGAAAACCTCAAGTGCAGGTCTTCCAGTCTTTTCCTCGACTTTGCCAAATGCACCATATACAATCTTCTGAGCTACACCCTTCTTACCATCAAGCATGATGTTGTTGATAAGCTTTGTAACTACTTTGCTATTGTATATAGGATCTGCCAATACGTCTCTCTTTTGAGTATGTCCTTTTCTTGGCACGATACTTCCCTCCTTAACTAAAAATTTGTTAGATCAACGGTACTCACAACATTTCACGATTTTATTTAAAATCGTGAACAGCGACGAGCCCTCACCTGGAAGGTGTTTCTAATGGGCGAGCCACCTTATAACTATGTGCTCGTGCAGTATTTATCTTTAGTAAAAAATAAAATACAACACTAACCAAAGTCTATGTGATATACAATAAATTAATACCTAAAGTATTAGGTTTAACCGCTTACAAGGACTAAGCAGTTAAATTTTGCCTCGCAAAACTCACATTTTGAACTTCATTCAAAATATGTTTCATTTCTATTTTGCGTCCTTAGGTCTCTTAGCGCCGTACTTTGAACGACCCTGCTTGCGGTTAGCAACGCCGGCTGTATCAAGTGTACCTCTGATTACATGGTAACGTGTACCTGGTAAATCCTTAACACGGCCACCACGAATCAAAACAACGCTATGCTCCTGAAGATTGTGTCCCTCGCCAGGAATGTATGAAGTTACTTCGATTCCGTTTGAAAGACGAACTCTGGCAATCTTACGAAGAGCTGAGTTAGGCTTCTTAGGTGTAGCTGTCTTAACAGCTGTACAAACACCACGCTTCTGTGGAGAAGAAGTGTTAGTAGGCTTCTTCTTGAGAGAATTATAACCTCTCTGAAGTGCTGGTGCTGTAGACTTCTTTACAGATGTCTGACGACCTTTTCTAACTAGCTGGTTGAATGTTGGCATTCTTTTTTACCTCCTAATTTATTTTTTGCACACAAAAAGGCAAACTTATCCTATTTGCGCATGCTAGAACATTATATTTCCTGAAAATCATTCTGTCAAGCTAAAAAGTTTACTAAAAATGAAAAATGACCCCAACTAAAAGTCAGGGTCATCATTTCATCATATAGTTATATCAGTATTAGTCGATATCTACAACTTCCTCTGTTACCTCTTCAGTAAACTCTTCTTCATCCATAGCCAAATCATCAAATTCTGATGATGCAACCTGATTGTCAGTAGAGAGCGGAATGTTTGAATATCTCTTCATACCTGTACCAGCAGGAATCAGGCGACCAATGATAACGTTCTCTTTGAGTCCGTTAAGTGGATCAACCTTGCCTTTGATTGCTGCATCGGTAAGTACTTTGGTAGTCTCCTGGAAGGAAGCTGCTGACAAGAATGAATTTGTAGCAAGTGCTGCCTTTGTGATACCAAGAAGCTCTTGTGTACCTGTAGCAGACTCTTTACCTTCTGCTTCCATCTGCTCGTTTGCTTCTTCAAAATCAAGCCAATCAACAAGTGAACCAGGCATAAATCCTGTATCTCCAGCCTCATCGACTCTGATTCTCTTAAGCATCTGACGGCAAAGTACCTCGATATGCTTATCATTGATATCAACACCCTGCAAGCGATAAACACGCTGAACTTCACGGATAAGATAATCCTGAACAGCCGCCTTACCCTTGATAGTAAGGATATCGTGTGGGTTAACAGAACCTTCAGTAAGCTCATCACCTGCTTCAAGCTCCTGTCCCTGTAGAACCTTAATACGTGATCCGTAAGGAATCAAATACTTCTCTACATCGCCTGTCTCAGAGTTTGTAACAACAACTTCTCTCTTCTTTGTCTTAGAATCTTCTTCTATAGAAACTGTACCGGCAATCTCTGTGATGATGGCAAGTCCCTTAGGCTTTCTAGCCTCGAAAAGCTCCTCGACACGAGGAAGACCCTGTGTGATATCATTTCCGGCAACACCACCGGTATGGAAGGTTCTCATGGTAAGCTGTGTACCAGGCTCACCGATTGACTGAGCGGCGATAATACCGATAGCCTCACCTACCTGTACCGCACGTCCTGACGCCATGTTTGCACCATAACATTTTGCACAAACGCCGACATGCGAACGACAGTTGAGTACATTTCTAATCTTAACACGCTTGATTGGCTCGCCCTTATCGTCTACACCCTTTGCGATAATTTCAGCTGCACGCTTAGGTGTAATCATGTGATTAGCCTTGACAATCATATTACCCTCTGCGTCATAGATAGAATAGCATGAGAATCTACCTGTAATACGATCCTTGAGAGACTCGATCTCCTCACGACCATCCATGAATGCATATACCCACATTCCCGGAATCTCTCTATCTGTACCGGCAACGCAGTCTGACTCACGGATAATAAGCTCCTGCGCAACGTCAACCATTCGTCGTGTAAGGTATCCTGAATCGGCTGTACGAAGAGCTGTATCCGAAAGACCTTTACGAGCTCCATGCGCTGACATGAAGTATTCAAGTACATCAAGACCTTCACGGAAGTTTGATTTGATAGGAAGCTCGATTGTACGTCCTGTTGTATCCGCCATCAAACCACGCATACCTGCAAGCTGTTTAATCTGCTTGTCAGAACCACGGGCACCTGAATCAGCCATCATGAAGATGTTATTGTACTTATCAAGTCCATCAAGAAGATCTCTTGTAAGCTCATCATCAGTCTCTTTCCATGTGTCAACTACCTCACGATAACGCTCTTCTTCAGTGATAAGACCACGCTTGTATTGACGTGTAATCTTGTCAACCGTCTCCTCTGCCTCTGCAATGAGATCTGCTTTCTGAGCAGGAACAGTCATATCTGAAATAGAAACTGTCATAGCTGCTATTGTAGAGTAGTGATAGCCCATAGACTTGATATCATCAAGAACTTCGGCTGTCTTAGTAGCTCCATGTGTATTGATAACTTTTTCAAGAATCTGCTTTAACTGCTTCTTGCCTACGTGGAAATCAATCTCAGGAACAAGCTCATTGTCAGGATTTGTTCTGTCTACATATCCTAAATCCTGAGGAATAATCTCATTAAATAGAAGACGACCAAGTGTAGATGAAACATTACCTGTAACAACAGAACCATCTGCTAAGGTCTTTCTCATTCTGACAGTAATACGTGCATGCATTGTAAGAGCCTTGTTTTCGTATGCAAGAATAGCCTCATTGAGGTTTTTGAAAATCTTACCCTCACCAAGTTCTTCTCTGCTATCACCTACTGAAGTACCACGCTCCTGAGTCAAATAGTAGATACCAAGTACCATATCCTGTGAAGGAACGGCTACCGGACCACCATCTGAAGGCTTAAGGAGGTTGTTAGGAGAGAGAAGCATAAATCTACACTCAGCCTGTGCCTCCTGTGTAAGTGGAAGGTGAACAGCCATCTGATCACCATCGAAGTCAGCATTGAACGCTGTACATACAAGTGGATGAAGCTTGATAGCTCTACCCTCTACTAAGATAGGCTCAAACGCCTGTATACCAAGTCTGTGAAGTGTCGGGGCACGGTTTAACATAACCGGATGCTCTTTGATAACATCCTCTAAGATATCCCATACCTCAGGCTCAAACTTCTCGACCATCTTTTTAGCATATTTGATATTGTGGGCCATTCCATTGCCAACGAGCTCTTTCATAACAAATGGCTTAAAAAGCTCGAGAGCCATCTCCTTTGGAAGACCACACTGATAAATCTTGAGCTCAGGTCCAACAACGATAACTGAACGACCTGAATAGTCAACACGTTTACCAAGCAAGTTCTGTCTGAAACGACCTGACTTACCCTTAAGCATGTCAGAAAGTGACTTAAGTGGTCTGTTACCAGGACCTGTAACCGGACGACCTCTACGACCGTTATCAATAAGAGCGTCAACAGCTTCCTGCAGCATACGTTTCTCGTTACGCACAATGATATCAGGAGCGCCAAGCTCTAAAAGTCTACGAAGTCTGTTATTTCTGTTGATAATACGACGATACAGATCATTAAGATCTGATGTAGCAAATCGGCCACCGTCCAACTGTACCATAGGACGAAGATCTGGTGGAATAACAGGAATAACTGTCATAATCATCCACTCAGGTCTGTTGCCTGACTCACGAAAAGCCTCAACAACCTCTAATCTCTTGATAATACGCGAACGCTTCTGGCCTGTAGCATTATCAAGCTCTATCTGAAGCTTAGTAGCCTCCTCATCAAGATCGATTGCTTTCAAAAGCTCTTGTATAGCCTCAGCACCCATTCCGACTCTGAATGTGTTACCGTACTGCTCTCTGGCTTCCTGATACTCTGCCTCTGTCAGTACCTGCTTGTACATAAGAGCTGTCTCACCTGCATCAAGTACGATATATGATGCAAAGTAAAGAACCTTTTCCAGTGTCTTTGGTGAAAGGTCAAGAATAAGTCCCATACGTGAAGGAATACCCTTGAAATACCAAATATGTGAAACCGGTGCAGCAAGCTCAATATGACCCATACGCTCACGACGTACAGATGCCTTAGTAATCTCAACACCGCATCGATCACAAACTACGCCCTTATAACGAATCTTTTTGTACTTTCCGCAGTGACATTCCCAGTCTTTGCTAGGTCCAAAAATCTTTTCGCAGAAAAGACCATCCTTTTCAGGCTTCAGTGTACGATAATTAATTGTCTCAGGCTTTTTAACTTCGCCTCGAGACCACTGTCTGATCTTCTCAGGTGATGCCAATCCAATCTGAATTGCGTCAAATGCTATTGGTTGATATGTCGCTTCTCTATTCTCTGGCATTTTCTAGCTCCCTTCCTATTTATTCCTCATCAAAATCTTCCGGTATGTCGGAAAAATCATCCTCATCTTCGAATGTCTCACTGTCCTCATCATCAACGAGATCTCCGTCAGTATCAAACTTCTTTGTAGAGAATCCCGGTGCTTGAGCAAATGAATTGTCATCCTCAAATGCGAAGTTTCTGTCGCTACCTGAAATAATTGCGTTGAGGTCTGTATTTCCATACTCACTTGTCTCCATAAGTTCTACTTCCTCGCGATTCTCATCTAAAACGCGAACATCAAGACCAAGTGACTGTAATTCTTTGAGCAATACCTTGAATGATTCAGGGATACCCGGTTCAGGGATATTCTCTCCCTTGATGATAGCCTCATAAGTCTTAACACGACCGATAACATCATCGGACTTCATGGTAAGAATCTCCTGAAGAGTATATGAAGCACCATAAGCCTCAAGAGCCCAAACTTCCATTTCTCCGAAACGCTGTCCACCAAACTGTGCTTTACCACCGAGTGGCTGCTGTGTAACGAGAGAGTAAGGACCGGTTGATCGAGCATGAATCTTATCATCTACAAGGTGATGTAGCTTCAGATAATGCATGTGACCGATAGTAACAGGGCCATCAAATGGCTCACCTGTACGACCATCACGAAGCTGCACCTTACCATCACGTGAAATAGGTACTCCCTTCCAAAGTGCTCTGTGTGCACGATTTGTAGAGAGATACTCCATAACATCTTCGCGAAGGACATCTACATACTTGTCATAGAATGTCTCCTCGCCATTTTCAGCCTCATCCTTGTCAAATGGCATATTAACATAGTCATTTGCGAGCTCAAGTGTATCCTGGATATCAATCTCTTTTGCACCGTCAAATACCGGTGTCTCTATATCAAATCCCAGTGCTTTCGCAGCAAGAGAAAGGTGTATCTCAAGGACCTGTCCGATGTTCATACGTGAAGGAACACCGAGTGGGTTAAGCACGATATCAAGTGGACGACCGTTTGGAAGATATGGCATATCCTCTACCGGAAGCACGCGGGATACTACACCCTTGTTACCATGACGTCCGGCCATCTTATCACCTACACCGATTTTTCTCTTCTGTGCAATGTAAATACGAACCGATTTATTAACACCCGGAGAAAGCTCATCGCCATTCTCACGAGTAAACACCTTAGCATCAACTACGATACCATAAGCTCCGTGTGGTACACGAAGGGATGTATCACGTACCTCTCTGGCCTTTTCTCCAAAGATAGCAAGAAGAAGTCTCTCCTCAGGTGTACGCTCTGTCTCACCCTTAGGTGTAACCTTACCAACAAGGATATCTCCCGCACGAACTTCAGCACCAATACGGATAATACCGCTCTCATCAAGGTCCTTGAGAGCATCGTCACCTACGCCGGCAACATCACGTGTAATTTCCTCAGGTCCGAGCTTAGTGTCACGAGCATCTATCTCGTACTCCTCAATATGAATAGAGGTATATACATCATCCTGTACAAGTCTTTCTGAAAGAAGTACAGCATCCTCGTAGTTGTAACCTTCCCATGTCATGAAACCGATAAGCGGATTCTTTCCAAGGGCAAGCTCACCATTTTTGGTAGAAGGACCATCAGCGATAACCTCGCCTGCTTCTACATGGTCGCCCTTAAATACGATAGGGCGCTGGTTGTAGCAGTTTGACTGGTTAGAGCGTGTAAACTTAAGAAGATCATACTCATCTTTGGTACCATCCTCATCAGCCTTGACAATGATGCGCTTTGTCTCAGACATCTCAACAACACCAGCACGCTTAGCAACTACACAAACACCGGAATCCACAGCTGTCTTTGGCTCCATACCTGTACCTACAACAGGAGCCTCAGTAGTAAGAAGTGGCACTGCCTGACGCTGCATGTTGGAACCCATAAGCGCACGGTTAGCATCGTCATTCTGAAGGAATGGGATAAGAGCTGTAGCTACTGAGAATACCATCTTAGGAGATACATCCATGTAATCAAACATAGTCTTATCGTATTCCTGTGTCTCCTCGCGGAAACGACCTGATACGTTCTTTCTCATGAAGTGGCCTTCTTCGTCAAGCTTGACGTTAGCCTGAGCTACGTGATAGTTATCCTCTTCATCAGCAGTCATATATACTACCTCATCAGTTACGCGAGGATTCTCAGGGTCTGACTTATCGATACGTCTGTATGGCGCCTCAACAAAACCATACTCATTGATACGAGCATAGCTTGCGAGAGAGTTGATAAGACCGATGTTAGGTCCTTCAGGTGTCTCGATAGGGCACATACGTCCATAATGTGAATAGTGAACATCTCGAACCTCGAATCCGGCACGATCTCTAGAAAGACCACCAGGACCAAGAGCTGAAAGACGTCTCTTATGTGTTAACTCACCAAGTGGATTGTTCTGATCCATAAACTGTGACAACTGTGAACTACCAAAGAACTCTTTGATGGCAGCTGTAACAGGCTTGATGTTGATAAGGTTCTGAGGAGAAATATCCTCCAAATCACGTGTAGTCATACGCTCACGTACAACTTTTTCAAGACGTGATAAACCTATTCTGTACTGATTCTGAAGCAATTCGCCGACCGCACGAATACGACGATTGCCGAGGTGATCGATATCATCATCTTTGCCGATGCCGTACTCAAGATGCATATTGTAATTGATAGAGGCAAATATATCCTCAACTGTAATATGCTTAGGAATAAGATCAGCAACAGAACGTGAAATTGCATCTTCTATATCTTCTTTTGAGCTGTTCTCTGAAAGAATGCGCTCGAGAACAGGATAATAAACAAGCTCAGTGATACCTAAAGCAACAGGATCGCAATCAACAAAATTGGTAATATCTACCATCATGTTAGAAAGAACTTTTACGTTGCGAGTCTCGGTCTGAATAAACACATGAGTAACTGCAGCATTCTGTATAGTATCTGCCATCTCAAGTGTAACCTTATCACCTGCTTTTGCGATAATCTCGCCTGTAGTAGTATCAACAACATCCTCAGCCAACACGTGTCCAGCGATACGATTCTTCAACATAAGCTTCTTGTTGAACTTGTAGCGTCCCACTTTTGCCAAATCGTAACGTCTAGGATCAAAGAACATACCATGAATAAGAGACTCAGCGCTATCTTTAGCGAGAGGCTCACCCGGACGAAGTCTGCGGTATAGCTCAAGCAAACCGCCTTCGTAGCTACCTTGAGGATTCTTCTCTGTAATAGCAGGATCCTTTGCGAAAGTAGCAAGTATCTTTGGCTCTTCGCCAAATACATCTAAAATCTCCTGGTTAGTACCTAAACCGAGAGCACGAATAAGAACCGTAACAGGCACCTTTCTGTTACGATCTACACGTACATAAAAAACGTCATTGGAGTCTGTCTCATACTCAAGCCAAGCACCACGATTAGGGATAACGGTACAAGAATAGAGCTCCTTGCCGATCTTATCGTGACCAATAGCGTAGTAAATACCTGGTGAACGAACAAGCTGTGATACAATAACACGCTCTGCTCCATTGATAACAAATGTGCCTGTATCTGTCATAAGTGGTAAATCACCCATAAAAATCTCATGCTCCTGCATATCGCCGGATTCCTTGTTAACAAGGCGCACTTTGACCTTTAAAGGTGCTGCGTATGTTGCATCTCTTTCCTTGCACTGAGGAATAGTATACTTCACCTCATCTTTGCAAAGGGTAAAGTCAACAAAATGCAATTCGAGTTGATTACCTCGATCCTGAATAGGAGAGATATCTGCAAATGCTTCCTTTAATCCGTCCTTAACGAACCAGTCATAACTGTTCTTCTGGACCTCGATTAAATTTGGCATCTCAAGTACCTCTTTTTGTCTCGAGTAACTCATACGCAAGTTCTTTCCAGCTTTCACTGGACGTATTCTGTTTTTCTCCATTGACGTTCCACCTCTCGTTATATTTTTAAATTCTATATATCTTTAACGAATCGCACTGCTTTTACCTTAATTAAAAAATGGCATAGCAATGCACACTGCACCATAATAGTGCAAACTACATTCTATGCCAAAGTTGGTATCAAAGTCAAGTATTAATTTTTGAAAACCTGTACTTTATTGCAATATTTCAAGCCACTCTTCCAAGTGCACCGTGCTCCTAATGTAAGCTCCGCTTACTAGAGCAACATTTTCCTGCGCAAGCTTGGAAAATATTACTCATTTCCCGGAGGGCACCTTCCATACTTTCGCTTAGGCAACCTACCGCTAAAGCGGTACCTCCTAAGCTCGG
>FLNY01001625.1_pt1 | contig 15840 bp, 11 predicted proteins | sample 1140381 | NCBI WGS metagenome assembly FLNY01 (sample SAMEA3878172, study PRJEB12797) | bioreactor metagenome | biome: Moose rumen | place: Sweden | collected 2011-10
GGTCATGCTGGTGGACAAAGACGGCTACATGAAGGATCTCCCGGACAATATGATAGGTACCATAGTTTACGGCCAAGGCGCGGAGATGCGTGGCCCCGTTGCCTTTGTGCTCGAGACAGACAATGGCTATAAGCTTCTGCCGATCAAGGGGCTACAGCGCACTTTCATGCTTCTGGAGATGCTGCGGGCCGTCACCGGTGGCCTTATCCGCCAGCCCACAAGCGAGGAGGCGGAAAGGATAGCCCCTCCGCATTTCTCCTGACCACTCTCATGAATCCGTCAACCAACTTTCAGGGAAAGACCCAGTGCTGTGCGGAAAGAGGTGAAGAAGTGAGTTACTTATCCAACTGAAGCTTTGAGTTTCTCGGCATTTTCGGCCAATTGCAAGGCTTCAATGCAGTCTTCTATATCGCCGTCCATAAATGCCGGAAGATTGTGCATAGACCAGCCGATGCGGTGGTCTGTGACGCGGCTTTGAGGGTAGTTGTACGTACGTACTTTCTCGCTCCGGTCGCCTGTGGCTACCATGGTTTTGCGCTTCGACGACATTTCCTCCATATATTTGTTGTACTCTCTTTCGTATAGTCTCGTTCTAAGTAACGTCATCGCCTTCTCCATATTCTTGATTTGCGACTTCTGGTCCTGCATAGAGACGACAATACCGGTAGGAATGTGAGTCAACCTTACCGCACTGTAGGTCGTATTCACCGACTGGCCGCCAGGACCGCTAGCACAGAATATCTCTTTCTTAATGTCTGCTGGATTGAGTTCGACATCGAATTCTTCTGCTTCGGGCAAAACGACAACGCCGGCAGCACTTGTATGGATACGTCCCTGCGTCTCTGTTGCCGGCACTCGCTGAACCCTATGGACACCGCTCTCATACTTCAGAGTGCCGTATACCTTCTCGCCCGTCACGTTGAAGGTTATATCTTTATATCCTCCCGCAGTGCCTTCGTTGTAGTCTGCCACCTCAATCTTCCAGCCTTTCTTTTCACAGAACCTGCTATACATGCGGAATAGGTCTCCAGCAAAAATACATGCCTCATCTCCTCCCGTGCCGCCTCGAATCTCGACTACGGCGTTCTTTGAATCCTGCGGGTCGGCAGGAATCAGCATGATGCGTATCTCTTCTTCCATCGCTTCTCGCCGTTCCGTGCTCGCTGTAAGTTCTTCTTTCGCCATTTCTCGCAGTTCTGCATCCTTTTCTGTTTCAAGTAGTTCACGACATTCTGCGATAGTGTCTAACAATGTCTTATACTCATGGTATGCTTTCACTATGGGTTGCAGGTCTTTGTAGTCTTTGCTTAGCTTTACATAGCGCTTCATGTCCATTTTTTGGCCGCTGCTCCCTTCGGTTGCAATACCAAAAGCGTTCATCTGTTGTTCTATCTCCTCGTAACGGGAATAAATGGCTTCTAATTTGTCTAACATATATCAGTAAAGGTTAGAGTTTAAAATTTAAATGATTGAGTAGTTTATCGACATCGTTGGATATGTGTATCCTTTTCAAGGAAAAGAGGGTAGCGGCAGTAAGTAGCACTGTAAGGATGACGGCATCTATTATAATTGCTAAGTTAATGTTGAAAACGGGTACTTGGAGGTGTAATATCAGCGGCGTAACAAACAGCCTCCAAAGAAATGCAATTGTAAAAAGTGCAAGCAGTAGTAGCACTACAGCTAAATGCTTGCGACAGAAGATGTTTGTGTTCAGTTTTTTGTACAAGAAATATAGCAGGCATACAAAATAAATGACATACGAAAACAGTGTCGCTGCGGCGGAACCGTTGATGCCCCATAACGGTATGAGCAGATTGTTCAACACTATTGCAGCTGCGGTGAGTAGTGCGATAAAAAGCAACGAGAGTGGATAGTGACGCGAATAGTTGATAATGTCAGTGCCAATGGAAAGCGATGAATTGACTATCTTGGCCAGCCCCAAAAATATCACAACTCCAATACCGCCCACATACTCATCGCCATGGGGAATGACCGCAAATAGTGCATCGAGGTTAATCCATATAAAAAAGAAAATCAGTGAACTGACCAAGAATTGATGGAGCGATACCTGACGCCCCAAACGGTTCACCTCCTCCCAGTTGTCATCGCGTACGGCTTGCGACACCAGAGGTCGAGATATTGCACCCAACGAACGATAGGGTACCTCGACGATGTTGGCTATGTAGAAAGCTATTGTATAGACCCCAGTCAACGCCAATCCGGTCTGTGCTCCAAGAAAGAGTGAGTTGATGAGCGGAATGTTTCCTGCCAGTACTGTCGCCGTCATAAACAACGTATACAACACAATCTCTCTTAGACGATCTCGGCTTATGAAATGCCAGTCGATGCGAAACGATATCTTACCTAACGACAGCAGATAGAAGAAATTAATCAACATCGCCACGCCGTATCCCATACAGAAAAGCAGAACAAAGACGTTTAGCGATATAACTCCGTGTCCGTAAAGTAAATAACATACCAGATTAAAGACGCGTATACCCACTTCCCGCACCAACTTCGGAACCGTGATACGCAGCAGTACACTGGCATTGGTCTCGAATACGGTAAGATACAGTGCGAAGAAAGTGAGTGGCAGCAACAGATAGCAATAGTCGGCTATCAGCGGCGACTTTTTTGAGTAAATGTCGACTATGTGTTCTCGAAACAAGAAGAAAAAGAGAGCAAAGAGACAGAATCCGATGAAGGGGATAAGTATCGACCAACCGAAAATGCCGTGGTTTTTATTGTCGTCGGACTTGAAAAACGGGAAAAATCGAATAATCGATGCATTCGTTCCCAACTGCGCCAATCCGCTGAAAAGCATCGCAGCATCCACCATGACTCGTGTCAGTCCGATCTCTTCCTGCGTCAGACAGTCGGTAAGCACAAAGAACGTAGTGAAGAACCCTATGGCTACTCCTAGATAGTTGGCCAACGCCCCCTTTATGCTCTGACGTGCTATTACTCCCATCTATTATAGGTTAAAGAAAAAATATTACCTAAATGTCATCAGATTTGAATTTGCAAAAGTACACAAAAATGTAAAATTCTGTATTTTTGCAGTATGATTTTTTTCTTCTCAGGTTGCGGAAATAGCCGCTATGTAGCTGAAAAATTGGCTCTTTTGACCAATGACAGCATTCTAGAAATAACCTCATCTGACGCAAAACCTTCGTTGCAACTGCGTAAAAACGAACCGTTAGGCGTCGTCTGTCCCGTATATGCATGGGCAGTGCCTCATCTTGTCGACCGTTTTATTGCCCGACTTCAGACTGACGGAACACCTGCCTACTGTTATCTGGCTTGCACTTGCGGCGACAATGTGGGACGTACTCCTGAACGCTTTGCACGTACTCTTAAAAAGAAAGGGTGGCAACTCGATGCTGCCTTCTCGTTTGTGATGCCGGAGACTTATATCAATATGGCCGGTTTCAAGCTCGATTCCGATGAAAATGCAACTCGCAAAATCAATGCCGTCAAAGAACGACTGCCTCAAGTGTCCGAGAAAATTCTTCATCGCGAGAAGCTTGTCGACGTGATTAGAGGTAAGATGCCTCGATTCAATACATACATTACCAACGCATTGTTCTACGGACTGCTTATCACCGACAAGAAATTCTACGCCAATGACACATGCGTCTCTTGCGGCATGTGTGCCAAAGTCTGCCCTTTACACAACATCACTCTTGTCGGCGACCTGTCCGATCCGAAAAACAGTGTAAAACAGGGGTTACGTCCTCATTGGAACGGTAACTGCACTAACTGCATGGCCTGCTATCATCACTGCCCCAACAATTCCATTCATTTCGGCAAAGCCACTCAAGGCAAAGGACAGTACGTGTTTCCTACTCAATCTTGATTTCATCAATCATCAGCCAGGCCTTTTCTCCATTGTAGGTGTGCCAGTCGGGTAGGGTGGAAGAATGAATGATGCGAATTTTCAGACTCTTGGGAAGATGGGTGTTTTTTGACTGGAAAACAATGCGTTGACAACCATGATACTCGTCGGAGACTGCCGTGCGGGAGCATTCTTTCCAAACCTTGCAACGAGAATCCCATATCTCTACCTTTTTAGGTGCAAGTACCCAGTCGTCGGGGGCATGGCAGGTGCTAATGTTGATTTTTCTCGCATGACGGATGGCAGCCTTTATGTCAAGAGTCAGTGTGTCTATGCCGTTCCATCCGGCCCAACCTTCGTTGTAGTCGCCAACCACACCTCGTTTGCAGTCCATGAGATTTTCCGGAAAACATTTGTTGTATGGTTTGTCGGGATTGCGGGTCGTAGTTAGTTGCTTTACTGTTTTTATCTGTTTTTTTGATGCTAAGGACTCTGAAATGAGACTGTTTTCGTCAAAAACATATCCTTTTATGAACGAAGTGTCGTCAAGATAAAAACTAAAACGGAACGTGTATGTACTATCGCCGCTGAGACGGTATTTCTCACGCACTCCGGGGCCACATGTGGCGGTACCGAGACCGGCGATGCGGCTGTCAATATTAAGAATGCAGCAGGTACTGTCCGGTGCCGGCATCTTCCACCAGCGATTGTGTGTCGCTACGACGGTGTCGTCGTAGTCATGCTGGCTGAAATTGAATAATTTACAACCATCTATGGTTATCCATGTAGAGAGGTTGTTATTCCGGTCGGTCAGTTCCAGCATTTCAGCTTCGTGGTTACCTTCCTCTTGCGGAACGGCGTGATATCTTGCCAAGCTATGCCAGTCTAATGTGTGCCAACGACCATAGTGTCCCGCAGTGCGTCGGTCTGGATAGCGTTCGGCATCATAGCCCCACCATGTTGTCTCGGCAAAATTTCTCGGCAGGTGTGCTTGCAGACCTACGCGGGCGAAGGTGCGGAAAATACCTTCGCCTTGCAGTCGGATGCTTACCTGCATGCTTCCGTTGTCGGCAATTTCGATAATCTCGCGGACAGGCATGATTTCGCCGTCAGGAGTGACTAGATTGTAGTCTATTGTCACTTCGGTCGATGCGAACCGTGATGCATCTGATGACAGGTCGTCGGTTTTTATGCTTAGAACGTTTGTCTTCAGTTTTTCCAAACCTTGCCAAGCGGCGGCGCCGTTACGGTCGGCACGGTCGTTCTGCGTCGGTGGCCGCCATAGGTTAAAGTGGATGTCTTTCAGCAGTTCCTGTCCTTTTTTGGAATACTGTCCTATTGTGGCGTTGTCTGTTATTGTGATGCAGAAGTCGTCTCCTTCAATCCGTACATCACTCTTTTGTCGTCTGACGTTCAGTGTTTTTTTATTTTGTTTCCTGCTTCGCGCCACGGGGACTTTTCTGTCAGGAAGGCTTTCTTCTTCTTTCCTCTGGTCGCCATACACCGCCATCACCTCCTCCATGCAATGGTAGGGGTTGCCGTAGCTGTCGCAGATGCCGTTGGCGCAGAAGTCGTCATCATCTTCTATTCCAAACAGGTTGCCGAGGTCGCCGCCAAGCAAGATTTGCGGATATGAATGGCGAATTTCGGAGGTGGGCAGGGTAGGGGTGTGGTCCAAGCCTTGGTCTTGCCAGTCCCAGATGAAGCCACCTTGCAAGTATTGATATTTGTTGATAGTGTCCCAGTAGTCGCTCAGTCCTCCCAGACTGTTGCCCATAGCATGGCAATATTCTACCATGATGTAGGGTCGCAAACCAAGTGCAGAATCGTGGATTGCCATGCCGGCAGCGAGCGAGTCCATTGTCCGGCCGTACCAGGCGAGATAATCCACACTCGGATACATGATGCCGACGATGTCTGTGTTCCAGTCCAGTTCTGCACGCTCGTAGCTGACTGGTCTCGTCGGGTCGTTCTCTTTTAATCGACGGTAGGCCTCCTCGAAGCAGATGCCATTGCCGCACTCATTGCCTAACGACCAGACAACTACCGACGGGTGGTTGCGGTCGCGCTGCACCATATTGTTGACGCGATACCATATTGGTTCAATCCATTCGCTTTTTTTTGCCAGGCTGTGTTCTCCATAGCCTTGTGCGTGGCTTTCGTTGTTGGCTTCGTCCCATACATACAGTCCGTAGCGATCGCACAGTTCGTACCAGTATTCGTCGTCGGGATAGTGGCATGTACGTACAGCATTGATGTTGTTCTCCTTCATCAAGCGGATATCCCGTTCCATCTGCTCGCGGCTCACGACGTGTCCCGTCCAGGCATTGTGTTCGTGGCGGTTCACACCTTTGATGGTCACCGGTTTGCCGTTGATGCAAAGCAGACCTTTCTTTATTTCCACCGTGCGGAAGCCGATGGGTTTTTCAATGGTTTGAAGTTCAGTGCCGTTCTCGTCCAGCAGACGCAGCCGCAGAGTGTACAGGTGTGGCGTATCGGCCGTCCAAGGACTGACGGCTGGAATATAGACTTTCCTGTTGCAGATAGCTAGCATCTCCCTTGTGGCATTGAAGGGAGCGCTGCGGCTTATGCCCAGTTCTGGTACCGAAACCTCCATGACGTATCCATTCTCCTCGTTGTGTCGCAAATTGTCGCCATATACGGTTACATCCAAAATGCCGGTACTGTAGTCGGTTGTGTCGAGCATAGCAGTGATGCGGTAGTCTGTGATGTGCTTTTGGGGCAGGCTGTAGAGCGTCACATCGCGTGTTATGCCGCTTATCCGCCACATATCCTGGCATTCCAGGTAGCTGCCGTCGCTCCAGCGGTGCAGGATGATGCAAATGCGGTTGCGGCCTGTGTGCATTAGATTGCTGACCTCCCATTCCGCCGGTGTCTTCGAGTCTTCGCTGTAGCCCGCGAACTCGCCGTTTACGTACAGTTCCACTGCCGATGACGCTGCACCGATGCGCAGGAAAACGGCGCGACTCTCCCAATCCGCTGGCAACTCGACATCGCGCGCATAGACCCCTGCTGGGTTGTAGGTGTGTGGTGCATGCGGAGGATCGCTTGGAAACTCGTTCTTCACATTGACATAGACAGCAGTTCCAAAACTTTGCAATTCAAGGTTCCCTGGTACAGCGATACTGTCCCATAGGCTCAAATCCTGTGACGGATCATAGTCCGGCGTGATATAGGCGCCTTTCTCCAAGCCTTGATGCACATATTCGGCTCGTTCGTAGAAGAGGAACGGCCACTTCCCGTTGAGGTTTATTACCCATTGGTTGTCAATGATATCAGCGTGTGGAGCCACTTTGTCGACTTGCCACACCTGAAGGCTGTCCCAGTAGTCTCTGTCTTGCGCAGATACGATACAGGTGGCAAGCAATGCCGTTGTCAGTATAAAGAGTTTGATTTTCATCACCGTTTTTATGTCTTTCTGAAATGCAAAAATAGCAAAAAAAATGTTCCTAATTATGTTATCATAAAAAAATCTTACTTTTGCAAATTCAACAAAAGAGTCAACAGATGTCCGGCGTAAAACTAAATAATGGTTTAGTTGTAAGAACTACAGGGAGTTGGTATAGTGTATTGCTCGCTGATGACACCATTGTGCAATGTCGTTTGCGTGGTAATTTCCGTCTGCACGGCAACAAACAGACCAATCCTATCGCTGTCGGCGACCGCGTGTCGTTTGAGTTTATTGAGGATGGAACGGGATTTATCACTGCTGTTGCCGAACGCAGCAACTGCATAATCCGTCGCGCCACCAAGCTCAGTAAGCAAACACATGTTATTGCTGCCAATATCGACTGGCTCTGTCTTGTTGCAACGTTGGGTTTGCCGAGGACATCTACAGGTTTTATAGACCGTCTGTTGGTTACAGCCGAAGCCTATCACATACCTGCCGTAATCATTTTCAACAAATGCGACCTGTATGATGAGACATTATGGCAGATACACAATGAGATAAAAAAAATATACGAGCAGGTGGGTTATCCAGTATATGAGGTGTCAGCTCTCAAAGGGACCGGTATCGATACCGTTCGTCGCTTGATAGCCGGCAAGGTGTCGCTTTTTTGCGGACATAGCGGAGTCGGCAAGTCGGCTTTGCTCAATGCTCTCGACCCGTCGTTGGGTCTCAAAGTCGGGAAGATAAGTGATTGGTCGCAAAAAGGCAAACACACCACCACTTTTGCCGAGATGTTTTCTGTCAACACAAACGGGCAGTCCTTCCAACATCCAGTCGTGCAGGCTGTGGAGCAGGAACGAACGTTTCTCATTGATACTCCCGGCATAAAAGAATTTGGAATTGTTGACTTTACAGTAGAGGAGTTGTCGCATTTCTTTCCCGAGATGCGACAACGTTTACATGGTTGTCATTTTGCCGACTGCACCCATCGTCACGAACCTGGTTGTGCTGTAAAATCGGCAGTGGAAGCGGGTGATATAAGCACCGAGCGATACAAGAACTATCTGAATATTGCGGAGTCTATAGAATCAGATGCTCCAATTCGTCGCTGATGGAAGTGTATTCTATCTTTTTTCGGCGTGTAATTTAGTCTTCTTTTTGTTCTTGTTCCAGAATCCGTACACTTCACTTACATTGCCTGCAGTAGTGAATGCACTGATGCCTTCATGGTTAATATATTCCATCAGCTTGGCGAATTCGTTTTTGTTCAACAGGGTCTCCAGTTCGATGCTTTTGGTATTGCTGTATCCGCCAATCACTTCATACATGGTGCATCCTCTTTGAAGGTCATAGATGATGAAGTGACGCAGGCGGTCGTAGTCTTTCGACACGATGCACACCCTCTTCTTGTTGTTGAGCGAAGCGGTGAAATAGTCGACCACTACACCGTTAATCCAGGTGCCGATAAGTCCGATGATGACCATTCGGAAGTCGTTGATGAAGAAAGCTGTGCAGCATATAACAGCACCGGCAATGCTAACCGATGTACCGATGTCGAAATGCAGATATTTGTTCACTATTTTTGCTAGAATGTCCAATCCACCGGTCGAAGCGTTGATGCTGAACATAAGTGCTTGAGCTGCACTTAGCAGCAATACGAAGCAGCAGAGGTCAAGCCAGGGGTCGCCCATCACCGACGGGGAACCCGTAACTAGGTTTGGACTGGCAATTTTCTGCCATGGAAGCAGCCAGTCGCATACATCGGTCAACGGACCCAAAATCATGGCGGTGTACACCGTTTTAGCACCGAATTCGTGACCTATCAGCAGCCATGCAAGAATGAGAAGGATGGCGTTGATACTCATAATGACAATGGAAAGGCCGATATGTATGCCTATTTTGTCGAAGATGCTTGTGAGGACGATACTCAAACCACTGATAGTTCCCACGATCAACTTACTGGGTACCAAGAAGTAGTATACTGCACATGCGGTGATGAACATACCGAGGGTCATGATGACCAGTTCAACCCAGAATTTTTTTGTTCCTAAGATATTTAAGATTTTGTTCATGATGCTTGTTCTTTATTATTTATATTGTTGGTATTGTTTTTCTTGTCTTTTTGCCACATTTGCCAGCTGTTGAACACGTTTTGGTAAACGCTGTAGAAGGCCATGAATACCGAGGCTAGCGGTGTCAGGTAATAGTTGGCCATCCAGATGCCCATGGCAGTGTTTTTCTGTCCCAGCAGTTGACCGCCGCTTATGCGGTCGCCATATTTGCCTCCAAGCCAGCGGCCGAAGCCGAACTGAAGGATGCAGAATAGCAAAGAGGCAACTCCGAGCCAGATGATGCTGTGCCAATTGCCTTTACCATGAAGGAATATAAAGTCGATGGTCTGTCCCAGCGTGAAGAGGAGTGCGAATGCCCAGAGGTAGAACGACAGGCCTTTGTATTGGCGCAGAAATCCGCTGGCTTTTGGCCACCAGGTCTCCAGAGTCCATGCAATAAAGAAAGGAAGTCCTATGACGCCTCCTATACGCTTGAGAATAAGCCAGAATGATTCGAAGAAAGGCATTTCTTGATGTGTGCCGATAAAGGAGAAATAGATAGGAGCTACCACGGCCACCATCAGGTTGCCGATGATGGTATAGGCTGTCACTGTCTCGCGGTTGGCGCCAAGCATACAACTTATTACCGCCACAGATGATGCTACAGGACACAGGACTCCTATCAATACACCTTCGGCAACGATGTTGTCGGCACCAATCCATGATAAAACAAGGTATGAACCCAGGCTGACGACAATTTGGAAGAGCATAAGCCACACGTCAATCCATGTCATACGAAGACGATTTATGTCGACGGCCGAAAAGGTCAAAAGAAGGATGGTGAAGATGATGTAAGGAACCAGAAAATTGAACATGGCGCACCAGCGGTGCAGCAAAAGCCCCAAGACAATAGCAATTGGCAATATGTAACTACGGTATTTTTGCAAAGCAGTTATAAAATGAAAAGTTGAGAATTATTTTGTTTTTTTCTCTGCAATATATTGTCCTATATGGTCTTGGGCGAAGAATGCCTTCTTTTATTGATGTGCAAAATTACTCCATTATCCTAAAATGTCAAAATAAATATGTACTTTTGCAAAAGATAATTTTTTTTAAGTTATGTTAAGAGAAGAAACTGTTTTTGGTCCTATATTCAGTCGTCGACTAGGAACCTCGTTGGGTATAAATCTTCTGCCCGAACATGGGAAGTTGTGCAATTTTGACTGCATTTATTGCGAGTGTGGGTGGAACAAAGACGGTAGGAGTGACAAAAGGATGCCGTCGGCAGAGAAAGTACATCACGATCTGTCGGACAAACTACAGGACCTCTATGCCGACAACATAAAAATCGACTCCATAACCTTCAGTGGCGATGGTGAACCGACGCTCAATCCGGAATTTCCACAGATTATAGACGATACGCTGACTCTGCGCGACAAGTATGCGCCTGATGCTAAAGTGTCGGTTCTAAGCAATGCCACGCGTGTCCATATCCCGGAGATTTTCAATGCACTGCGACGTGTCGACAATCCTATTATGAAAATCGATGCTCCTACCAACGCGTTGGCGGCAAAAATCAATAATCCGGCACCTGGATACGACATCGGTCTTGTGATGGAAGCCCTTAGGCAGTTCAAGGGCGATTTTGTACTCCAATGGTGCCTGTTGCACAGTCCGGATTTTGATTCGACCAGCGACGAGGTCGTTTTACCGATGCTCGACATTATCCGTCAGCTGCACCCCCGCGAGGTGATGGCCTACACTATCGACCGTCCCACCCCTGCGCAAAACCTTGCCCAAGTCACTTCCGAAGAAATGCAAGCTCTCCTTAAGCCACTCATCGACGAAGGCTTCCAAGTACAGATTAAGGCTTAGCAGAGCAGAGTACAAACAAGGGTATAGACGATAAAAGCAAACATTGAGTAATGTGTAAAATTTTAGGAATCAGTGTAATGTAAATATTATTTGCTCATATCGCAAATAGTTTGTATCTTTGCAAAATTGAATTCATTAATTAATAATAAATAAAGAATAGAGATGTCAAAATTGCTTTTATTGGGCGATGAGGCTATTGCCCAAGCTTTTATAGATGCCGGCGGTAGCGCTATCAACAGTTACCCGGGAACTCCCTCGACACAGATTACGGAATACGTGATTAAATCGAAAGAAGCCAAAGAAAAAGGTATTGTGGCCAACTGGTGTGCCAACGAAAAGACGGCTTTGGAAGCTTCTATTGGTGTCGCGTATTCCGGCAAGCGTGCAATGACTTGCATGAAACATGTGGGTTTGAACGTCTGTGGCGACCCATTCATGAATGCCGCCATTATCGGCACAAAAGGTGTCATCATCGTTGTGGCCGACGACCCGTCGATGTTCTCCAGTCAGGACGAACAGGACAGTCGTTATTATGGCCATTGGGCAATGATACCCATGCTTGAACCTTCGAACCAGCAAGAAGCATACGACATGGTTTTCTTTGGTTATGAACTCTCAGAAAAATTGGGCACCCCAATACTTTACCGCATCCCTACACGATTGGCACACAGTCGTGCCGGCGTGGAACGTAAGCCGGCACTCCCGCAAAATCCGCTCAGCAGCCCATCGGATCCGAAGAGCTTCGTCCTGTTGCCCGTCAATGCCAAACGTCTCTATCGCGACCTTATTGAAAAACAGCCTGCTTTCACGAAATCGAGCGAAGAGAGCGGCTTTAACCAATATTTTGACGGCGACGACAAGAGCCGTGGAATCATCACCACAGGTATTGCTTTCAACTACTTACAAGAAAACTTTGCAGGTGGTAAATGTCCTTATCCGGTAGTCAAGATAACACAGTATCCATTGCCATTTAACATGCTCAACAAACTTTATGACGAATGCGAGGAAATCCTTGTTCTTGAGGATGGTCAACCCTTCGTAGAAGAGCATATCAAGGGATTCCTCGGGAAAGGCAAACCAGTTCACGGTCGTCTTGACGAGACCGTACGTCGTGATGGTGAGTTGAATGCCGAGAAAGTTGCAAAGGCTTTGGGAATGGAGGTCCCCAACGGCCCCGCAGTCCCCGATGTAGTAACTAACCGCCCTCCGGCACTTTGCCAAGGTTGTCCGCATATCGATAGCTACGAGGCCGTTATCGATGTGATGAAGAAGTATCCGCAGGGTCGAGTGTTTGGCGATATCGGATGCTATACGCTCGGTTTCAATATGGGAGCCATCAATACCACCGTCTGCATGGGTGCTTCGATTACTATGGCCAAGGGAGCTGCCGAGATGGGTATCTTCCCAAGCATCGGAGTCATTGGCGACGGTACTTTCGGACACAGCGGTATGACCGGCTTGCTTGACTGCGTCAATGAGAAGGCCAACGTAATCATCATGATTCTCGACAATGACATCACTGCTATGACAGGCGGGCAGCCGTCGAGTGCCAACATGAAGCTCTTCAATATCTGCAGGGGACTGGGTGTCGATCCCGACCACATCCGCACCATTGTGCCGTTGAAGAAGAATCACGACGAGTTTGTCAAGATTCTCGAAGAGGAGATTGCCTACAACGGAGTCAGCGTTATTATTCCGCAGCGCGTCTGTATCGTTGAAAACAAAAAAAGAATCGCAGCAAAGAAATAATTTCACCTATTGCCATTCAATAGTCACAAATCGCTAAATAAAGAAACAATGAAAAAAGATATAATCCTCTGTGGTGTAGGCGGTGACGGTATTGTCTCCGTAGCCAAGATAATAAGCGACGCAGCCCTCAATCTCGGGCTCAACGTAAAACAAAGTGAAATTCACGGAATGAGTCAACGTGGAGGTTCGGTGTTCAGCCATCTGCGTGTCAGCAGCGACCCCATCTTTGCCGATGTCATTCCCGAAGGCAAAGCCGATATCATCCTCAGCAGCGAGCCTATGGAGGCGTTGCGTTATCTGCCATTTCTGGCTCCCGATGGCGTAGTCATTACCAACAGTGACCCCTTTGTCAACATCAGCAACTATCCTGATATGGAGAAGGTTAATGCCGAGTTGTCGAAGCTTAACAAATGTGTGAGTTTCAATGCCAATGCCATTGCTAAAGAGCTCAACGCCCGTGGCAACATGGTGTTGCTTGGTGCTGCTGCTCCCTATCTGGAAATAGAATTCGAAGAGCTTGAGAAAGCTATAAAGGCAATCTTCGGACGCAAAGGTGATGCGGTGGTTGAGACCAATATCAAGGCTATCCGTGCTGGTCGTGATGCTAAGTAAAAAGCTATAAGCATAACACAAAAAAGGTGTCCACATGGGACACCTTTTTTGTGTTATTGATTCTTCTTTTTATATGGTCTTTTCTCTGTTTTTAGAGGCTCTACACCTTTCTTGTAGATAGACTTCTTTGCAATTGTCTTTTTTGTCTCAGTCTTTGGAGCTTTAGAGGTCTCTTTCTTTGTTTTCGAAGTGCTTTTCTTTGCTTCTTTCACTGCGCTGCCCACAGCTTGCACAGAGGCGATGTCGGGGTTGAGTGATTTGGGTTTACGACCTCGTTTCTTTTTCTCTTTTTCTTCCGGAGGGTTATCTTCGCGTAGAATACCTTCGCCGGCATCGGCTTCGGCTAACAGAGCTTCGATATCGAGCAGGTCTTCGTCATTAGGTTCCATGTCGTCGTCACTTTTGTCGTTCTCGTCGTCGTCAAGATAGCTGTCGTTGTCGTCGGGTTGGTCGTCGTAATCCTCATCAAGGTCGGAGTCGGCCAGTTCGAATTCTTTTTTGTCTTCGGGAAGTCCGTCGAATTCTTCGATGGCTCCGTGTCGCATTTTTCCTACGGCATGGTTGTTGCCCTCTTCCTTGTCGATAGCTTCCGAGAGGGGGGCGAATTCGCTTTCGGACTGTTCTTCATCGTTGCCGTAAAGATCCTTGTCCAAATCTTCTTCGACCATACCTGTGTCGATAGTGACATCGAATTTAATCATGTATGAGGTGTCGTCGGTTTCGAGAGGGACGACAAAAATGGGTTCGCCGTTGGGCTTGATAGTCTTCTGGATATAGTCCTTGTACCCGTCCGGGTAGGCATCTTTGAAGAGTTCCCGGAGATTGTCTGTTAAGTTTTTGTAGCTGATAATCAGTTTTTTCTTGCGATTTGTATGATCTATCATTGCCGAAAAATTTTTGCAAGTATAGTAAGTTTATTGAAAATGTGCAAAATTTTTTTCTTTTTGTCAGGCCACGATGATACTTTCGTCGTCCTCGATGCGAAGATTGCGCATGATAAATTCGCGTCGTTCTACGGTGTTGTTGCCCATATAGAAGGTGAGGACCTGTTTGATGTCGAAGTCCTTGTGTAGAATGACAGGGTCGAGTCGCATATCCATACCGATAAAGCCTTTGAATTCATCGGGAGATATTTCTCCCAAGCCCTTGAATCGTGTTATTTCGGCATTGGGTGTGTTGTGCAGAGCGTCAACACGTTCTTCGTCTGAGTAGCAGTAAGTTGTCTTCTGCTTGTTGCGTACTCGGAAGAGTGGCGTTTGGAGAATATAAACGTGTCCTGAAGAGATGAGTTCGGGATAGAAACGCAGGAAAAATGTGAGTAGCAGCAGGCGAATGTGCATTCCGTCTACATCGGCATCGGTGGCAATGACAACATTGTTGTAGCGTAGGTTGTCAAGAGTTTCGTCAATGTCGAGAGCGCTGTGCAGAAGGTTGAGCTCCTCGTTTTCGTAGACATCTTTTTTTTGAATCTTCATGATGTTCTGCGGTTTACCGCGCAGGCTGAATACGGCTTGAGTCTCTACATCGCGGCATTTTGTGATAGAGCCTGATGCAGAGTCGCCCTCGGTGATGAAGATGGTCGTTTCCAGGCGTCGTGCGTGGTTGGTGTTGTAGTGGATGTGGCAGTCGCGCAGTTTGCGATTGTTAAGGCTGGCCTTTTTGCTGGCCTCGCGAGCTATCTTCTTGATTCCTGCAATTTCCTTGCGTTCCTTTTCGTTGGCGTTGATTTTAGCTTGTAGTATTTCGGCCGTGTCGTTATGAATGTGGAGGTAGTTGTCGAGGTGTCTTTTGAGGATGTCCAAAACGTATGTTTTGAGCAAAGGACTGTCGTTGGAGCCGTCTACTTTGTTGGGTTCAAGGTGTGTGGAGCCAAGTTTTGTCTTGGTTTGTGCTTCGAATACTGGTTCTTGAATGCGTATGCATAGTGCACACACCAGTCCACCGCGTATTACTTCGGGGGCGTAGTCTTTCTTGATGAAATCCTTGACTACTCTGGCGTAAGCTTCTCGGAAAGCACTTTGGTGGGTGCCGCCCTCAGTGGTATGTTGGCCGTTGACGAAAGAATAGTAGTAGTCGTTGCTTTGTCCGTTAATGTGTGTGAATGCGGCTTCGAAATCGCCTTCCTTTATGTGAATGATAGGGTAGAGAGGTTCGCTTTGAAGGTTATTATCCAGCAGGTCAAGTAGCCCGTTTTTCGAGTAGTAACGGCGGTCGTTGTAGTATAGGGTAAGTCCACGGTTAAGGTAAGCATAGTTCCAAATTCGTTTCTCTACGTATTCGCTAATGAAGTGGTAGTTGCCGAA
>FLNY01000202.1_pt1 | contig 15839 bp, 13 predicted proteins | sample 1140381 | NCBI WGS metagenome assembly FLNY01 (sample SAMEA3878172, study PRJEB12797) | bioreactor metagenome | biome: Moose rumen | place: Sweden | collected 2011-10
CGGTCGAAGAATGAGACTTGCGCTATGCGATCTGCAGAGACATGAACGCAATTGTCATAGACCTTCATGGTAATGTTACGTGAACAAACTTTTATTGTTGCAGAGTCGGGCAAACTACACACGTTGAGTGTCAGCATTATTTTTTGATTAGCAAGAGCTACTGTACTTCCGCCTGTTGTAAGGTGACATTCTTCATCGGTCGTAGTTGTTGGAATTGTCGGCAAACGGAGGTAGTCGTTAGTAGATAAGTTGCTGACAGAGAGCGAGATATAGTTAAGACCTTTGGAAAGTTTTGTAGATGTTTGAGCTTCGAGTTCGACAACATTGTCGGCATTGAAGACGCGGAGCATATCGGCATAAAAGACAGAGTCGGAAGTAGGATATGTGTTGGAGACACAGACTGAGAATTGTGGTCCATCGTCACCCGTCTTCTCGCAAAAAACACTATGAGAATAAATCACAAGCGAATTGAGGTAACAATCGGAGGTGGCGAGAATGGGCTGTGTGATGACCAGAGAAGAGGTATTGAGGGTGGCAGTTGTGGTGCTATAAACAGAATCTGTTGTGGGCACAAAATTATTGATGTGCTGAATAGTACACTGAGGAGACGTATATTCTAAGCCATCAATAAACATGACGTTGGAGCCGATGGGGTCGAGAACTTCGGAAAGTGGTGCAGTCCCACTGACGACACTATCGATGGGCAGAGTCCAAGCCTTACCGAGTTGCCAAAAATAGTCGTCGACAGGATTGGCACACGTGGCAAGCCCACCTGTCAGTGCACCGATTACACGTCCGCTGGCATCGAGGAGAGCAGAGCCCGACGAGCCAGATTGTGTGGTGCCATTGTCCCACCGCGAGACGAGCCAATGGAACGAAGAGCGAAACGCTTTGTTGCTATTAGCTGTGCGCCCAGCGGTGTAGCTTTCGCCCATTGTAACAGATGATGCAGTGGACACTTTGAGCGCATCGCCATAGGCATGGTGAAAGCATACGAACGGACCTTGCGGGGCACTGGAGCGAGACCAACCTGCCCAGTATGGCATGCAAAGATTGGACGGAGCTTCGGAAAGACGCAAAACAGCCATATCGGACGTTTCGTCGAAAGCAACAATAGTGGCACCACTTATGGTCTGAATGCCTTTGTTTACGTAGGTCTGCCGGCAAAGAGGTTCGGAGAACCCAAACAAAGCTTTACAGGTTTTCAGAGGTAAACGGTCGAGCACATGTGCAGACGTGAGAATAAGTGGGTCATAGTCGGCACGAGTGTTGTTGATGAGCATTGCGGAGCCGAGCCAAGTGCCATTGATTATGAGTCGGCACGCGGCACGAGCAAGGTCGGGGACGAGTGTGCTACACGAGGCTGGGACATTGCACGAAGCCGAAGAGCCATAGGCACCAGGAGTGGCCTTATTGAAGAAATCTTGACTGACCGATTCGACATGTCGAAAACCTTTACAAACCGAGCGTATGCAAAAATGTGGCGCAGGATTGGTTGGTCCGACATAGCGAACAACGATATCTTCTCCTGCTACAATTTCGGAGTTTGCCCAACCATTGTCTTGTACGTCGACGACGTAGGACGTGTGCGAAGCAGGCGAGTAGACACTAAGTTCGGCAGAAGGATGAATGTTGACGTCGGAGAACAGAATATTCATACTGAGAGCTCCGTCAGCATGAAAAGCCACCGACCAGAAAGTCGTGCCATCGGAATAATCTTCGCGGAAAGCAGTGGAGTCGAGAAAGGATATTAAAACCTCATCGGGATACGCAAAGTACGAAGTCGACAATTCATCTTCGTAAAATTCTGGCGTAACGGGAGATAGAGTCACAAGTGGCACAGAGACATCGGGCACAACAACCTGCGCACGACAATAACCACCCAAAAGAAATACGAATATGGGAATTATCTTCGAGACAAATTCGCTTTTAGTTTCGACTAAATATTTTAAAGTCAAAATTTTATATTTTATTTTCCGAGTACCGATATAAGTGCTTCGAGTTGCTTGTCTTTCGCCTCAAGCTGCTTGTCTTTGATGGCAAGTTGTGTACGCAAATCTTTGATAATCTCGTCTCTATCGGCGACACGCTTTAACAACTCGTTAGAAGAAGAGAGTTCGGGCGAATCCTTTTCAACATTCTCTTCTACGGGAGTTACCGGCACATTGTTTTTATTCATATCGCCGACACCACGCAAGAGCCACTCGGCAGACAATTCGGGATAGGAATTGAGGAGCGTAATGATGGCAGGTATACTGAGGTAGTTTATTTTGCCATTGAAGTAGTCATAGAGCGACTGCCGACTAACATTAGACATTGCGGAAAACTTATTGACGCTACCAAGCGCTTTAATCTGAACAAGCGTTTGTATGCGTGCTTTCATTTCCTCGCTGTTAGAATTTTCATAATTCGCCATGCTATTTATGTATTAAATTTAGAAAAATATGATAGTATTTGAAAACAAAAGTAATATTATAAATAAAAAAAAAGCAATACATAACAAAGAAAAATAAATTAAATAAAGATTTTAAAGACAGAATCATCCCAATAAAGTAAATAATAAATAAAAAAAGGAGACGCAATGGCTTGCGTCTCCTTGTGTAGATATAGATATGAGAGTTGTTATTTGACGTTAATGGTTAGCGTTGAAGATAGGTTATGCTCTTTATCCGTTGCACTTATTACGATGTCTCCTTTTGCCTTGGAAGCTCGTACGATTAGCACAAGTTTGCCATTGAAGAGATGCATTGTGGGTTGCGTAAAACTTTCGAGCGAAGTTGCATCGCCATTACATAGGGCTTGAAAAGAGCCTGCACCAGAAACTTCAAATTCGATGGGGCTACTTGCAGTGGGAACTTCGACGCCATCGGCATCGAGAAGGCTAACAGTTATAAAAGCAAGATCGGAGCCATCGGCCGAAATGGTTCGACGGTCGGGGACGAGAGATAAACGAGTTGGCTCATCGGCCGTACGAACAATCTGTTGCCCCACGACGTTGCCACCATCATCAAAGACTACGACTTTGAGTTCACCAGGTTCATAGACTACATTGTTCCAACGGAGACGATAACGATCGAACTTACTTTGTTTGTTTTTACTGATCTTGCCCATGCTCTTTCCGTTGACAAAGAGTTCGGCTGTGGGGTAATCGGTGTAGCAATAGACGGGTGTTACCTGCCCTTCGCGACCTGGGAATGTCCAATGAGGAAGGAGATGAATGGTGTGGCGCTGCTTGTTCCAAACGCTACGATATAGGTAGTAGCGATCTTTGGGGAGACCAGCAAGGTCGCAAATGCCAAAATAGCTACTACGACTGGGCCAAACCTCATCATAGGGAGTGGGTTCTCCGAGATAGTCGTAGCCAGTCCAGACAAATTGTCCGATGGTATAAGTGAGGTCATCTTGTGCCTCAAAATCGTCTTCGGGGAGGTTGCTCCACGAGCAATATTCAGTGTCGTAAGACGAACACTGAGCGTCGTCATAGACCTTTTGACTATGTATGTCGACTGGGAATTTATAGACACCACGACTACTGACGGTAGAAGCCGTCTCGCTACCGAGCAAGAATCCTTGTGGTAATTTGTCAATTGTGGGTGCATATTTGCCTACACGATAGTTGTAGCCTGGAACATCCATAGTGGTGGCAACGCCAGACTTTATGGCACCATCTATGCGGTCGAGCCCTTGCGTTACAGGACGGGAAGCATCGAGTCGGTGGCAGAGGTCTTGAAGCTTGACGCTCCACTGAAGCCCCACCCCACTCCATTGGTCGGGAATTTCGTTGCCAATGCTCCACATGATGATACTAGGATGATTGCGGTGACCGCGGACGAGGTTAGCAATGTCTTTTTCTGCCCATTCTTTGAAGAATTTGGCATAGCCATTTTTACACTTAGGATAGACCCACATATCGAAAGATTCTGCCATAACCATCATGCCGAGCGAATCGCAGATGTCCATTTGCATTTGTGATGGCATATTGTGGGCAGTACGGATGGCATCGGCTCCCATGTCTTTCATGGTCTTTATTTGTCGGATGAGAGCTGCACGATTGACAGCAGCACCAAGAGGACCGAGGTCGTGGTGCAAACAGACTCCTTGAATTTTACGAGAAACGCCATTGAGTTGGAAACCACCTTGCGCACTGACAGCAACAGTACGAATGCCAGTCCGAAGAAGCTGACGATCGACAACATTTGAGCCATTGCGAAGGGTGATGTCGACACTGTAGAGATTGGGCGTTTCGGGAGTCCAAAGTTTTGGATTGGCGACATCGAAAGTAAGCCAAAGGTCGCCACCCTTGCTTATTTCGGGAGTGGCGGTATAGACCACATTGCCATCGGGGTCGAGCAACTTGACGTCTGCCGTGAGCGACTGAACGGGAGACTTGCCAACAACATGCGAGCTAAGACATACGGAAGCAGCAGAGTTGGTTAGCTTATTTGTGCGGAAATAGGTAGACCACGTGTCGATGTAGGTTTGACCACTAACAATAAGCTTGACAGGTCGGTAGAGACCAGCTCCGGGATACCATCGACTACTTTCTTCACGATTTTGCAACTTGACAAGAAGTTCGTTGTCTGAACCGTCTTTTTTCACAAAGTTAGTTATGTCGACTTCAAAAGCATTGTAGCCGTATGCCCAGCGGCCAGCTTCGTGCCCGTTGACATAGACGATTGGCTCACTCATGGCACCATCGAAGTATAGCGCAGCGTGTTTGACACCAGATGGGACACGAAATGTACGCTTATATTCACCACTGCCAATCCAAGGAAGTCCACCAGAACGACCAGATTTTTCAGTTGCCACTTTTTCGCCATTTTGTTCGATGGCAACAGTTTGCAAGTCCCACTTTTTGTCGAAAGGACCACTAATAGCCCAATCGTGAGGGACGGAGACCACTTGCCAATTTTGACCATCTTGCGAAAAAAGCCAGTTATCGGAGAGTGTTTGTTCGGTGCGGACCTGCGCAAAAACTGAGATACAAAATAGAAAAATCGGTATGGAGATTAGCGAGCGGTAAAACATCGGTAAAAAACATTTAATTATGTTACGAAAGTTAACGTAATTTTTTGAGACTCGGAACAGAGGGTATAAATATAACGACAAACACACTTTGTTATGGAACTTGCAAAAATTCACCATCTACAACTTTATGTGATTGAGAAAGCGTGTTGGTTAAAGAAAAAACAGTCAAGAACGATGTTCTTGACTGTTCTATGTTATCTCTTAAAAAGAGAGCTACGATCTTTACTTCTTGAAGTAATCTTTGACGGCTTCGTTGGCAACCATTTCTTCGGTGAAGACATAGGCGCCAGTCTTTGGAGACTTGACCATCTTGACTACCTTGGCGAAACCTTTGCCTTCGCCTTTTTGGAGAGTAGCGACTGTTTTCTTAGCCATAGTAGGAAGGTGTTAGATTATTTGATTTCGCGATGAAGCGTAACTTTTTTGAGGAATGGGTTGTACTTGCGACGTTCGAGACGGTCGGGAGAGTTCTTACGATTCTTGGTGGTGATATAGCGAGACATTCCGGCTACTCCACTTTCTTTTTGCTCGGTGCATTCGAGGATGACCTGAACGCGATTACCCTTTGCTTTCTTTGCCATGATAAGAGATGTTTAGTAGTCGAGAAGACCATTAGCTTCGGCACGACGAACGGCTTCGCGGATGCCGATTTTATCTATGAGACGCAGACCAGCGCTGCTTACTTTGAGCGTAACCCAACGATTTTCTTCGGGTATGTAGAATTTCTTTTGGGCAAGATTGGGCAAGAACCTACGCTTAGTTCTTCTCTTGGAGTGAGAAACATTGTTTCCCGACATATAAGAGATGCCCGTTACTTGACAAATTTTAGACATTTCAGTTTTCTTTTTCGATACTTTTCAAACACGGGTGCAAAGTAATATATTTTTTTCTATTTATACAAAAGTAGGTATAAAGAATTTTAGTCTCGCAGGTCTACAACAGTTATGCCAGCACCGCCAAATTGCTCGGCTTCGTCTCGTGCATCGACAACGAAGGGCAGACTGTTGAGATAGGCGCGAATTTGGGAGCGAAGGATACCATTGCCCTTGCCGTGAAGTATGCGAACCTGTGAAGCATCGCAAAGGAGAGCTTCGTCGATAAAGTTGCCAACGGAACGAAGGGCTTCTTCGGCACGTAGCCCACGTAGGTCGATTTCTGGGCGAAAGGTTAGTTTTTTTTCGCGAATGGAATCGCCAAGAGAAGAGGAGTAGACGACTGATTTTTGTTGACGTTCGAGCCGTCGGGCGACATTTTTGCTTGTACGACTTAGACGAGAGAGCTTGACATTGGTAAGCATTGCACCTATGCTGACTTGCGCTGAAGAACCTTTGAGAGAGATAACTGTCCCGACACAATTTTCGTCGGAATCTATCATGACGATGTCGCCCACAGCGATGGGGAGTTCGGGCGAAAGAGTTTCGGAGACGTGGACACTATCGGGTACTTGAGGTCGTTTTTCGTTTCGTTTTTGTTGTCGGCGACGAATTTGTTGCATACGACGTTCGATGAGTTCGTCATCGTGGGAGTCGGCTTCACTAACCGAATCTTGGAATTTTTGCAGGTCGGCACGCAGGATTTTGGTCTTGGACTTCTCGGCCTGTTCTTCTCGAATTTGACGGATGACATTTTCGATTTTGCCGTTTGCATCGGCAAGGAGCTGTTTGGCTTCTTCTTTGGCACGTGAGATTATTTCTTTACGCTCTGTTTTTATGCGCGCGAGCATTTCTTCGTAGCGATCGAGGATCTCTTGCAAGCGCTTGTCGTTGTCTTTGACGACCTGACGTTTTTGTTCCCAATAGTGTTTATCGCGAACTATTTGACGGAGATTGCGGTCGTAGTCGGCATTCTCCTTGCCCATTTTTTCTTTGGCTTCTTGAAGTATTTTTTCGGGAAGTCCTATTTTACGAGCTATCTCGAAAGCGAAAGAACTGCCTGGCTGACCGACGTGCAGAGTAAAGAGAGGCTCTATTTTGCTGGTGTCGAAAGCCATGGCGCCATTGGCGAGTCCTTTGGTTTGAGCAGCAAAATGTTTGAGGTTGGTATAATGAGTGGTTACGACACCAAAAGCACCAAGACGATTGAGTTCGGCGAGGACACTTTCGGCAATGGCACCGCCGAGCATTGGTTCGGTACCTGTGCCAAACTCATCGATAAGCAATAGAGTGTCTTTGCCAGCACCTCGGACAAAGTTTTTCATTGCAGTTAGGTGCGAGGAGTATGTACTGAGGTCGTTTTCGATGCTTTGGTCGTCGCCGATGTCGATAAACAGATTGCGGAAAACGCCCATTTTGCTGCCTTCGGCGGCTGGCACGAGAAGACCACATTGGAGCATATATTGGAGCAGACCAACCGTCTGGAGGCAAACCGACTTACCACCAGCATTGGGCCCTGAGATGACGAGCAGACGACATTCTGGAGCTTCGAGTTCGATATTGAGCGGAACAATTGTCTTGCCCGATGAGCAGAATTGGGATAGGAGGATGGGGTGTCGCGCCGCCGAGAGATATAACCCTTGTCGATTTTCGACAACAGGCATAATAGCATCGATGTCGACAGCGTAGGAGGCTTTGGCACGAATAAAATCGAATAGTCCTAAGACTTCGCAGTCGATAATGATTTCGGGAGCGTAGGGACGGATGTTGGCACTAACCTCCTTGAGGATACGAATAATCTCGCGGCGTTCGTTGCCATGAAGTTCGGCAAGGAAAGAATTTATGGCGACAATTTCGGCAGGTTGGACGAAGACTGTTTTGCCAGTAGAAGACTCATCGACGACTATGCCAGGTATCTTGCGTTTATTGGCAGCAGGAACAGGTATGACTGAAAGCCCGCCACGAATGCTAACGGCAGTGTCGGCCTCGACGAGTCCACTTGATTGAGCAGAGCGAAGGACAGCATTTAGCTTGCGGATGGCGAGAGCTTCTTGCTCGCGTATTTGCTGACGAATGTTGTAGAGATCGGGCGAGGCAGTGTCTCGAATTTCTCCTTTTGAGTCGAGAATCTTGGTTATTTCGGTAAGGAGCAGAGGAAATGTGGTAAGACGCGAAGCATGAAGTCTGAGGGCTGGATATTCGTCTTCGGCAGCACGAGCGAAGAAGTCGAAGACCTCTTGAGTAATGCTTAGGACAAGAACCAATTCGAGCAGTTCGTCTTCGGAGAGATAGAGTCCATCGACCTTTATCTTATCGAGCGCTGTTCGGATGTCGGACATATCGGCCGTTGGGAAGTCGGAAGCAGCAAGTAAGACGTTCTTCATTTCGGCAACGCTACTGACCTGGCTAACAATTTGCTCATAGTCGGTACAATACTGCATGTCGTCGACAAGCGCGAGACCTATGGAGGTGTGGCAATGACTCTTGACGGCCGAGCGGATTTGAGAGAAACGGAGTTTGGACTCTATATTTGATGGCAGAAGCATATTTGGTGGAAATTTAGAAGGGATAGCCAATGGCAAAGTTCCAAGCGATGTCGGAGCCTCGAAAACGATTGCGAACAACCCAAGTGTCGGTAGCTGCAGGGTCGCGAAGTTTGTAGGCAGCATCGACGCGGAATATAAAGTAGTCGAAATTGAGGCGCAAACCGAGACCTGCACCGAGGGCTATTTGCTTGTAGAAATTGCTTGAAATGGTGGCTTGTGGAGTACTATGACTACGCTTGAGAGCCCAGATGTTGCCAGCATCGGCAAATAGGGCACCTTCGAATACGGAAAAAATCTTGAAGCGATATTCGGCATTGGCTTCGAAGCGCATGTCGGATGTTTGGTTGTGATAGCGCAGAGAAGGATCGGGAGCCTCGCTACCAGGTCCAAGACCACGCACAGGCCATGCACGAAGACTATTGGCACCACCTGCAAAAAAACTCTTTTCGAAAGGGAGCATGATAGAATTGCCATAGGGGATGCCGATGCCTCCGAAGAGACGGAAGACCATATTATTGTCCCAAAAGTCGGCGACTTGATAACGCAATTCGCTTTCGAAGCGAGCGTATTGTGCAAAGCGAATGCCAAAAACTCTTTTAAAATCTTCGTCGGATGTTTTGGGCGTGAGTGCGTTGAGGATGTTGCCTGCGGTCTCGGCAGAGAAACGGACATACCACCCAGACGAGTTTCGTTGCACTTTTTGTTGATTGAAAAGGAACGCGTAGCCGAGGCTCATTATGAAGTGGTTGGTGTAGGAGTATTGGAGATATGTACCGCTAATGTAGTTGTTAAATTCGGAGCTGATAGATGGTATGTTGACGACATTAAACTCAATTGGCGTAAAAGAGTGTTGGGCATAACGCGAGCCATGCCAATTGTAGTTCATTCGGAGGGCTACGACGGAGCGAGTAAATTCGGGTCGGCGTTGGTAGTCGTAGGATGCAGAGAAGACAGTATTGGGGTTGTGATGCATGTAGAAGTGCTGAGTGGAATAGGGGAAAAGGAGCGCAGGAATGGAGAGCGAAGTCTCGATACTCGTTTCGAGTGTATAGAAATCTTCTTTGTCACTGGTGGCACTTTGTCGTTGAGTGGCGAGTCGCCATTTGACAGAGAAGGCCTCGGCACCATGAAACATGTTGGCATGTGTATAGCGAATGTTGGCGGCTGCACCCAAGTTGCCACTGGAGTTGGTGCCTTCGATGTCGATGCCAATGCCTTGCATTTGTTTTGTTTGCAAGAAGCCGACACAATGAATATGGTTGAGTGTGTCGGTATCGCTAACGACGTAGGAAGAGTCGGTATCGAAGAAACGAAAAGAAGCTTGTCGAAAAGGCTTTAGAGAGTTGAAACGACGTTGCGTAAGCTCAGCATCGGATAGAGAATAGATTTCGCCCGGGCGAATAAAACAAGAGTTGCGCAGAAGACGTTCGGTAAAAGGGTTTTTGTCTTTATAGCGCACACTGAGCCCTTGTCGTAGCTGACTAATGCGCAAGCGGACACTATCGTTAGTGAGTGAACGTACATTATCGTCGGGGTCGATAACAAGCAATTCGACCTCATCAACGATGGCTTTGCGGTGGGGGACTTGTGTGCGTCGATCGGCACCACCGAGGGCATTGAGAACTACAATACTATCGCGTACGAGATGTGTGGCAGAAGAACTATCGACGACATAGTATATGTAGTCTTTACCGAAAGCATAGTAGCCATTTTCTTGCATAAGGCGGACTATTCGCCCTCGCTCATCGTCGTGAACATTACTATCGAAAGCATGACCGACCCGCAAGAGACTATTGACTGTGTCGGCAATAATGAGTCGACCGACTTCGTCGTTGGGAACAGAATAGCCGAGAGAGGCTATGCGATAGACTTCGCCAGCGCGAATGCGATATTCGACTTCACATCGCTTGTCGGCAGTTACGACCATGGTGTCGGAGACTTGTGCGTCGTAGTAGCCACGTGAAGATAGATAGAGCCGCAACTGTTCGGCACTGCGATGCATGACGTTTTCGTCGTAGACTACTGGTGCAGAGCCGACACGACGTAGCCACTCGTTGAAGCGCCGCTCGCTACGACCAGACAAACTGTAGACTCCGAGTCCGACTCGCCAGAGGTGTAAGAAACGTGGGTTGGGTTGTTGGCGAACATAGCCGTAGAGGTCGTCGGACGTGGCACTACCTATGTCGCCCGAGATACAAACACGGTCGAGCAGATAGCCATCATCGGGGACGTATTTGGTTATGCTACAAGACGCTGTGGCAAAAGATACGAACAGACACAATAACAGACGCAAAAGGTGCACCATTGGCAAAGAGCGTTGTTTGGAGTGTGTCGTCATTGTGTGCTGATAGGTCTTTACTGACGATGTGTACGCATAATGTTCAATGCAATGTCGGGCGATTGCTCTATGGCCGTACCAACGACGACGATGTCGGCACCAGAGTTGAATGCAGACTCGATGTCGGAAGGAGTGCGCAGACCTCCACCAACTATTAGTGGCATGGAGACTGCATGACGAACAGAACGTATGGTGTCTGTCGGGACTGGATGGACTGCACCGCTGCCAGCCTCGAGGTAGAGCATCTTGAGACCGAGCAACTGACCGGCAAGAGCCGTCGCGACTGCCAAATCGGGCTTATGAGCAGGGAGTGGAAGTGTATTGCTTACATATTGTACTGCCGAAACTTGCCCTCCGTCGATAAGCATATAACCAACAGGAATTGGCTCAATGTGCGAACTGACTATGGCATGTGCTGCACGAACGTGTTGCCCTATGAGGTATTCGGGATTACGCCCAGAGATTAGGCTAAGCACGAGAATGGCATCGGCATTGGGCGAGACCTGCGCAGAATCACCCGGAAAGATGATTATGGGGACTGACGGCACAAGGTTTTTGAGGTGAGAAACGACTCGTTCAAAATCGGAATGGAGCAGACTGCCACCGACAAAAAAATAGTCGGGGAGAGCGTTGGCACTGACAAGATTGGAGATAACGACAGGTGAGTACTTATCGGGGTCGATAAGCATGGCAATGCTTTTATGCCCTGCGTTATGGTTGTCGACAATATGTTGATAGATCGATTGTTGCATGGGAGGGTCAGCAATAGACAACTATTATGTTGTCTTGAAAGAAATAGTGTAGGCGGACTTTGGCTTGAAAGCCATCTTTGCAGACATGCCCCCAAAAAGAACCTGAAGGGCTTTTGACGTTAAGACCACTAACGAACAGATGTTCGCTAAAGTCGACATCGGAAATGTCGAAAAGTTTGAATAGAGTTTCTTTTGCGCTCCAGATTACGAGTGCAGAGCCGACAATATCTTGTGGATTGAGAAATTTACTCTCGCCCTCGGAAACAAATCGAGGAATAAGACGCAATACTCGTTCGGAACGATATTCCATATCGATGCCAACGGGCTGACTTGCAAGACGCACTCCGACATAACCTATGGTGTGAGTTATGCTGATACAATAGCTATTGTCTTTTAGATAGGGTTTGCCACTCTCGCGATAGCAGATGTGAGCATCGGCAGAAAGCAGATGCGATAGGAGCAGACGAACCGTGAGCCATTCGCGTCGGCGCTTGTCGTTACGGAAAGAGGAGTAGACCTCATATTCACCACGTTTGAAGACATAGGCACTTTCGAGTTCGGCAAGCGACTCGGTCATTTGCCATATTCCCATACGAGTATTACAATCGGCAGAAAATGTTTGACTGCAAAGTGGCATACGGGCTACTTCTTAACTTTTTTCCAACGAAATGTTTCGATAAGGTGAACAACATCTTCGTTGATGTAGGCAACAACAGGAGCGAGACTATCTTTATTGGGACGGCTATTGAAGTAGAGTGAACCGCGGAAGAAATGTCCGAGGCTGTCGGTTAAGGCTATTTGCAATGGCGTGGCGGCATTGCCTTTGATGTCATACTTGGTGGCATAGACAAGGTTTAGAGTGTCATCATAGTAGGTTTCGCCTATGGCATCGGCCATAATGGTGTGTTTGTAGGCGAGTCTGTGGCTATCTTCAAAGGCCTTTTCGTCCATGCCATCGGGCAAAGAAAGATATGTTACGTGTATTTTACAACGTAGGGTGGGATATTCTATATTGACCCAATATTTTTGAGCGCCACGTGTATTGTCGCGCACAATGCGACTGAGAGCAGAATGGCTAAACGAGTAGGGCATAGTGTCGGTGTCATACTCCACGTATTGGTGCTCAGGAAGAGTTATACGAAAATAGCCTCGTGGCTTTGGCACAGCAACCTCGGTGCATTGCACGAAAATGCCTAATGCTATGATAAGAAATATTTTTCGGAGCAAACGTAACATCTACTTGGCGGAGACCTGAACTGGTGAGAACATTTTGACTTTGTTTATCTTGCGGTTGTCTGCCGAAAGTATCTCAAATTTAAGGTGTTTTATTTCTATAATGTCTTTTTTCTTGGGGATAAGCCCATTTTTTTCGAGTAGAAGACCAGCCAAGGTCTCTGCATCGCCACGCACTTTGTCAAATATTTCACTGTCGATGTCGACTGCTTTAAAAAAGTCGTTGAGCGAAATTTTGCCCTCGAAGATGTAAGAGCCATCGGGTTGCTTGTACCAATCGCGTTCTTCTTCGTCTTGTTCATCGCTTATGTCACCAACGATTTCTTCCATTATGTCTTCGAGAGTTATGATGCCCTGCATGCATCCATATTCATCGACAATAATGGCCATGTGCGTTTTGGTGCTCTGAAACTCGGTTAGGAGGTCGTTGACTTTTTTAGTTTCGGGGATAAAAAAGCCTCGGCGTACGCGTTTGTGCCAATCGATTGGTTGTGTGCTGTTTATGTCGTGGAGAATATCTTTGACGTATATTATACCCTTGATGTCGTCGGGCGTGTCGCCAATGACTGGCATACGGGAGTAGCCCGACTCTATTATTACTTTTAGGACGTTGTCGAACGAGTCGGCATAGCTTACGGAGACGACGTCGATACGCGGAGTCATAAGGTCAGTCACATCGAGCTCCATAAACTTTACGATGCCTTCAAGCATTTCTTTTTCGTCGTTCATGGAGTCGGAGGTCAATTCGAGAGCTTGTTCGAGATCGTCTTGCGAGACTGTTTGTCCTTTGCCAGCGAGACGCGAAGCTACTATGCCAGTAGACTTCATAAGCAAACGGCTAAAGGGGTTAAATAGGTGGAAGGCTACTTGTAGAGGGTATGCCACGAGCCTTGCAAAACCAACATGATGTTGTGTGGCATAGACCTTGGGTATTATCTCGCCAAAGAGTAGTATGACGGCGGTAATGATGATGGTCTCGAAAATAAAGCGCAAGAGAGTAGCACTGCCAAAATCGACAATGGCAGAAGAGAAAATGGCCGACAACATGACAATGGATATGTTGGTCAGGTTGTTGGCAATGAGGATTGTAGCGAGGAGTTTTTGTTTTTCGGCAATGAGCGCGAGTATGGTCTTATCTTTCTTATTTTCGCTATCGCGCAGAGAGGCTTTATCTTGTGGTGTAAGTGCAAAATAAGCGACTTCGCTACCAGAGACCAGACCGCTGATGACTAAAAGACCGACGAGCGTAGCACCGAGAGCTATTGTAACTGAAGAGACCGGCTTGAAGCTAATTTGCGCCAAGCCGGCCATAATACTATCGTATGTATCCAACTGAGATTAGAATGGTGTATTAAAATCGGAGGCGAGAGCGTCTTTTTCGTCGTCATCGTCATCGTCGGGCTCACCGAGCGAACCATAGTTGCGTCCTTCGTTGTAGGCAGACGGACCGTTGTCGTTGCGAGCATCGCGACGCGAGAGTATTTCGAGGACATCGACTGCTATTTCAGTAACGAAATGCGATTGGTTTTCGCGGTCGATGTATGTGCGACTCCGTATTTTGCCTTCGATGTAAAGTTTGGTGCCTTTATGGACATACTTCTCGACCACTTGTACGAGTCCGCCACGGACGACGATGTTGTGCCATTCGGTGCGTTCGGGGACTTGATAGTCGGCTCCAACTTTGTGGGCGCGTTCGGTAGTAGCGAGTGTGAAATTGGCAACGCCCTTGCCGGCTTCAAAATAGCGTATGTCGGGGTCTTTTCCTACATTCCCTATCAAGATAACTTTGTTAACAGACATTTTGTATGACGTAAAAATTAATAGTTGAGGTAAAGATAGATAAAAATAGTTAAGTTTTAATTTTTATATTGAAAATAGTTGTAGAGATTAAACCATTGGTGTGGATAGCGACGGACGACGTCTTCAAGGGCAAAGACGTAGGCGTCTTGCATTTCTTGTGGTGTGCAACACTTAGATATGTCGATGTTGTGGAAAATGATTTTGTAGGTGCTATTGTTTTGTCGGACAATAAAGTAGAGTGTAATGGGGACGCTGAGTGTTTTGGCTATACGGAATGGCGTAATGGTCATATCCACCTCGTGTCCTAAAAAACGTACGCGCCGAGTTTGTGAACCAGTCATATATCGGTCGGCCATAAAGCATACTATTTCATTACGGTCGAGAGCTGCCTTTATTTGCATTACGCTTGCAAGGCTATCGGAGCCGAGGAGGATATAGTCGAAACGTTTGTCGGCCTCGGCTTCGTTGAGGACTGCTTGTACGGCTTTACTTTCGCCCTCGAAAAGCGTTACGTTCATCTTTCGATTAAGATTGGCAAAAAAAGGTGAGCCTACTTCCCACTGACCGACGTGCGCACTGATGACAATGCATGGTTTTTCTTGCGCCATGGTATTGTAAACCTCTTCAAAATTTTCGGTATCGTAGGCAAATAGGTTGTCGGCACCGACTTGACAGACTGCCATGCGATCGATAATGCATTGACCAAAGACAAAGAATGTGCGGAAAACTGCCACAACCGAACTTAGGAGGCCAAGGTGTCGGACGTGGCGACTAAAATACCAGACAGAGCGTGTCGACGTGGGCGCAAAAAGCACAAAATATGGTACGACAAGATAGAGGAGAAGATAGGCTCCACGCGTTCCGACGTGCCTAATGAGCCATTCGAAACAACGAATGCCAACACCACCTCCACGCGAGCGTCCGTGCCATTGTTGCTTCTTGCGAGATGTGGTTGTCACTGACACTCGGAGCGCGAAAGATCGGTTATTTTTACGGAACGAAGGATACTCTCAACTGCTGCTATTTCGGCATAGTGTGGGTGGTCGTCTTTGAAGATTGGGAAGACTGTACGGATTAGGTTATAGACTTCTTGACTCTTGGAGCTAAGACGACTATAGATACCGCGACAATCGACGGCCTGAGCAATGGTCATAAGGTGAATGCTGAGCACTTGGAAAGCATTGTCGAGAACGCGCTGACATAGAAGAGCAGAGTTGGTGCCCATGCTGACAACGTCTTGATTGTCGTTGTTGTTGGGGATGGAGTGGAC
>FLNY01003175.1_pt1 | contig 15833 bp, 10 predicted proteins | sample 1140381 | NCBI WGS metagenome assembly FLNY01 (sample SAMEA3878172, study PRJEB12797) | bioreactor metagenome | biome: Moose rumen | place: Sweden | collected 2011-10
AGGTTGGATACGCGTTACTCACCCGTGCGCCGGTCGCCATCAAAGTTTGCAAGCAAACTTCATGATGCCCCTCGACTTGCATGTGTTAAGCCTGTAGCTAGCGTTCATCCTGAGCCAGGATCAAACTCTTCATTGTATATCCTTCTTGATTCTTGTCTGTCTCAGAACGACTGTCCGTAATTCAAGTTCAAAGCACCTTTGTCAATTCCTAATTGACGGTTCGTTTATTCACCCGAACACCACCCTAACCCCAAAAAAAAAGGCAAGGCGGCACTCGCTTCTTGTACTACTTCTTCTGTCTATGTAAGTCTTTCAAAGAACTCCTTCTTTTGACGCGTCCGCCGTTTTTGAGGCGAAAGCGGATGCAAAGGTAAGAACTTTTTCCTGAACTCGCAAATAATTTGAGAATTATTTTTTGAGAATAATAATAATTTTCTGATTAGTTTACAAAATAACGGGCACACAAATGTATCTTTGTCAGCATAACATATAGTTCAGTGCGCGAAAACAGATTAAATTCAAACCCATCAATGTGCCGCTTCTCAAAACGAGAAGTGCCGCTCTTTAACTCAAGAAGCGCCGTTTCTTTGTCCAAGAAGCACCGTTTCTTTTCAATCGGTTTTTGTTGACTGAGCCGAAAAATATGCATCAAATTTCGCTGATTCAAAAAAAAAGATGTACCTTTGCAGCCGATAACAGCATACACATTATATATAAATAAGGAACAATGAGAAAAGGTATAACGATTCTTCTGGCTTTATTTGTCTTTACAGAAACTTTTGCCGTTCTGAAGGAAAAGAATTTGGAGCAGACGCTACGTGTGCTTCGATCAGAGTTGACCGAATATCACCGTGAGCTTACCAGTCAGGCAGAAGAACGCAAAGAGCAGACGCGAGAAATTATCCTTCAACTTCATGAGACAATGAAGCGAAGCAACCAAAATTCCCTTATGCTTTATTCGCAGCATCCCAACTACGTGTTTGACTTGACTTATGCCTGCCATGAAGCAACAGAGCAGTATGCTGAGTTCCAGCGTCAGCAATTACCTTTCGCATCATTCCTCGTGAATGCAGACGACGAAATTGCAAAATACGACAGTCTGGTGAACAGTCTTAAGGCAATGCGTCCAAACATGCTCAGCGCTCAGGCTCAAACCGACCGAATTGTATGCCTCACCCTGTCGACAAACATCAAGAACACCCTTGAGGAAAACCGAGCTCAGGTAGCAGAATACATCAGTTTCTATGAGATGACAGAGCAGCGTCTGAAGAACCTGAATGACTACGCAAACAAACGCTATACTGACATCCAGACAAGTATATTCATGAATGGCGGCGAAAACTATTTCTCAGTGCTTCACCATTTTCGTGAGAAAGTTGCTGAGACGAATGCTACGGTCAGTGAGAAATACAAGCCCGGCAAGCAGAAGTCAGACTGGGACAGCACCGTGATTCTGCGTCTGTTCATGATGATTGGTTTCTACATCATTGTAGCAGTCTTGATCAACCAATTGGTGTTCAGGCTGATGCCTAAACGTATTCTCACTGATGAATTCATGAAGAAACGTGCTTGCATCATTATGGCTACGACAACGATAACCTTCGCTGCTATTATGGGATTACTGCACGCCACGCTCAAACAGAATTTCTATATCATGGCAAGCAGTCTGCTCATCGAATACGCTTGGTTGCTAAGCGTCATTCTCATCTCACTGCTGCTACGTGTCAGCGGTGAGCAAATCAAGAGCGCATTCCACATTTATTCGCCATTGATAATGATGGGATTCCTGGTTATAGTATTCCGTATCATTTTGATTCCCAACGAACTGGTAAACATGGTATTCCCACCAATCCTGCTAATTTGTACATTCTGGCAATGGAACGTGATACGCCGCCACAACCAGAACATCCCCAAATCGGATATTACTTACACTTATATTTCGCTGATTATTTTCATCGCGTCGCTTGTATGCTCTTGGATGGGCTACACGCTGTTGGCCGTGCAGATTCTGATTTGGTGGATCATGCAGCTAACTAGTATCCTGACCATCACTTGTCTAAGTCAATATCTGAAGCTCTACGGCGAACGTCACAAGTATGAAGAAAAACCAATCACCAGGAGTTGGTTCCATCTGCTTATATATAAAGTAGTACTGCCTGTCCTTGGTGTTTGTTCGGTGATGCTTTCTGTCTATTGGGCAGCACGTATTTTCAACCTGAGTGACCTCTGTTGGAAGGTCTTCAATGAGAATTTCATTAACCTTCCCACCCTCAAGGTCAGCATCATCAAACTGGCGATGGTCATCAACCTGTGGTTTGTGTTCTCCTATGTTTCGCGAACTATCCTATCGTTCATGCGACTCCACTTTGACCAGCAGGATCCGACGACAGCAGCCAGCAAGGAAGCGATGGGACGCAACGTCATACAAGTGATTGTGTGGGGCGCATGGCTGCTCATCTCGCTCTCACTGCTCAACGTCAATGTTTACTGGCTGATGGCACTCGGCGGTGGTTTGTCAACTGGTATCGGTTTCGCATTGAAGGACATTATCGAGAATATTTACTATGGTGCCTCGCTAATGGCTGGGCGCATCAAGGTTGGCGATTGGATTGAAGTGGACGGCACGATGGGCAAGGTCGCCTCCATCAGCTATACTTCGACAATGATAGAGTCCCTCTACGGCGAAGTCATCACATTCCAGAACAGTCAGTTGTTTGCAAAGAATTACAAGAATCTGACTAAAAATCATGGTTATGTGCTGGCTGCTATTCCGTTCAGTGTTGCTTATGGCTCCAACCTCAAACAAGTAACTCAAGTCGTGGAGGAAGCTGTGAATAATCTTCATCACAAATGGATGGACCCAAAGAAGAAGGTCAAGTCGGTGGTTGGCGGCATGGGCGACTCGAGTATTGATTTCAAGCTGTTCGTCTGGTCAGACGCCGTGAAGAAAGCCTACGTCATCAGCGATGTTCTCAAATGCGTATATGCAACACTCAACGAAAACGGCATAGAAATTCCATTCCCACAGCGCGACATTACGATCCGTAACGCATCGGAACTTCGTTAACGGCAACGCTCAATCCATTCCAAGAAAGCGCCACGAGGCAATCCACGCCTGATGGCGCTTTCTAATTCCTTACGAGCCTCTTTCTTCCGTTTTAAAATCAGGAGAGTCTCAACCTTGGAAACGACGAACTCAGCATTTTCCGGTGCAAGGCTTATAGCCTCGCTCCAATCGTAAACCGCCAAGTCAAGCATTTGTTGTTCATGCTCAAACCCAGCCCTTGCTGCGTAGGCCATAGCAGAATCTGGAAACATCTGTACCAACTGGTTCAACTCGTCAATGACCTCACTGGTTCTTCCCATCTGGCGTTTCACCATTGCAAGTCCCAATTGGGCTTCAAAGTGGCGAGGCACACGGGCTAAGATTGCCTCATAGTCATTGCGTGCAAGGTCAAAACGCCGTTCTCTGCTATAAACATATGCACGAAAATAGTAAGCCGCCAGATTATTTGGATCCAGTTCAAGCACACGTCCGTATTCTTCGGCAGCATAATCCAACTGATTGAGTTCAATATTGACAGCAGCCTTACGCAGGCGTAAGTCGGCATCTGCCGGATAGTGCCTTATTTGCTCGTTGAGCACAGCCAACGAGTCGCGCCACTGCTGAGGCGTGACCTGCGCATCAACAGAGGCGACAGCAATATACGTGAATAGAAGAAAGACAAGAATCCTGTGTTTCATTCTCACTACTATTCTACGGTGACCGACTTTGCAAGATTACGAGGCTGATCGACATCCTTTCCCTTGCAGACAGCCACATGGTAGGCCAAAAGCTGGAGAGGAATCGTGGCAACCAGCGGTTCAAGACACTCCATTACCTCTGGCAGTTCAATCACTTCATCGGCAATCTTGGCAATCGTCTGGTCGCCATGTGTAACGAGCGCGATTACCCTACCCTTCCGAGCTTTGATTTCCTGAATATTCGAAAGCACCTTCTCGTACATCGCATTATGGGTGGCGATGACAACGACGGGCATGTCGCTGTCAATGAGCGCAATCGGGCCATGCTTCATCTCTGCAGCGGGATAGCCCTCGGCATGAATATAGGAGATTTCTTTAAGTTTCAATGCGCCTTCAAGGGCAACAGGATAGCTGAACCCTCGACCAAGATAGAGAAAATTATGAGCATAAGTGAAAGTTCGGGCTAAATCAGCCACTTTATCATTCGAATCAAGCACCTCCTCAATCCTAGCAGGAATCTCGCTCAGCCCTTTCACAATCCGCAGATATTCGTCACGCTCAATAGTGCCTTTGGCGTCGGCCAGAGCCAAAGCAAACATGGTGAGCACCGTGACCTGGCCCGTGAAAGCCTTGGTAGAGGCAACACCTATCTCAGGGCCGACGTGAATGTAAGTACCAGTGTCTGTAGCACGCGGGATAGACGATCCGATAGCATTGCAGACGCCATAAATGAAAGCACCTTTCTCCTTGGCCAGCTGGACAGCAGCCAGCGTGTCGGCCGTTTCGCCACTTTGGGAAATAGCGATAACGACATCGTCCTCTCCGACAACCGGGTTCCGATAACGGAACTCAGAAGCATATTCCACTTCTACAGGAACGCGACAGAGCGTCTCAATAATCTGTTTGCCGATCAGACCTGCGTGCCACGACGTACCACAGGCCACAATGACAATGCGCTTGGCAGCCAGCAACTGGCGCCGATAGTCGATGAGGGCCGAGAGTGTCACGTGGTCAGCCTCAACATTGATGCGCCCACGCATGCAGTTGGTCAGGCATTCCGGCTGCTCGAAGATTTCTTTCAACATGAAGTGTGGATAGCCCCCCTTCTCTATCTGGCCGAGATTGATGTCGACCTTCTTGACAACGAGTTCCTGCTCCTGTCCGAGAATGCTGACCACCTTGAGTTCCTCCCCCAAGCGGAGCACGGCAATGTTGCCATCCTCGAGATAGACCACGCGGTCGGTGTACTCAATAATAGGGCTCGCGTCAGAACCAATGAAGAATTCTCCCTCACCAATACCGACGACAAGCGGGCTCTGCTTGCGTGCTGCAATAATCTGCTGCGGGTCGCGCTTGTCAATGATGGCGATGGCATAGGCACCAAAAACTTGATGAAGGGCAACCTGGACAGCAGTCAGCAGGTCGAGGTTTTTCTTCACCATTATATATTCCACCAGTTGGATAAGCACTTCCGTGTCAGTGTCGCTGACGAACTTGACACCCTTGGCCTGCAGGTTTTTCTTAATGTCAGCATAGTTTTCTATGATGCCGTTATGGATGATAGCCAAGTTCTTTGACTCCGAATAATGAGGATGGGCATTGCGGCTTGACGGCTCGCCGTGAGTAGCCCATCGCGTGTGGGCAATGCCGACAGTTCCCGTCGTATCCTTCTCTGAGCAATAGTCAACAAGATTGTCTACCTTTCCCTTTGTCTTGTAGACATTCAGATTCTGGTCGGCATTAAGCAGGGCGACGCCCGCACTGTCATAACCACGATATTCAAGGCGACGAAGGCCTTTGATGAGAATGGGAAAAGCATCACGTTTCCCTAGATATCCAACAATTCCACACATAATCCTTTTAACTTAAATATAACTAATAAAAAAGAGAGATTGGAGCTGTCGTGCATCCAATCTCTTTTTTCGGTCTTACTTCAGAATGTTGTAGAGCAGCGAAGTCAGTGAGATGAGAATCGAGGTGGCCGAGAACCAAAGGGTTGTCATGCTACCGACACTCGAGTTCTGGGCCTTCACCTTGTTGGGCGTCACGTAAATCAGGTCGTTCTGCTGCAGATAATAATAAGGCTGATTGATGATATTTGCATCAGTAAGGTCAATCGTGTAGATAGTCTTCTTGCCTGTGCTGTCCTCACGAATGAGCTGCACATTCTTGCGCTGGCCGTAGATAGTCAAGTCGCCAGCCTGAGCCAGAGCCTCGAGGATGGTAATCTTCTCACGGCTGACGGTGAACGTACCCGGACGGGCCACTTCACCCATGACCGACACCTGATAGCCTGTCATGCGGACCGTAACGATGGGATTCTCTGTTGCAGCCATGTAGGGCTTGATTTTTGCTTGAATCATCTGCTCTGCCTCACTCTTGGTAAGGCCTCCCACATGGAGCTGGCCAATGATCGGGAAACTGATGTTACCCTCATTGTCAACAAGATAAGTCTGCAGCATCGCCTGCGAGTAGGTAGAACGCTGATTGACAGTATAGGGTGTAGGCACCGTCATATTGAACGGAACTGCGGCCTTGTCGTCGCTGGCGCTGACCGTGATGGTGAGCTGATCCTTAGGCATGATGCGCGCATCATAAAGATATTGCGACGCAGAGAGATTCACCTGGTCGGCATTCTGGAAATAGGGAACATCCTTCTGACTGCCACAACCTACGAAGATGACGGCAGCCGTAAGCGCAATAATAATGGTCTGTAAGTTCTTCATTTTATGCTTTAACTTGATTTCGCCTGCAAAGTTACATTTTTTTTAGGGAGTAACGGAGAGTGACGGAGTTAAAAGGAGTTAAAATCCTACATATTTCCAGCGTCAGGCACTAAAAGGAGCCAATCCCTGAGCCCCCCTTATAGCGATTCTGCGAGTCGGCAATCAGCAAGAGCCAGCCCCCAGGCAATGCGCAGAGGCCTTCATAGTTAGCAAATTTGCGGCCAGTCAGGGTCAGACGCGTTTTGATTTCACGCACCAACCGCTTTTTCAAAAGACGCCCGTCAGAGGGGACGACCTCATAGAGCCGCACCACTGTTTTAGCGCCGACTTTCAGTCGCGGCACCCGAATCTGGCGTTCAAGCACCAACAGTCGCCCATCGTCCTGAGCACATAGTTCTGAGACGCCCTGATAATACTTGCGGCTAAGGGGTTTGTCAGGCTGATAGTAATATGTTTCGGCCAGATGAAGATGGTCGTCGAAGGCCATAATCCGGAGCAGAGTGTCGCCTTTCAAAGGACGTTCCGTCGTCGTGAAGAAACGATGACGTCGGGCGTCGTAGCATAACGACTCAAGCCCGTAGTTGTGGTTTGCCCGCCCGATGTCTTCGGGAATTTCGAGTTGCCGACCAGTGCGTTGTCCGTCAATAGTGTATTCATTGACCTCGTTGAGTTGCTCATTGGCAATGAATACTGTAGCTGCGGGAGGGAAAAAGCAGATGGCCTCCATATCGCAGTTTGGCTGGCCAGAGGAGCGGTATCCTTCGTTCTCAACATGGAGAATACGTCCCCGGAGGGTGTCGACGTCAAGGCGAAAGACGAAGAAGCCATCGGTCGGCGACTTATCGCTCACCACGGCATAGCGGTCATCCCCGAGACAGCAGATGCCGCTGTAATTCCCCGCAGGAATGACCTTCGGAAACTTCTGCTGGGAACATACTGATAGCGGCACTTGAAGGAGCACCGCTATCAGTATGTTCTTTGTTCGGTAAAAGTTCATCAGATAGGACGAATGGCAAACGTGAAGTCATAGTCCTTATAGGGCAGGCGATATTCCTCACGCGGCCAGGCTCCCCACGAGTTGACGCAGCCGAGTCCGAACTGGCGCTGCTGGATGTGCACCTGCGTCTTGCCGGCAGCTATGAGGTCACCACTGTGGTGGCCCCACTGCTTATCCTTGTCGGGGCCGTCGTCGAGCTGATCCAGCGTATAAGGCATGGCGCTGGCTTCCATAGGAGCATTTGAATAGAACTCAAGACCCTTGTTGTCGGCGTTGAGTACGCGGAACCAGCGCACGTCGGTGTGGTTGCCGCTCTCCTGCGGTCGGATATAGTCGAAGTATTCCTTGACCACGTCGTTCTTATAGACGCCGATGAACTCACTCGAGTTTCGGTCTATATAGTTCTCAACGGGACCGCGACCATAGTAGCTCACGGTGCTGAAGTCGGCCGGCATCTGGAGCTGCATGCCGTAGCGGAAGAGGTCGCTCACCTTAGCCTCCTTGTCAGCGGCCAACTGCTCACGGACAAGAACCTCACCTTCAGCGGTCAGCGTGTAGCTCAGGGTCAGGAGGGCCTTCTGGTCTTCCATGTCAATGGTGACGACAACGCTGTTGTCGCGTACGAGAAAGGAGTTGACCTTCATGCGGGGATTGCGCCATGTGGCGAATCGACGTTGGAGACCGGCACCGTAATCATTGTCCGTGGGGGCGCGCCAGAACTCGGGCGTCACCGACTCGCGGTCGACGAGCATGGGCTGACCGTCGACGTCAAGATAGTCAATCATACCATTACGCTTACCGATGGTCAACGTGGTGCCGGCAGCTGAGAACTTCACGTAGGTGTTCGTCTCCTCCTTCTCCACCTGAGCAGTCTCAGCTTCCAGCGTGGGGAACTGATAGGAATTGAGCACAAACTGCTGGCGGGCCATCACCTGCCCCTTGTCGACAAGCGGGGCGCCATTCTTCGACTTGAAGTAGAAGTTGACCATAATTTCCTGCGAGCCATGATGTCCCAGCACACGCTCAATGGTCTGCTGGAGTTTCTCGTCGGTGATAACTTTGCGCTGCTGTGGCTGGATGCCGCTGACATCGATAGTGCCGCCGTGACCGAACGTCAGGCCGGGAGCCGCATTGGCGTTGGCATGATGGGCGCGGCCACTGGCACCGCCCACGAACCACGTGAGTTCCAAGTCGTCGAGTGTCTTGAAGAAGTTCTCGTTATAGACCTCAATGCGGCCCTCCTTCAGGCCCTTATCGCTAATCCAGACGTTCTGATAATAATACTGCACCTCATAGGCATGGGGATTGAGCCGTCGGTCAGGGGCGATGATACCGTTGCAATTGAAGTTATAGTCGCTGGCAGGATAGCGGCCGTAGTCGCCGCCGTAGGTAAAGATTTCGCGCCCCGTGATTGGACTCTTGTCGCGCAAACCTTGGTCGACGAAGTCCCAGATGTAGCCGCCCTGATACTTCGGATACTTGCGGATGAGCTCCCAATACTCCTTGAAGCCGCCCATCGAGTTGCCCATGGCGTGGGCATACTCGCACTGGATGAGCGGACGGGGATTGTCGCCCTTGGCATAGTTCTCACACCATTTATAATCAGCATACATCGGACAAGTGATGTCAGTAAAACCACCGTCGTAGGGGGCACGCTCATATTGGCAGGGACGTGTCTGGTCGGTCTGCTTCACCCACGTATAGGCCTTCTCGAAGTTAGGCCCGAAGCCAGCCTCATTGCCCAAGCTCCATACGATGATGGAAGGATGGTTGCGGAACGACAGCACGTTACCCTGATTACGCTCCAGATGCATCAGCTCAAAGTCTGCGCGCTTGGCCAGCGTCTTCTCCTTGTAGCCCATGCCGTGGCTCTCGAGGTTGGCCTCAGCCGTCAGGTAAATGCCGTATTCATCACAGAGGTCATACCAGCGGGGATCGTCGGGATAGTGGCAGGTACGCACAGCGTTGATGTTGAGCTGCTTCATGATTTTGATGTCCTGGATCATGCGCTCCACCGAAACGATGTAGCCGCCATCGGGGTCAAGCTCGTGGCGGTCGGCACCTTTTATTAAGATCGGCTGACCGTTAATCAACAGCTGCCCACCCTTGATCTCTATGTGGCGGAAGCCAACGCGCTGCCGAACGACCTCAAGCACTTTGTCGCCCTTCTTCAGGGTGATGAACAGGTTGTAGAGATTAGGTTCCTCAGCCGACCAAGGCTTCACAGAAAGTGAAGAGTGAAGAGTGAAGAGTGAAGAATTTGCTACCGCATCAAGCGTTGCCACCTGCTTACCGTTGGCATCCAAAAGCACGCCTTCTACGTTGCTCCCCTTGGCAGCTTTCACGTTGACGTCCAACTCGCCTTTCCCGTCGACATAGTCTTGCGTAATGACAATATCCTCAATGTGCATCTTCGGACGGGCATAGAGGTAGACCTCGCGGGCAATGCCAGTGAAGCGCCAGAAGTCCTGGTCCTCCAGGTAGGAGCCGTCGCACCAGCGCATCACCTGCATGGCAATGAGGTTCCGGCCCTTCTTCAGGTACTTTGTGATATTAAACTCGGCGGCCACCTTCGAGTCCTCCGAGTAGCCGACGTATTTGCCGTTCACCCACACGGCGAGGTTGCTGGTGGCGGAGCCCACATGGAAGTAGACTTCCTGACCATCCCATCCGGATGGCAACTCAAAAGTGCGGCGATAGGATCCCGTGTAGTTGTTGGTTTCCGATATGTAAGGCGGGTTGTTGTCAAAGGTGGTCGACCAGGCATAGCCCATGTTCTTATAGATCTTGTCGCCATAGCCCTCGAGCTCAAACAGCCCCGGCACGGGGAAGTCCACCCACTCGGAATCGTCGAACTTCAGTGAGAAGAAATCCTTTGGCGCCAGGTTGTAGTCCTTCACAAAGTTGAAACGCCACTTGCCCTCCATTGAGAGATAACGGTCGGAGCGCGTCTTGTCGCCCGTCTTGGCCTTCTGAGCGTCCTCAAAGGCGAAGAAGGCGGCCCTGCGGGGCTCACGGTTCTGCAGGTTCACGGCGGGGTCTTGCCACACGGGTTTGACGTCGGCCAGCACGTTCACAGCGGCCAACAAGACTAATGAAAGAAAAGTTTTTCTAAGCATTTTCAATTTGGGTTGTTAGTATTTTAGTGGCAAAGTTAAAAAGAAATTGCGAGAAACGCAAACGTTTTAAGAAAAATTTCATACCTTTGCACTGAATAAACTACGAATCATGAAGAAACGACTGAATTGGCTCGCCCCGCTATTGGTGGTCTTGGCCATCATTGTGGCGGGCACAGCCCTGGTGCATTTTGAAAGCGAATATCTGTGGAAAGCGCAGGAGCTGAATCTTTTCCTGCCCACCTCGCTGTTCCTGAAACAGCAGATGGTCACGTCGGGCTGGCTGCTCACTTGGCTAGGCACGTGGCTCACCGAGTTTTTCTATCATCCCGCTCTGGGCGTTTCATTGCTTTGCATGCTATGGATGGTGCTGGCATTTCTCATGACGAAGGCACTCCGCATTCCCATGCGATGGGCCACGCTGACGCTCATCCCGCTGGCAATGATCATGTTGAGCGATGTCGACCTGGGCTATTGGATCTACTATCTGAAGCTGCGCGGCCACTTCTTTGCCTTCACTCTGGGACTCATCGTCTGCATGGGTGCCCTCTGGCTGTTCCGCCTCGTGCCTGCCCGCTGGTGGGCCAAAGCGCTGTTTGCGGTTGTCAGCACGGCGGTGCTCTATCCGCTCATCGGCTTCTATGGCCTGTTGGCCACGCTGCTGATGGCCATCACGGTTTGGCATGCCGACAGGATGGGCAGGCCACAACGGCTGGCGGTCAGCGTCGTGGCCCTGCTCTCCATTGCCGTGGTGCCATTGGTGTGCTATCGTTATGTGTTCTGTGAAACCAACATCTCCAACATCTTCGTGACGGGCCTGCCGCTGTTCTGTGTTGTCGAGCAATATACGGCCTACTACCTGCCTTACGGCATAGTGGTCCTTTGGTTGGTTGGAAGTGCCGCTTTGAGTGGTTCGAAGTGGCCCTTTAAGCCTCTCAAAGCGCCGTTTTATTTTCTGGCCCAGATAGTGCTGCTGGCCGGAGTCGGCTATACCGTCGTCCACTTCTGGTATCGCGACGACAACTTCCACCGCGAGTTGCGCATGCAGCAGTGCCTGGAGCAGGAGGACTGGGAGGGCATTCTCAGCGAGGCACGCTCCTTCAGCGACGAGCCTACGCGCGCTATCGTCATGATGAAGAACCTCGCCCTCTTCCGCCTGGGACGTCAGGGCGACGAGATGTATCACTACCGCACCGGGGCCAAGGCCAGCGCCACCCCCATCCCAGTCCACATGACGCAGATTGTAGGCCGCTCTATCTATTATAATTATGGTCAGGTGAACTTCTGCTACCGCTGGTGCCTGGAGGACGGCGTGGAGTTCGGCTGGCGGGCGGAGTACCTGAAATACCTGACGCGCTGTGCCCTCGTCAACGGTGAATATGCCGTAGCACGCAAGTATATCAACCTGCTCAAGCGCACCCGCTACCACCGCCACTGGGCTTCCCGGCAGGAGCAATTCTTAGGTGACGGGAAGGCTTTGCGGGCCGACAAGGCTTACGGCCCCGTGTTCCACATGCTCATCCCCGAAGACCAGCTGAACAGCGACAATGCCCTCGTGGAGCACTTCCTCATGAACAAGCTGGCCTTCACCCGCGCTGAGGACCCGCTGTTGCAGGAGGCCTGTCTGCTGGGGGCCCTCTGGACGAAGGACATCCAGAACTTCTGGCCGCAGTTCTTCGAGTTTGCCCGGCTCCATCCCACCATCCACATGCCCAAGCACTATCAGGAGGCCGCCTATCTCTACGGCAACCTGGAGCATGAGGTCGACATCAGCGGCATGCCTTTCGACAAGGACGTCGTCGACAACTTCCAGCAGTTCATGGCCCTGGCTCAGCAGTGCGCCGGCATGAGCGAGGAGCGCATGCGCCCCATCTTCTACCCTCGCTTCGGCAAGACCTTTTATTATGAATACTTCCTCGTGCGCAACCAGAAACTCTATTGAAAATGAAAAAACCTACTATATTCCTCGCCGTGGGCCTCGCTCTTTGCGGCTGTCAGAGACCTGAAGTGCCTGCCGATTTCGATGTGGTTGACCGACAGCCGGCCATCTATCCCGACTATACCGAAGTGACCGTCCCCATTAACATCGCGCCGTTGACCTTCAAACTTGAAGATTCAGCCACGCAGATGATTGTCCGCTTCTCTGCGGGCGACGAACTCGTTGTCTGCGAAGGACTTAAGGCACAGCCCTCCATGAAGCAGTGGAGTCGGCTGAAGACGGCCGCAGCCAACGAAAAAATGAGCGTTGAGATCTTCGCTCAGCGCTCTGGCCGCTGGAACCGCTATGCGCCCTTCAGCATCTACGTGTCCACCGACTCCATCGACCCCTGGCTGAGCTATCGCATGATTTCCCCCTCCTATGTCACCTATGAGGAACTGACGCTCAACCAGCGCTGCCTCGAGAGCTATGACGAGCGGGTGATGGTCGACAACATGCTCTGCGGCAACGAGGCCACAGGCCAGTGCGTCAACTGCCACAACTATCAGCAGCAGAACCCGCAGCGCATGCAGTTCCACGCCCGCCAGCACCACGGAGGCACTGTCATCGTCTACGACGGGAAGATTAAGAAGGTCAACATGCGCAACGACTCGACCATCTCAGCCGGCGTCTATCCGACGTGGCACCCCGCCCTGCCGCTCATTGTCTATTCCACCAACCACACGGGCCAGAGCTTTCACACGCGCGACCTCAACAAGATTGAGGTGTTCGATTCTGCCAGTGACCTCATCCTGTATAACGTCGAGACCAACGAGGTCAGCCGGGTGGAGAGCGACCCGACGGAGTTCGAGGTGTTTCCCTTCTGGGCGCCCGACGGTCTGTCGCTCTATTACTGCAGCGCCCACTTCGAGTTTCGCGACACCGTCGGAGCTGACGTCGAGACCATCCGACGGGCCAAGGAAGTGAAATATTCGCTCTACCGCAAGACGTTCGACCCCGCCACGCTCACCTTCGGCCCCCGCGAGATGGTCTACGATGCCGCCGCGCTGGGCCTCAGCGCCACGCTGCCACGCCTCTCGCCCGACGGCCGTTTCCTGATGTTCACGCTGGGTGAATATGGTGTGTTCCATATCTGGCACCGCGATGCCGATCTCTACATGATGGACCTGACGACAGGCGACGTGCGCCGGATGGACGAAATCAACTCGACGGAGACGGAGAGCTATCACGCCTGGTCGAGCACAGGCCGATGGGTCGTCTTCAGCAGCCGTCGCGACGACGGTGGCTACACGCGCCCCTTCTTTGCCCACATTGACAGCGAGGGTCGCGCCACAAAGCCCTTTGAGCTGCCGCAGCGCGACCCTGACCGTCATCGTCAGCTGATGAAAAGCTATAACATTCCGGAGTTCATGCTCGGCCCCGTCACAGTCAGCCCGCAGGAGTTCGCCGACGTGCTGAAAGCCAGCGACGGCGAGCCCGTGCGCTGGGTCACTCGTAGTCGTCGATGACCGCGTTCATGAAGTCCATCATCGGTTTGGCTGCACGGAAGACGCGCTCCATCTCGTCGAGCCAGCCGTCGCCCTCAAAGAAGTCGTCGCCGACGCGGTGCCAGGCGCAGTAGTTCTTCAGTCGGAGGTATTTCATGTACTTATAGTCCCGCGGGAAGCCTGCAGGGCAGGTCTTCAGCTTTTCCAGTCCGAAGCCCTGCGGACTGTCCCAAGAGGCCTCCTCGGGGGCATCGAAATACTTGCAGAAGTCGCGGTTCTCCACACAGCGCAGCCACTCCTCTTCATTGGCCATCAGCTCGTTGCGACAGGCCGTCAGGATGTTCGTCGGCAACCAATAGCTGCCCACGGCCAGCAGGCATTGTCCGGGCTCCATGTGCACATAATAGCCGCCACGCAGTGCCTTCTTGCCCTTAGCGCAGATATAGGCGCCGAAATGATTCTTGTAGGGTGACTTGTCCGGCGAAAACCGCGTGTCGCGATAGAAGCGGTAGGTGCAGTCCTTCACGCCGAGATTGCCCACCGACGCATCGAAGCTGACAATCCGCTGCAGTGTCTGACCGACACCGCGCTCCCACTCCTCGCGGGCACTGTCGTACTCTGACTTATGGGCATGAAACCATTCCCTGTTATTGTTCTGCATCACATCATGCAGAAAACCCAGAATTTTCTTTGTATCCATATACGCTTTGTTATTTTGCGCACAAAATTACGCAAAAAAAACGGATCATTCAAACTTTTTGTTTAATTTTGCACCCTGATGAACAGAAAAGAACGTTATGCCGCCGTGCTCGACCACTTCCGCCGCGAGTTGCCCGAAGTGAGCACCGAACTGGAATATTCCAATGTCTTCCAGCTCCTCGTCGCCGTTGTCCTCAGTGCCCAGTGCACTGACAAGCGTATCAACCAGGTGACGCCCGAACTCTTCCGGCGCTTCCCAGACGCCCGTGCGATGGCACAGGCTGAGCCCGGCGAGGTGCTCGACTACATCAGCAGCGTCAGCTATCCAAACTCGAAGGCTGACCATCTGGTTAAGATGGCGCGCGTTCTCGTGAAGCAACACGGTGGTGAGGTGCCCTCCAACATGGACCAGCTGCTCCTGTTGCCCGGCGTGGGTCGCAAGACGGCCAATGTCGTCCAGTCAATCGCCTTCGGGCGGGCCACCCTCGCCGTCGACACCCATGTCTATCGTGTCAGCCACCGTCTCGGTCTAGTGCCGCGGACGGCCAACACGCCGCTGAAGGTGGAGCAGACGTTGCTCAAGTACATCGCCGAGGCCGACCGTCCCCGCGCCCACCACTGGCTGCTGCTCCACGGACGTTACGTGTGCACCTCGCGAGCGCCCCACTGCGACCGCTGTGCCCTGGAGTCCCTCTGTCCCAAACTCCTTGAGGGTTCCCGCTTAGAGCATTAGCAGCCCTTCGGTCGCTGACAGCCTGGGACACAGACTTTTTTTGACTTCAACGTTAATTACAGATTGCAAAATTACAAATAACCTGACAATAAAATGCAAATAGATATGTTTTTTTGCCAAAAGCGAAAAAAAAAGAAGAAAAATTTGGAAGTCTCAGAAAAAAGTCGTACCTTTGCATCCGCATTTGAGAGAAAGTGCTATTCGGTTATAACAAAATGCCGAGGGAAGTTTGGGTGAGTGGCTGAAACCAGTAGTTTGCTAAACTGCCGTACGGGTGACTGTACCGGGGGTTCGAATCCCCCAGCTTCCGCAAATGCCTGGTCGGTTCATCTAACGGTTAGGATACAAGATTCTCAATCTTGGCATAAGGGTTCGATTCCCTTACCGACTAC
>FLNY01000058.1_pt1 | contig 15812 bp, 8 predicted proteins | sample 1140381 | NCBI WGS metagenome assembly FLNY01 (sample SAMEA3878172, study PRJEB12797) | bioreactor metagenome | biome: Moose rumen | place: Sweden | collected 2011-10
AAGACATTACCCTGGCTATTTGCTGTTTATTGACGAACCGAGGCTCATGCTGAGGTATTCTGTATTGTCTTAACTACTTAACTACTGTCTACTTGACTACTTCAGAAAGTTGAGTTATTTAAGTTTTTCTACTATAGTTTTTCTGATTTTATTCTTCCCGACATTCCATACTGCATAGCACCATTCATAGGGCCGTGGAACTATCTGTTTTTCTGAATGCAAAATTACGAATATTCAAGCATCTACAAAATACCATTTGTTAGTCATTTTGTATCACTAATATATGGTATATGGATTTTGCATAATAAGCGCATCTGCCTGTAAAGCACGGTGTTGACAGTAATACGAAAGAAGCCAAAACAGGACATTATAGCGATTTGCACTTCTATTTTTTTTTGAAACCACAAAGTTTTGCATCCTTTTTCCGTTACTCTTAAAAAGAGAAAAGAGAAAAGAGATTTTTTGTGTAAACAAAAGCCCCCTCTCCGCATAGCGGAGAAGGGGGATTATTGTTGTTGGTTATAGTATGAGGGAATCGTTAAGATAGATATTAGCGATAAACATTTGAAAACGGAGGTGGGTTGTATACCTATTCTAATGTAATGTCACCATCCTTGACTTTGTCTATCGTGGCTTTTCTATGATAGCCATTCTTTGTGAATTCGTTAATCCAAATTAGTCGTTTTGTACCATCGCCATAAGGCTGTAGTCTGAAATGCCCACTAACCTGAAAAGATTCATCATTAGAGATTTCAGTATACCATTTGCTGTCAAATTGGTAATACTCAAGCCCTGGTACTGAAACGGTCTGAGTTTTATTGTTCTTCTTGATTTCTTTTTTTGCTAAAGTTGACCCTTTTCGCAATTGAACCTCCGCCCATTGTCTTAGACATAGATAATCTAAAACCATATCGATATAGTCTCTAAGGTTCGCTTCCATGCATCCATCCAATAGAGGCATGACCATACACTCTATTTCATGACCATTGCCTTTGATTTTATCTTTTGGCGAAGCGCAGATGTAATATGTTGGTATAGACAAATATTTGTCTATATTATCTTGAAACACCCATAGCGTCAAACATCCGTTTTTAATACTATACACAACATAACACCCTTCTATAAAGTATGGGCTTCGTACAATTCCGTTCTCGTTGTCTAATTCTTTTAGAATATCTATATGAAATTGAGTGAATTTCATATAGGATTTATCCATAGTTTCCACGAATGACCTTGAGAAGGTGACCAAGTTTCGACAATTACCTCTGACATAAGCAAGTTCATTAATAGCATGTGCTCTGTCTGTATCAACTTTCATTCCTTTGTTTTGACACCAGTTTATAATGCTTTGAGGCAAATTTCTGTTGTCCAAGTTAAACAAATATCGGAATAAAGTGATGTCATTTATGTTTTTTGCTTTTTTTATCATCTATCAAAATAATATTATAAATCTTCACCGTTGGCACGATTATATTCGTTGTCATAGAAAATGGTAATGTAATATTCGCCATAACTTTCACATATACGGAACCATACGGGTTTCTTCGTCAGCGTAGCCATAGCGATGTCTATTGCCAGTTTTTTCTTCTCTTGCTCGATTTCCTCTGTCGGGTTATCTAATTGTTCAGGTGTGTATTTCTCTAATAGTTCATTTCTGATGTTTTCCTGCAAAGCCAAGGTGTCTATCTTATTGGTGTCAGGCAGCTGATAAAACAACGCTTCGTATGATTTGTTCTTTATAGACATGCCATAAGAGATATCTTCATCTTCTGATATTGTATAGTCATTTAATGCGAAGTATCTCTTGTTGTTTTTGAACTGATTAACAAGTATATTGAAACGTGTCTTTATGTCAGCTTCACTTTTAGTATTTGCGTCACAAACCATAATGCGGCATACCTTGTTATTGTTTGTACCTATGTATATATGGACATCAGTACCATTAAACTCTCCTCCAAAATATTCATTATTGCCGATTTTTTTAGGAGTATAACCCTTCGCAATAAGTTTTTGTCTCATTGCAGGTTTGTAGCCGTCAACGGGGATGCCAAGGAATGTGGTTACATCTTTCTGGGCGTACATGGCAACTGAAAGAAGTGCCAAAATACAACATGATATTAGCTTTTTCATATTACGGTTGTTTTAATATTACACTGTTCCAAATCAGATATGATGATAATTTGTGTTATCAAGTGCAAAGTTAATAATTTTTCTCTAAAACAAGATATTTTTATTCAAAAAATCTATTTTGCAGATACGAATAGACACATTTTTTCCTTCCGAATTGCAGTGTAAATTAGTGTAAATCCGTGTAAATCCGTGGTTAAGGCTCACCAGTTTACACAAAATCTCTTTTCTCTTTTCTCTTTTTAAGAGTAACGGAAAAAGGATTTTACGGGGATGGGCTAACGACAGGAATCTCTGTAATACTGATATATCACGAACTCCCCCGAGGGCGATATGCCCCCGGGGGAGTTACTTATATATTACAGACAAGTTTTACTTCATGAGTTTCTTGCCATTCTGTATTACGATACCCTTGTAGGTGTCGCTTACCTGCTGACCAGCCAGATTGTATGCAGCAGAGGCCTTAGCCTGTGCGGCAGCCTGAACGCTGTCTATAGCATCAGCACCGATTACTACTGTAGCAGCCTGCTTGCTCAGTCCGCCCATCTCGTTGGCACTGTAGATAGTGTAGGTGCCATCCTCCGTAACGGTGTATGAGGTCTCTGTGATGTCGGCTACATACTCATCATCCTTGAAGATGACGTATGCACGTACCTGACTGTCGTCATTCCATGACATCGTCATGCCATTGACATTGACCTTCGGAGCATCTGTCAGCGTGGTATAGTCGGTAGGCAGCCATCCGTCGGTACCTGAGAGCACGTTCATGATGGTGAACTTCTTAGCGTCGTCGGCAGAAATCACCGGTACGTAGCTGTTGGTGCTGGTAGAAGAGTTGCCGCGCACACTGAGGTCTATCAAGTTGCCGTTCTTGTCAACAGAGCCATACTCATAGAAGTGTGTAGGCAGATTGCCCATGCCAGCATAGCCATTGTCTGAAGGCTGTATGTTCATCTGGGTGAAGAGGTAGTAAGTGCGTGGCTCGTTCTGCCATGGACGGCTCAGGGCATAGTCGCCCTTGTCTGCCATTAATGCGCCGTTGCCTGCCTCGGCACGGTTGATGGTGCAGTGGCTGAACACATAGCCCCACTTAGTAGTGCTTGTGGTTGATGGAGCAGCTATCACGCTTCCCTTGCCCTCCATCACAAGTTCACACTGGTCAAAGAACTGGTCACCGCCGCCACAGATATAGTCAACGGTACCCTGTATGCGGCACTGGTCATAGTAAGAACGCTCGCCTGTGACGTGAGTATCTTGCTGAGACTGCATCTGCACGTTCTTGAACACCGACTTGTTGCCACCGTAGATAGCCACGCCAACACCATTGCGCTCATCTGTGCGGAAGTCGAGGTCGTTACGCACGGTGAGGTCTTGCAGGTAGAAGCCCTCGCGGTCGCGTATGTTCAGGATAGGATTAGAGATACCTGTGCGCGTGCCATGGAGCACTACGCCGTCGCGGCTCTGACCTATGAGTGATACGTTGCCACGGTTGATGCGCTGCTCGTTGTCAGCACCGAAGTCGTAGTCGCCGTTCTTCAGGAAGATGGTGACGCGCTCCAGTGTCTTGTCAGTGCTGTTGCCCAGTGAACTGATTACCTCACTGAACTCCTTAGCAGAGCCTACCACGTAGTCATACACCTTCTTGGCTACAGGAGCCTGGGCAGCAACGGTGAAGTTGACGGTGATGTCCTCGGTGGTCTTGTTGCCAAAGAGGTCCTCAGCCTTGCCTGCCGGGATAGTGAAGGTATAGTCCTTGTCGTAGTCAAGGTTATTCAAACCGAAGTTAAGAGTCTGGCCATAGTCGGCGTGTATCTCCTCACCATTGAAGGTAACGTCGGCAGATGACATCTCACGGTCAAACTTGACTGATACCATAGCGTGGTTGTTTACCACTGCCGCATTCTTGGTCATGACACTCGGAGTGGTGCCCGGGTTGGTCTTCTCTATCACAAGCTCAAACCAAGCGTAAGGCTGTCCGCCACCTGTGATGGTGAAGGCTATAGGCTCACCAGCCTTGTGATTCTCCACCACTACGGTGAGGTTGTCCTTGTTGCCCTTCACGTAGCCGTGGTTGGTAGGTACGCGGAAGGTGGCACCGTCAGACGAGATGGCTGTGAGGCCCTCGCCGTCATTGTAGTTTGCACCCATCTGAGCCAGAGTGAAGGTCTTAACTACCACTCCGCCCGGAACCTCAATAAGGTTGTTGGCAGCGTTGAACTTGAACTGCTGTCCGCCCCAACCGTCAAGACTGGTGGTGCGCAGGGTGTAGAGACCGTCGGTCCAACCGTCAGTCCACTGTCCCTCTGCCACGTATGCGGCCTTGCCGTCGGTGCTGAACTTCAAGGTATAGTCCTCATCGTTGGCAGTGCGCTCATAAGTGTAGATGCCGCCTATGTTGAGGGTGAACGTGCGCTCAGGTGTAGTCAGCGTATATGTAGCGTTGTTGCCGCTGCGGTTTGATGTCACTGTGGCTGCCGAACCATCAACAGCCTTGGCTGCTACCACTGGCAGCACGGTGTAAATGTTGGTTGAGAGAGTAGCCTCGGCATCGTCGTTGATGTCAGCCAGAAGTTCCTCACTTACGGCGAAACCGTCAATGGTGAGGCTTGTCAGCGTAACCACGTCGAGGTGGAACAGGCGCAGTGTGTAGGTGTTCTTCAGGGCAGTCGCACCCTCGTTGGCTGTAACGTTCAGCGTAACGACGGTTGCCTTGTTGGCCCCAGGTGTGGCAAGTGTGAACGTACCATCACCATTGTCGGTGACGCTCACGGCTGTCTCCGTGCCCTCCTCTACCGCGGTGGCGGTTACGGTGGCGTTAGATGATGACACCTTGATGGTGGTAGTTGCCTCGGCGTAGGTCTTAGGCAGCACGCACTCAAAGTCGTTAGCCGTGCCAGGACTTACCGTCTGTCCCTCAATGGTGACATCGTTGATGTAAGCCTCGTTTACGCTCAGCACGCCGTATAGATAAACATCGTCAAGGTCAAACTGGTTGTTTGAAGCCACATTGTCGCCGTTGCCCTTCCAGTTCTTGGCAGGGAAGATGCGTATGTAGCCATTCTTGCCGTTGAGTCCGGGTATCTCTATGGTGTTGGTCTTCCAGTTGTTATAGCTTGTACCTGTGAGGTACTCGTCGCCTACGAGGGTCCATGTGGTCTTGTCAGTAGAGTAAGCCACGGCATAGTACTGTGTCTGGCTCTGGTGACCGGCAGCCTTCACCTCAAGTTTCAGGCCGCGGAAGTTAGTAGCGTCAACCGCAATCTCAAAGTAGTTGTATGGGTTCTGGTAGCTGTATGTCTGCTCACCGGGGAACTCAATGGTGCTTGTGCCGTAAGCCACAGAGGCAGCGGCAGTCTCAGGTGTCGGTACTGGTGACGTGAGGTGCAGGGCCGCACCGTCGCAACTGATGGCGTTCACCTCGTGGTAAGCACCCTGCGACTGCTGTGATGTCACTGCGCCGGAGCCTACCGGACGATGCGGGGTCAGCGTAGAGTTAGCGAGTGCTCCGTCGTTAGGAAGCAGTGCCACGTCGTTGAAGTCCACGTTGCCGTTTCCAGTGACAGCCGTGGAGTTTGGAGTGCCTACGCCCCCGGCAATGTCATATCCGTAGTTGAATGACCAGTAAGCCATTGTCTTAGGCTCTGCTGGTGTCTCAGGCTCTACAGGAGTGTCGCTGCCGCCCTCATCGGCTGTGGTATAGTAAGCCTTGAACCATACATCTTCCTGGTTGTTGCCAGAGAATACCACCTTGATGCTCTTTGTTGCCGGTGAAGCACTGAAGTCAAGCGTTGCGAACAATGGAGCCTTGCCGTCGGCAAAGATAGGATATGTGGCTGTGCTCTCAATGTCAGAGTTGGCTTTGATGTCTTTGCCTATTGACTCTGTAAAGAAGTTCACATCGTCCTTGTCAACGGTATAGAGATAGCAGAGGTTGCCGACATCAGACTGTGACAGGCCGCCAATCTCAAGCTTTGTTACCTTATAGCCTTCTGGTATGTTGATGGTACCAGGATCGTTGTTCTTGAAGTTTATGCCGTCGGTATATGATACCAAGTTAGGGTCTGTCCAGTTACATGGAGTCTTGCTGATATCACGGCTGTTCATAGTCAGTGTGAAGCCTTCGGCATCAGTAAACTGATAGAGGTCGTTGGTAGAGTGATCCTTGTCGAAGTTCTCACCATGCAGATATACGAACTTTGACTCTACGGCAGTGAAAGTAAGGTCTTTCAGGTTGGTAGTAAAGTTCGCATAGTTAGCGCCCTGATGGAATTTCAGTTTCACTGTGTAGTTGCCCACCGGCAATACCGGAGTGGCAGGCAGAGAGGTGTTGTGACCAGCCTCCTTGAAAGCCCAGTCGCCACCATTGTCGCCAGTACATACCACGTTGGCAGTCTGTCCATAGACAGTGTTGTTTCCCTCATCTATAATAAGGAAATCTACTGTGACAGGCTCGCAAGGCGTAGCCGTGTCAAAACTAATAGCATAGGCTGCAGCCTGCGTGTTGGTAACGGCAAACGTCACGACATCGCCGTCGCCTACCCAGTTAAAGCAGTTCTGGTCATCACACGATGGTGTACTGTCCCACGAACAGTTCTTCGTGATTACTGCCTGCTGTCCGTCAAGCACACCAGGAATGGTAGTGCCGGCAGCGAATGTCACGACAGACATCAGCAGCAATGTGAATAGTGAAAGGATTTTTTTCATTTGTTTTTGTTTAATATGTTTAAGTTATAAAAAAATACCCCTTGTGGGTAGATTATCGTTTTCGGATGGTGCAAAATTAGTCATAATTTATGGTCTGAAAGGGCAAAATAACACCATTTGAGGGATAAAAATGGCGCATCCTACATTCCCATAGGGTTTATCGGATGCGCCATTTTAGCCAATCACAGGGAAACAAAAAAAAATGTGGTGTTTATTCTGCATGGGCAGGATAGACACCACATTGTTATATAGCTCTGTTTTCAGGCTTTGCCTGACTTATTACTTCAGTTTTTTCTCAATGGCGCTGAGCACGAGTTTCTGCTTATCGTCGGCAGTGTTAGCCTTGATAGCGCTCTGCACCTTCTCAAGGTCAGCCTTCGTACCGAGCTTTTCAATTACGTCGATGGCACCAGAGCGGCCCAGCCAGTTGGCGTTGGCGTCGGTGGCGATATCGGTCATCAGCTTGATGTACTCGTCAACCTTGAAGTATGTAGCCTTGGCCTTCCATGCATCGAAAGAGCTTTCTGCCTGAGTGCGCAACTCGCCAATAGAGTTCCATGCAGGAACGTCCTCGGTGCGTGGCTTCTTTGAGAGGTATGCGATGGTGGCATCGTAAGCAGCCTTGCTGGTGTGCTTGTGGAATGGGAAGTCATACCACAGCTTATAGAGGCTGTTCATGCACTTGTCATGCAGTTTATGCTGCTTGTCGTCGTTGAGTACCTTGACAAGTTCAGGGATGAATGACTCATCCTCCAAATCACCTACATTGTTTAGCATAGCGCCACGAACGTCCTCGTCCTTGTCGGCGATAAGGGTCTTGGCAGCGTCTGTAACACCTGGTACGCCGATGCTCCAGCTGTTACCGACAGCGTATGCCACAACCTTACGGATGTTCTTGTTGTCGCTCTTTACCTGTCCGAGGACAAACTTTGCAGCCTCTTCTTTCTTCAGTTCGTTAGACAGTGCTTTTACACCCTCCTTGATTACGAAAGGATCCTTCTCCTCTGCAAGGATGCTCGTGAGCTTTGCCACGTTCTCCTTAGAGAGACCGAAGAGAGAAGAGAACTGTCCCATAGCCATGCCACGCACCTGTGGAGAAGGGTTGGTCAGCAGTTTCTCCTGAATGGCTGAAGCGTTGGCAGGACGCTTGTGGTCCTTCATGATAGTGCTTCTTGCCTTGCTGATAGGGTTGGTCTCCAGTTCGAGTTTGCCCTGATTGATGGGTACCTTAGAGTATGCCAGCCAAAGAGCCTCATACTCATCGTCAGACAGAGGTTGGTCTGCGGGGGTCTTAATCATGCTTACCAAGCCTTCTTCACTGAATTCCACACTGTTAAGCAGCTTCATGGCAGGGCTCTCGTCTGAGTTCTCTGCAGAAGCGTCAGCATTGCTCTTGTTTCCGCAAGCAGTCATTCCCATAAGCATTGCAGCCATGGAGAATACAAAAAGAATCTTCTTCATTTGTTTTTTAGGTTAAAATGATATAATTACTTATAAATCAAATTATCGTCGCAAAGTTACAAATAATTTTCAAATATCACAAGAAATAGAGTTTTTTTTCTTCTTATTTAGGCTATTGATGCTTACTTTTGCAAAAAAATAGTGTCTTTTGCTTGATAAAGACATTTTGAAAATAAAAACTTGTCAAGCACATAACCACGTATGGCATATTGGCGCAGTACACTTGTAGCCCACTGTCGGAACTGCGTGGCGCGGATGCTGTTCACACGATAGCCTACAGCGATGACAGCATCAAGATTATAGTATTGAGTATCGTACTCTTTGCCGTCTGCGGCAGTTCGTCGGAATTTCCGACAAACTGCTTTTTCTGGCAATTCTTCGGAATCAAAAAAAGAAAAATTATTAATAACTATTCGCAGAATAGTTACCATACAATGGGAAAAGAATATTAAGACTTCATGTTCTTGCTGTCACGACAAGAAGACGCAGAAATATCTACAACTCAGAAAATCAATGAACAAATAAATGTCTGATGAAAGGATTATTGTATTAATCCCAAACATACAATAAAAAGCGCCCTGCAGAGAAATCCTGCAGGGCGCTTTTACAAAGGCCAAAGACCGATTAAAAACTGTAAACAGCAAACTACAAACAAAGAAAGAACATTTTGTCAGCTAATCCGGCATTTTGATGATACTTTGATTTTAACAGCCCCAAAATCCCTGCAATAAAATCCAGCGACGAGAAATTATTTTGAAAATCGGATAAAATTTCGTCACTCATAACTACCTGAAAATCAATAACAGGATTCTTCCTGAATTGTTAAAGCTATCATATTACCTTGTAAAAGCTATGCTTTTACAAGGTGAAAGCTATCGAATTAGAACGTAAAAGCTATCAAAAAACATTGTCCGAGTTGGTAAAATACGATAAATTTTACCCACTCGGACAATGTTTTTCATCCCCAGGGACAATTTTTGGTCACTTTTCTGCAACCATTTTCTCTATTTTGCTATCTCAGACTGAGTGTTCAAAAAAATCAAAGTGTAAGCAAAATAGCCAGAAAGTTATCAAAAAGCCAAAAATATCTTTTCTCTTTTTCTCTTTTACCTTCTCTATTGCTATCACGCAGAACTGTTTCCAAAATGGAATTAGTTGGCGAGATAAGAAATTAAACTTGACTTATAGCCTCTGTGGCTCACTTCACAGGATTATTCGAATCTACAATAGTAGAAATTAAAAAAGGCCTATAGCCCTATGGATGAGACATTGGACGTGGAGGCATCTACAATAGTAGAAATTAAAAAAGGCCTATAGCCGTGTGTGTAATACTATCTTTGTGATATCGATCTACAATAGTAGAAATTAAAAAAGGCCTATAGCCTGACGAGCCAAGGATGGTCTGCGGCTTATCTACAATAGTAGAAATTAAAAAAGGCCTATAGCCTCAATGCTAACTATTCTGCAATAATCAAATCTACAATAGTAGAAATTAAAAAAGGCCTATAGCCGCCGCTCCACCTCATTGAAGCGTGTCAATCTACAATAGTAGAAATTAAAAAAGGCCTATAGCCTCTGACCAAGGTCGACAAGAAAATCGTAATCTACAATAGTAGAAATTAAAAAAGGCCTATAGCCTAGAAATCTCTTGAGCACGCTGACTCGGAATCTACAATAGTAGAAATTAAAAAAGGCCTATAGCCCGTATATGGTTTGAAGCCTATGCAAGGTGATCTACAATAGTAGAAATTAAAAAAGGCCTATAGCCTTCCTGCAGCAACGATGTTTGATATTAAATCTACAATAGTAGAAATTAAAAAAGGCCTATAGCCAAATACCACGATAGACACGCTCTGCACCTTATCTACAATAGTAGAAATTAAAAAAGGCCTATAGCCCTTATTTTGCAAAGGTAATAAATAAAATCCATATACACAAGCGTTTATGGAAATAATTGTTAAAGATATTTAGGTGGGGTATGATGTGTGATTTAGTATATAATATACTTATTACGTTGAATATCAGTAACTTGATATTGTGTTTTGTTTCTGCGTAGAGACAGAGATTTGCAACTCAAAAATATACAATATCTGTATCCCTATGCAGTGCATTACCATATTTCTTCAGTTTCACCTCTGCTACATCAAATATAATCACGCTATCACCTCCATCAAACTGTTTGGCAAACATATCTTCTACCATAGCTAGAAGATTGTTCAATACTCTGTTTGTATTATTAACCTCATAAACAGAAAACTGAAGTCGTATTGCGCCATGCTTCGTAAGCATTTTAGAAAACTTGGTGCGCAATTTGTCATTGCTGATATCATAACTTATCACTAACATATCAGATGTAGAATGATGGGTATGCACTTACCGACTTACGTCCCATAAAACAGCGATAATATGCCTGTATATATTTAAAGGTCTCCGTCTTATATGCTATCAGGGCATCAAAAAAGACTTTACTATATTCCGGATTACACTCATACTTCAACTTATATTCTGACTTTTGCATAATGAAATCACTCTCCGCAAATTGTTTTCTGTTCCATGCTTTGCGTACAGCTTTATCTATAATTGGTCTGAATGGCTCCATGATATCGCATACTAACGACTTACGTTTGAACCACATTCTATGGAATACACCTACATATAGGTCAAAACCAAACATACGCAAGAAACACTCTATATAATTAAACAGTATCGTATAGCCTATGTCGAGCGTAACATTCATTACATCGCACTTGGTTCTTGGCCGTCTTTGTTGCCAATTATAATCTTGGAAGAGTGCCTTGAAATATGATTTCGCAGCCACGCCTTCAATACCCATTAACGAATCATAGTTGTCAATATCAGGCAAAGTGTCTATACAACTTTGAAGTGTCTTACATGCTTCTGTTGTCAGTTCGTCTTTACATCGCGTATCCTTCAATGCCTTTAACTGATTTTCTATCTTATTCCGAATAATGACTTTTCCTATAGTTATATCATTCTTGTCAAACTTATACTGGCGCTCATGCAACAAATAATTGGCTTCTGCCGAGTTCGCCCAATAAAACACTGGCCGTAGAGAAGGTTTCATAACAACTAACGCAACACCATGTTTCTGACACTTTTCTATCAACGGTGTGGTTATACGTATATGCCCGATGATAAAAACCGCCAAAATCTTCTGAAATGGAAGTTTTGTCAAAGTCTTGGTTTTGTCACTATTTTCAACTTGTTCTTCTAAAAGGAGTTCACCATTGCTTACCCGCAAACTTCTTTCATGTATGCAGTTGATGACATAAATCGTACGATATTCTATGTCTTTATGTGTAAACATTCTCTTCGGTTGTTTTATCACACAGATTGCTATATATGCAGTGTCTGCATTTATTTGGGTTTATGGTAAAAGGAGTACTGCCTGGGTTGTACTCACGGAAGCGTTTGATGAAATCACTTAATTCCTGCAGTTCTTTTTCTTCCGGCATTGCCACAGGTATCATTTTATTTGTTGATACTTCATAGAAGGCCAAAGACTCCACTTCATATCCAATTTCTCGCATGCATACCATTTGCGCCCATAACTGATACAGCTGCCCCCGGAATATCTTCTTTAACTGGTTCTTTCTTTCTATTAGCTTCTTTTCTTTTTTCTTATATAAATCTATCTTCCCCATTATGCCATACGTCTCGGAATATACTGACAATGCAAGTATATCGTCCGCGCGATTGCTGGCTTTCTTCTGGTCTATGCCTTCATGTGCCAGTTTCCCTTTTGTCTGAGGCGTGGCATGATACATCGTTTCGTCCGTCTCCATATACACATTATGCAGGTATATGGAGTACGGACAAAAGATGAAATCATTTAATGTTGATATGGATATGTAGTCAATCATTCAGATAGGGTTTCTGCTGTGCAAACTGCAACCACTCCTTGTTTGTAATGGCAAGTTTAACCTTCTTGAGGTCTTCTGCCTCTTTTATCTGCTGAGCAATCCATAATCCTTTACGAGCTATGTTATATGCACCATTGGCATCTGCGTTTTCAGGTAAGCTCTTATCGCATAGTCTGCTATCATAGAACTTTCCTCCCTCATTTGCTATAGGAGATACCATATAGTCTATGTCAGTGCCAGTCTCGCTGTTTCGCATCTGGAGCGTGAGTTTCAAAAGATGCAGTAAACTATTATGGAAGTCTTTGCTTGTTTGTTGTGTTATTGCATCTTTCAGGTTGCAGCTTAACGGTATGTTGTATTTATCGAACAGTGCCTTCCACTCATCTGTGAGATTTATTTCCCTGCTGTCCCAATTAGCATTCTTTTCATAATTACGGAAAGTTTCTACACGGGTGCCATAGGTGCATAATGTCCAATCTGTTTTTGTACCTTCTGCTTTCTTCGTGAATTTATTGTAATCAAACTTTAATTCAAACCAGTCTTTTTCTCCGTTGTATCGAATACAGTCAAAATCATTGAAGAACTTCTGTGACTTGGCAACACTCTCATAACGTGTATCGAGCAGGTTGACAAAACCTGTAACAGGGTCTATCTTACTTGTATTCCATGCTGGGACATAAAAAATAAAACCGCTTTGTTTTCCCATCTTTTGGAAACTGTCAAACTTGCTTGCTAACTGATATGCACGCAGATGTCCGCCATCTTCTGTAGATTCTGTCTTCTTGTCAACATAGTAGTTGAGTTTGTCAATGAGCGTTTTCTCAAATTGCTGATAAACAGAACTCTCAACCTTTTGTCTGCTTCGTTTGAATCCAGGATTCAAGTCTTCCAGTATTACCATAGCATTGTATTTAACTATCAACCGAGAAATTTTGTGTATAACCTGACTGAGGTAACCCTGTTTGAGTTCCTTTATACCTTCTATGGTTTGCCAACTTGTACGCTCTTCTAGACGCTTTTTGTCACGCTCCTGCAATAACCGGTGATAGTCTGTACGGTATTTATTTCCTTTATATTCATTCACTATTTCATTAAGAGAGTATTGTTCAACAATCTCTCCTTTGCTATTAATCACGCATAAATACAGCAAATGGCGTTCACCTCTGTCTATACCAATGAAGTGCATGTCATCTGAGTTCCTTATATGTTCACGGACATTCATGTTTATCTTTCCATCTCCGCTACTCTTAAAGTTTATGGTTATAGGAACATGGAATTGAAATTTGTCTAACGTATATCGCTTGTCTTTTATAAGGTCATACTTGAATGTACTTTGTTTTCTTCTGTTTAACTCATTCTTATTATCAATAGGTTTATTAGCAGGATGAGTAGGCTTTTCCATCCTAATGCTCTTCTTGCGGAAGAATATCTCAGCCTGACCATTTAACTTATATACCACATCATCCAAATTACGTTCATCAAAAAGCATCTTCCAGTATAGCGTGTGCATGTTAGGAGTACCCTTGCTGTATTCTGAAAAATCCTTGTTGTAAATCTGGAAGAGATACATTTTATCTTCTTCCACAAGTTTGTCAATATACTCCACAGATACTTTCTTGTATGCAAGATTATATAGCAACGGATTAACTGCACCATAGAAAGAATCCAAATCTGTGTATTTTTCTATATTCTTTTCTATCGATGAAAAATCATAAATGGCTGTACTCTTATATGCTTTCAAGAATTGCATACAAAATTCTTTCCACAGATTCACTGCATGTTCGTAGCCAGCCCTGTCATTGGTAGAGCGTAAATATTCTATTTTGAATTTCTTTTCACCATTATATAAAACATTATTCAGTTCAAATATTTCCTTTGTAATCTCTACTGGCGCATTAAATGACTTCTTGTCAAAGAGGGTATATGACTCACTGCTGTTTTCAAAATGTTGCTTGACGGCCTTCATCTGTGTAGTGCACTTAGGGACCATCGTAGTAATATCCTTAATAAATTTATACACCACCTTGTCATAGCATTCGCCGTTTGACGGCATAGGCTTGTCTACTTTAAGGAGGTTACGATGCTCTTTCTTGACTATGCCAAGATAATACAAACCATCCTTAACGAGTATTATAGCAGCATTGGTTTTTTCTTTGTTTTCATCCCAGCCATCAAGTAACTGAGCGTTTTCAAAATTCACCTTTATCTTATCTGTGGAGTAAGGCTTGCGTGTTGCATAATTCCTAACTTTATTGTAAAGTGGCGTCACTTCATCTATAATGTCCCATAGCTGCATCAGTTCACCGTAGAATTTCTCATCTTTCTCTGCTTCGTTTCCCTTGCCTAATAACGGCTTGACAAATCTTTGCAATGCTTTGAAAGCATCGAGCAAATTCTTCAACTGCATTACAGTCAGTTTGTCTTGTGAAAGATTCTTCTCTTTTGGATATTCAATATCGAAGAGAGGTTTCAGCTGATTGTAATACATACTGATTTCCGTAGTAATGCTTGATGTTTGTTTGTCAGGGGTGTTTACAGCACCGAATGAAGCAAAATATGTCGATATGTCTGCGTTGTCCAACTCGCTTAAACAACTGTTGATATATGCAAGAGAAAAACTCTTTTCCTGTTTAACTAGCTTGGAAATCCTCTCAGAATATTTTTCTTCATTTTCTTTTGGCTTTTTGATATACCTATTTCTGAAATCCTGTTCTATAGCATTTGGGATTACATTCCAGTTTCCAAGCATTTTCTGGGAAATGTCAGTCAATGAAAGGTCGTTAGGTATATAGATCTTTGACAATTCATAATTTGCTATGCTTGTAAGCAACACCTTTATCATTTCATCAACATTCATGAAATATGCTTCACAATATTCTTTTACGGCATCAAGCACATCTCCTCCAGTCTTGAATTCTTCTTGTAACCATGACAGCTGCTCTCTGTCGCTCAGTATTTGTTTGAACAAAGGTTTCAGCTTTGGCAGGCTTGCCCTTTTGTCATCCAGTTGTTGGTTGTATAGATTTATATATTCATTTAATCCCTGAACCTTTGTTCCGTCTTCAAGTGTCTTACCACCAATAATGCCGTTGTACACCTCTATCTGTTTTTGGGTAAGAACAATACTGTAGTAGTCAAGGTCAAACATCTCATTTATATTATACACATTGAGACATTCTTCAAAGTCCTTGTATAATTTTGAGAACTTATCGGCAACGGATGTTTCTGCTACTTTTTTGAAAATGGCTATGTTGTCAATAAACTTAGGTAGGTTTTCATGTATTAATCTGTATGCGATTGCTGTTGACTTGGCCTCATCAGAATACATATTCTTCCTATTCTCATGGAATCCTGTAAAATAACTTGTGAACCCTTGGAATTCACTAACAAGGATTCTTTCATCGTCATTTTCCAAAACGACATTCAAATCCTCATTTATAAGTTCTTTTTTGTCAATACGCTTGAATCTGTCATCCTTTTTCAAAGCTTCCGCAATGGATTTGCGCAATTTGTCTTGTATGGCTTCAAATTCTTTAATCTCTTTCTCGGTCTTAGACTGTTGAGTATAGAGATTATAATAAGCTTCAAGCTGGATAGAGTTAAGTTTGAAATCCCCAAGAACAGACTCTATGTAAT
>FLNY01002477.1_pt1 | contig 15711 bp, 9 predicted proteins | sample 1140381 | NCBI WGS metagenome assembly FLNY01 (sample SAMEA3878172, study PRJEB12797) | bioreactor metagenome | biome: Moose rumen | place: Sweden | collected 2011-10
TTTGCGAAACAACAAATAATGGAGCCCGAAGGGCGATAGCAAGTCCCTTCCCCGAGGGAAGGGATTTAGGGAAGGGGTAACGTAAAAAAGGATTTGTGCGTGAGGAAAAGTTTCGCAAGATGCACAAGCCCTTGAATATTAACAGAATTTAACTTGCGAAACTTGAGTTAGTATAAAAGAGTCATGCAGGTTATAAAAGACCAATATTTCGAGGGAGAACGGCCCCTGTACGCCTGCCGGGACGGGCTCCGTCTGGAAGGCGTGAAGATAGGGCCGGGGGAATCGGCCATCAAGGAGGGGGCCGGCATAGAGGCCACCGGCTGCGAGTTCGGCGGGAAGTACCCCTTCTGGGAATGCCGGGACTTCACCATCCGGGACTGCGTGTTCCGGGAAGGCGCCCGCGCGGCCCTGTGGTACAGCAGCGGCTGCCGCATGTACAGCACCCTGGTGGAGGCCCCCAAGATGTTCCGCCGCATTAAAGATGTCTATTTGGAAAACGTACAGCTTCCCAACGCCCTGGAAACCTTCTGGGACTGCAGCGATGTCCGGCTGCACAACGTGGAGGCCCGCCAGGCCGACTACATTTTCATGCACACGGACCGGGTGAAGATAGACGGCTTCCTCCTCCGGGGCAACTACTCCTTCCAGTATGCCCGGGACGTGGAAATCCGGAACGCCGACCTGGAAACCAAGGACGCCTTCTGGGAGAGCGAGAACGTGACGGTGTACAATTCCCGCATCCAGGGAGAGTTCCTGGGCTGGTATGCCAGCAACCTGCGTCTGGTGAACTGCCACATTGGCGGCTCCCAGCCGTTGTGCTACTGCCGGAACCTGGTGCTGGAGAACTGCAGCTTCGAGCCCGACGCCGACCTGGCCTTCGAGTACAGCACGGTCCGGGCCACCGTCCGGGGCGCCATCGGCTCCGTCAAGAACCCCGCCGGCGGCAGCATCTGCGCCGGCAGCATCGGGGAGATCATCCTGGACGCCAACATCAAGGCGCCCGCCAACTGCCAAATAACCACAGGCTATGTACAAATATAATTTCGATGAAATCATCGACCGCAACAACACCCAGAGCGTAAAATGGGACACCTATCCGGGCTGCCTCCCCATGTGGGTGGCCGACATGGACTTCCGGGTGGCCCCGGAAATCCAGGAAGCCCTGCAGAAACGGCTGGACCACGGCATCTTCGGCTATGAGCTGGTCCCGGAAGAGTACTACCACTCCGTGCAGCGCTGGTTCTCCCAGCGGCACGGCTGGGACGGCATCGGCAAGGAAAACCTCCTGCCCACCACCGGGGTCATCGCCGCCTATTCGGCCGCCATCAAGGCCATGACCCGTCCCGGCGACCGCGTCCTGGTGCAGACCCCCTGCTACAACGCCTTCTTCCCGGCCATCCCCAACAACCAGTGCCGCCTGCTGGAGAATCCGCTCCGGTACCAGGGCGGGCAGTACAGCATAGACTGGGAAGACTTCGAAAACAAGGTGCGCAAGGCCCGCGTCTTCCTGCTGTGCAACCCCCACAACCCCGTGGGACGCGTATGGACGCGGAAAGAGCTGCTCAGGATGGGAGAAATCTGCCTCCGGCACAACGTGTTCGTGATCGCCGACGAAATCCACGGGGAATTCACCTTCCCCGGCCATCCGTACATTCCCTGGGCCACCCTGCCGGAAGAGATGGTGGCCAACTCCGTGACCTGCACCTCCCCCACCAAGGCCTTCAACGTGGCCGGCATCCAGATTGCCAACATCTTCGCCAAGGACCCGGAAATCCTCAGGCGCATCAGGCGCGCCATCAACGAGAACGAGTGCTGCGACGTGAACGTGTTCGGCGTCACCGCCCTCATGGCCGCCTACGACCGGGGCGGCGACTGGATGGGGGAACTGCGGGAATACCTCCTGCACAATGCGCGCGCCGCCTTCGGCTACCTGGAAGACCTGGAACTGCCGGTGATTGCCGTACCCATGGAGGGAACCTACCTGATGTGGTTGGACTGCCGCGGCGTCATGCATGCGGGAGAGCCCCTGGCCGGCTTCAGCGAGCGCTTCACCCAGCACTTGAGGGCGAACAAACTGGTCTTGAGCCCCGGCACCATCTACGGCAGGAACGGCGAAGGCTTCGTGCGCATGAACCTGGCCTGCCCCCGCACCATCCTCCTGGAAGGCATCACCCGCTTCCACAAAGCCATTGAAAATTATTAACCTTTTTCAAAACATGAAAAACATCCTGCGCCAGGCCGCCCTGCTGACGGCCGTCCTGTCCGTTTTCTCCTGCGGTGGCAAAAAAGGAACGGCGGAAAGCCCCGACACCGCCTTCGCCGCCTACGTCAAGGCCTACACCGGCGGCATCCTGGCCGATGACGCCGCCATCCGGGTAGATTTCACCGGAGACATCGACCAGGACCGCCAGGCCGGCAGCGGCCTGTTCTGCGTGAGCCCCTCCCTACCCGGACGCATCCGCTGGAACTCCCCCTCGTCCGTCAGTTTCGTCCCGGAGGAAGGCGCCCTCAAAGTGGGGCAGCCCTATGCCGTGAGCCTGGATCTGGGCCAGCTCATGGAGGTCCCGGAAGAGGCCCTCAGGCAGTTCCGCTTCGGCTTCACCGTGAAAGGCCGCAGCGACTTGGAGCGGATCCCGGAGACGGAGGAACCGGACAACGGACGCGCCTTCCGCGTGGTGAAGGTGCGGGAAGTGCACGGGGACACCCCCGCCATCGAGGTGGTCTTCTCCCAAACCCCCGCCAACGCCACCCTCAAAGGCATGGCCGAACTCTCCGGCGCCGCCCGCAGCTACGTGCAGGTGAAGGACTCGCTGCTGCAGCTGTTCTTCGAGAACCGCCGCGGAGACCTCACCCTCACCCTGGACCGTTCGCTCAAGGGCGCCGACGGGACCACCCTGGGCCAGGACTTCGTGCGCACGTTCTCCCTGGCCGAGGAAGTGCCCGCCGTGCGCATCCCCCTGCAGGGCAACATCCTCCCGGACAAGTCCCGGCTCATCCTGCCCTTCAGCGCCGTGAACCTCTCGGCCGTGGAAGTGCGGGTGGTGAAAATCTATGAGAAGAACGTGCTCATGTACCTGCAGGACAACGACCTGGGCCAGGAAAGCAGCCTCCGCCGCAGCGGCCGCCTGGTGTACCGGGGCGACGTTCCCCTGGACGCCTCCCTGGACCTGCACCAGTGGAACACGCACAGCATAGACCTCAGCAACCTCATCAAGAAGGAACCGGGGGCCATCTACCGCATCCGCCTGAGCTTCCGCCAGGACCAGAGCCTCTACGGCGGGAAGGAGCCCCTGCGCACCCCGGGCGGGCCCGCCGGCGCCCCCAGCCAGGCCGACAACGACCTCTGGGACACCCAGAGCGCCTATTACTGGGACAACGACTACGACTGGGAGAACTACTCCTGGGAAGAGGCCGAAGACCCCACCAAGCCCTCCTTCTACATGGATTCGGACCGCTTCCCGTCCGTGCAGCTGCTCTCCTCGGACATCGGCCTCCTGGCCGAATATGCCGGCGGGGACAGGCTGTGGCTGGCCGCCACGGACCTCCTGACGGCCAAACCGCTTTCCGGCGTGAACCTGGAAATCTATGACTATCAGCTGCAAAACATGGCCAAAGTGAAGACCGACGGCCAGGGGCTGGCCGAGGTAAGCCTGCCCCACAAGCCCTTCGCCGTAGTGGCCAAGCACGGCGCTTCCCTGGGATACCTCAAGATTTCCGGCGGGGCCGAGCGATCCCTGAGCCGCTTCGACGTGGGCGGGGAAGTGCTCTCCCAGGGCATCAAGTCCTACATCTACGGAGAGCGGGGCGTCTGGCGTCCCGGCGACACCCTCCACGTTACCCTGCTGCTGTCCCACAAAGGCCACACGCTGCCGGAAGGCCACCCGGCCACCCTGGAGCTCTACACCCCGGAAGGCCAGTTCCACACCCGGATGGTGCGCAGCGGCCGGGACGGCTTCTTCGGCTTCGACATCCCCACCCGGGCCGACGACCCCACAGGCTACTGGAACGCCTTCTTCCAGGTGGGCGGCAGCACCTTCCACAAAACCCTGCACCTGGAGACCATCAAGCCCAACCGCCTCAAAATCGGCACCCGCATGGGCAGCATCCTGAACGGCGGGGAAAGGGTTACCGTGCACACCGCGGCCGACTGGCTCACGGGCGGGGTGGCGGCCGACTGCCCCGTGCGGGCCGAAATGACCCTCCGCAAAATGTCCGGTTCCCCGTTTGCCGGCTTCGAGAAATATACCTTCAACGACCCCTCGTCCAACTTCTCCAGCGCCCGGTTCACCCTGTACAGCACCAGGCTCTCCGGCAGCGGGGAAGCCACCGTGCAGGTGGACCTGCCCGCGGCCGAAGGCGCTCCGGGCCTGCTGAGCGCCTTTGTAGTAACCTCCGTCACGGAACCCGGCGGCGACGAGAGCTTCACCACCGAAACCCTGCCCTACTCCCCCTACAGCTCCTACGTGGGCATCCGGCTCCCGGACAGCGGCAGCCAGTACCTGGAGACCGGCCGGGACCACACCGTGCGCCTGGCTGTGGTGGACGCCTCCGGCCAGCGCGTACGCGGCCACCAGGTGGAATACGCCGTCTATAAGGTGGACTGGAACTGGTGGTGGGACAACCCCGGCGGAGAGCTGGACGCCTATGTGAACGGCCATTCCGTCCGGAAGCTCACCGGCGGCACGGTCACCAGCAGCGCCAACGGGGACGCCAGCTTCGTGATCCGGGAGGAATACCCCAACTGGGGCCGCTACCTGGTGCTGGCCCGCGACCTGGCCAGCGGCCACGTATCCGGTACATGCTTCACCTTCGACTGGCCGGACTTCCGCGGACGCGCCGGCGGAACGGACCCGCAGTCGCTCACCATGCTCTCCTTCTCTACCGACAAGCCTTCCTACAAGGCCGGGGAGAAAGCCACCGTGTACATCCCCGCCGCCCCGGGCGGACAGGCCCTGGTCTCGCTGGAGAACGCCACCGGAGTCCTCTCCCGGGAATGGGTGGCCACCGCCGGACAGGACACCCCCTACCGCTTTGAGATTACCCCGGAAATGGCGCCCAACTTCTTCGTGCACATTACCCTGCTGCAGCCCTACGGCTCCACGGTGAACGACCTGCCGCTGCGCCTGTACGGCGTGCAGAAGGTGAAAGTGGAGAACCCGGACTCCCACCTGGAGCCCGTGATAGGGCTGCCGGAGGTGCTGCACCCGGAAGAGGACTTCACGGTGACGGTGCGGGAAAAGGACGGCAAGCCCATGACCTACACCCTGGCCATCGTGGACGAAGGCCTGCTGGACCTCACCGCCTTCAAGACCCCCGACCCCTGGAGCGCCCTGTACAAAGACGAAGCCCTGGGCGTGAGGACCTGGGACCTCTACGACAAGGTCATCGGCGCATTCAGCGGCAAACTCTCCCCGCTGGCGGCCATCGGCGGCGACCAGGAGAACCTGGTGAGCGCCCGCAAGGACAACCGCTTCAACCCCGTGGTGCTGTTCCGGCAGCCGCGCACCCTCACCCGGGGCACGGACCAGATCCGGATCAAGCTTCCCCAGTACGTGGGCAGCGTGCGCGTGATGGTGGTGGCCGGCCACCAGGGCGCTTACGGATCGGCCGATGTCACCGTGCCCGTGCAGAGCCCGCTCATGCTGGTTGCCACCCTGCCGCGCGTGCTGGGCCAGGGAGAGGAGGTGAGCGTTCCCGTGAACGTGTTTGCCATGGACGACGCCGTGAAGAGCGCCTCCGTGAAGCTGTCCTCCGACGGGCCCGTGCAGCTGGTGGGCGCCCCCACCCGGACGGTCTCCTTCCCGGAGAAGGGCGACCAGCTGGTGCGCTTCGGCCTTAAAGCCACCGGCGAGGGCGTGGCGCACATTACCGCCGAGGCCTCCGGCGCCGGGCACAAAGCCTCGGAAACCGTGGCCCTCACCATCCAAAACCCGAATCCGGTCCTTACCAGCGTGAACAGCTTCCAGCTGGCCCCGGGCGAAGCCCAGACGCTGGAGGCGGGCGACGGCGCCACCCTGCAGTTGGCCGGTTTCCCGGCCCTGAACGCCCGGGAGCTGTACCTTTCCATGCGGGACTACGCCTACGACTGCTCGGAGCAGCTGGCCTCCAAGGGACTCACCCTGCTGCACCTGCTGCCCCTGCTGGAAGAGCAGGATGCGGCCGAGGCCCGGGCCCTCATCCCCGGTCTGGTGGAGAAACTGTATGCCCGCCAGAGGGCCGACGGCGGCTTTGCCCGCTGGGACGCCTCCTCGCCGGCCGACACCTGGGTAAGCTCCATGGCCGGACAATTCCTCTGGGAGGCCTCCAAGGCCGGTTTCCAGGTGGACAAGGGCGTGCTGAAGAACTGGGAAAGCTTCCAGAAGAAAATGTCCCAGGCCTACCGCATCGCCGGCAACAACGCCTTCTCCCACCTGGACGAATGTTACCGCCTGTACACCCTGGCGGCCACGGGCAACGCCCTTCAGGGCGCCATGAACCGCCTGCGGGAGGCCGAAGGGACGGGCGACCGCGCCCGGTGGATGCTGGCATCGGCCTACGCCCTTTCCGGCAAGGCCAGGATGGCCGAAACCCTGCTGGACGAAGTGGGCACGGAATTCCCGGAATACCTGCCCTATAACCTTACCTACGGCACTTCCTTCCGCGACCGGATGGTGGCCCTGGAGGCCCTGGCCCTTACCGGGCGCATCACCGAGGCCCTGCCCCTTGCCCAAGAGGCTGTGGAGCAGATGGACGGCCGGCTGTCCACGCAGGAGAGCGCCTTCGCGGCCATGGCCTTCCACCGGCTGTACCGGCAGCTGGGGACATCGGCCATCCAGGCCAGCGTGAACGGCAGCACGGTGGCCTCTACCGGATCCGTAGCCACCTTGCCCGTGAACGGTTCCGTGACGGTGAAAAACCTCTCCGACGGCAGGCTGTACGGCACCCTGGCAACGGTTTCCCGTCCGGCGGCCGGCCAGGCGGTGCCCGCGCGCTCCGACGGCCTGCGCCTGGAAGTGAGCTACCGGGACGACAAGGGCGCCGCCGTGAACCCGGCTTCCCTGCCCCAGGGCACCCGCTTCAGCGCCACCGTGAAGGTGTCCAACGCCACGCAGACCGACCTGAAGGACCTGGCGCTGGGCTGCCGCATCCCCTCCGGCTGGGAAATCCAGAACGACCGTCTGAGCGGCGGCGGGGAAGAGGACGGCTACGACCACAAGGACATCCGGGACAGCGGCGTGAACTGGTTCTTCGGCCTGCCCGCCGGCAAGTCCAAGACCTTCACCGTAGAGCTCCGGGCCGCCTACGAAGGCAGCTTTGTCCTGCCGGCCATTGTCTGCGAGTCCATGTACCAGCCCGCCGTGGGCGCCTCCACCGCCTCCGGAACGGCCGTTGTAACCCGTTAAGAGAGAAGGACCTGCATACGGGTCCGAACCCATGGCCACCCTCGGCCGTGTAAGAGGAGGGGCCCCCTTTGGGGAGGGTCGCGAAGCGACGGTTCGGGCCTGTATGCAGGCCCTTCTGAACAGCATGATGACGAAGAAGCAAAAAATACTGTTGGGCGGCCTGGCAGGAGCCCTTCTGCTGGGCTACCTGTTTTGCCTGCCCCGGGACCTGTTCCGGGGCGTCCCCTGCAGCACCGTGGTCTATTCGGCCGAAGGGGAACTGCTGGGGGCGCGGATTGCCGGGGACGGGCAGTGGCGCTTTCCGCCCTGTGACACCGTGCCCGCCCGCTATGCCCGGGCCGTGGTGCGCTTCGAGGACCGGCACTTCTACCGGCATCCGGGCGTGAACCCCGTCTCGCTGGTGCGGGCCCTGGCAGACAACCTGCGCAGCGGCCACGTGGTGAGCGGCGGCAGCACCCTTACCATGCAGGTCATCCGCCTTTCCCGGCAGCGGGAGCGCACCGTTTGGCAGAAACTCACCGAGGCGGTGCTGGCCACGCGCCTGGAGCTGCGCTGCAGCAAACGCGAAATCCTGGCCCTGTATGCCTCCTACGCCCCCTTCGGCGGAAATGTGGTGGGCCTGGAGGCGGCGGCGTGGCGGTATTTCGGGCGGCCGGCCGGAGAGCTTTCCTGGGCCGAGTCGGCCACCCTGGCGGTGCTGCCCAACGCCCCCGCTTCCATGCACCCCGGCCGCAACCGGGACGCCCTGCTGGAAAAGCGGAACCGCCTGCTGAAGGGCCTGCTGGAGCAAGGGGACCTGGACCCGGACAGCTACGAGGCCGCCCTTTCCGAACCCCTGCCGGAGGCTCCCCTGCCGCTGCCGTCGCTGGCTTTCCATTATGTAGAGCGCTGCCCCCAGGGCGTCCAAACCCGCAGCAGCCTGCGCTATTCCCTGCAGAAAGCCGTAGAGAACGCCGTGAACCGCCGCTCCGATGCGTTGGCCCTGGAAGGCGTGGCCGACATGGCGGCGGTGGTCCTGGACAACCGCAGCGGGGAGGTGGTGGCCTACGTGGGCAACGCCTCCCCGGAGCGGGAGCGTCCCGGCCGGCAGGTGGACATTGCCTCCTCCCCGCGTTCTACCGGCAGCATCCTGAAGCCCTTCCTGTATGCCGCGGCGCTGCAGGACGGCACCATCCTCCCGCACACGCTGCTGCCCGACGTGCCGGTGAACCTGGGCGGGTTCGCCCCCCAGAACTTCGACCGGCAGTTCTACGGCGCCGTACCGGCCTCCCAGGCCCTGGCCCGTTCGCTGAACGTGCCGGCGGTGTTCCTGCTGCGCTCCTACGGCGTACCCCGTTTCCACCAGCTGCTGCAGGAGCTGGGGCTCACCACCCTGGACAAAGACGCCTCCCACTACGGCCTGTCGCTCATCCTGGGCGGCGGCGAGGGCCGACTGGACCAGATCACGGCCGCCTACGCCTCCCTGGTACAGTCCTACATGGGCTACCCGGAGCCTGACCGCAGCGGCGGGGCGGGGGTAGAGTGGAACCCGGTGGCGCTGGGGTACATGTTTGAGGCGCTGAAGGAGGTGAACCGGCCGGACGAGCTGGACTGGCGGCTCATTGCGTCGGTCCGGAAGGCGGCCTGGAAGACCGGCACCAGTTACGGCTTCCGCGATGCCTGGGCCGTGGGAATGACGCCGGAGTACACCATAGGCGTGTGGGCGGGCAATGCCCAGGGGCAGGGCGTGCCCGGCCTCACAGGCGCCCGGGCGGCCGGCCCCGTGCTGTTTGACATCCTGAACCTGCTGCCGGAAACCCACCGCTGGTTCCCCGATCCCGCCTCGTCCATGAAAACGGCCAAAAACGTGGACGAAGTGCACGGAGCATGGGCCGAGGTATGTGCCGAGAGCGGCATGCTCGCCGGCCCCGACTGCCCCCACCCGCAGCCCTTGCCCATTCCGCGCGCCGGGCTGGAGAGCGAGCCCTGCCCCTACCATGCCGACGGCGTCTTTACCCTGCCGCCGGCCATGGAGTGGTACTACAAGCCGCACCACCCGGACTATACGGGCGCGCCGAAAGGCGGCAGCGCCGCCCTGCTGGAATTCATCTACCCCTCACAGGGCACCACCCTGCAGCTTCCCCGCCAGATAGACGGCCGCGTGGAAGGCGCCGTGTTCCGCCTGGCCCACCGCCGCGCCGACGCCACCGTCTACTGGCACCTGGACCAAAGCTACGTGGGGCAGACCCGCTTCCTGCACGAAATGCGGCTGGCTCCCCAGCCCGGCCGGCACAGCGTCACCTGCGTGGACGGCGAAGGAAATACCGTCTCCGTGGGGTTCACGGTAGCAGAATAGCCTGACAGTCCCACGAGACAGTCCCACGGGACAAAACTTTGTCATTTTTAATTAAAAATTTCCGATTTTGAAACTTTTTTGATGCGATTTTGGAAAAGAAATTTAGATTCGGAAATTTCCAATTCCAAAAATTTTGCGAAAAATGCAAAGAAAAATTTGTTAATTCGGATATTGTTGCTATCTTTGCCTCCAGAGAGGTTTTTTGCCCACCCCCATAACACTGCAAACCATTATGAACCCACGTCCTTTCATCCTCATTGCCTTTGCAAGCCTGCTGCTGTGCCTGGCAGGCGCCTGCGTTTCCGTGGACGACGCCGCTCCGGAGGCCCCCGGGCAGCGGAAAGTGAACTTCGACATCAGCGTTTCCCGGGACGGGCAGCTCCTGGGCAGGGGCCGCAGCCAAACCAAAGGAGAGCTGGTAGATGCCGAAGACCTGCTGGCCACCATGGACACCCACCGGCCTTTCGGGCTCATCGGCATAGAGAAAGGGACCAACTCCGTGCTCATAGACAATACGCCCGTATACAGCAACAACGCAGAATACAGCGGCATGTTCAACGCCCTCCTGTGGGAGCTGCCCTCTACCGTGCAGTTCAGCGCCTATTACCCGTACGTGCGGGGCGTAGAGATAGAAAGCGGGCAAAACACCTACTCCATCCCCTTCTCGGCCACGGAGACGGAGGCGGGCCCGCTGGTGTCCAAGACGGTGGAGCGCGCCATAGACCAGCTTAACACCCTGCCGCTGGACTTCCACCACATTACCAACGACATCGGCTTCAAAATCTGCGACGCAACCCCCAGGGAGGAACTCCAGGGGCTCATCCACCTGCGCCGGCTCACCGCCACCAACGTGGCCTCGGCCGGGGTATATGTGAACGACATGGCGGTGAACCGCGGCAACTGGAACTACCAGGGCTACTACCGCTCGGTGGTGGTGTTCCAGGGCGACGCCCTCCTGGGCGTGGGAACGGAGGAGGAACTGTTTGTAGGGGACTCCCAGCTGGTAAGCGCCAAGGCCGACAGCCACCGCTACTACGCCATTCCGGACGACCTTGTAATGGGAAAGCAGTGCGTGGAGGTGGTCTTCGACGTGGACGGCTTCACCCTGGGAGAAGAGCCCTACGCGCCCCTGAAGGACCAGGTGTACAAATACATGCTGTACGGGCTCCTGCCCAACAACACTTTTGTGCCCGGCAAGCAATATACCTTCCACATCGGCGTGGACCTCAGCTCCATTTACCCGGAGATCACCTTCGCCCCCTCCGTAGGAGACTGGGAAACCAAGATTTATGAAAACAACGAAGATTTTTAGATGACCCCCGCTGCGCTTCCCATATTCCCGGCCCTGGCGTGCTTCTTCTGGGTTGTGGTCCATCTGCTCATGGCCTCCAGGGTAAGCACGTTCCGGGTCTATGCCACGCTCCTGCTCACGCTGGGCGTGGCCAACGTCCTGTTCTGGATGGGAGGCACCTGGGGGCACGTTTTCCTGCAGCTGCTGGCGCCATCGGCCATTCCGCTCCTGGTCATGTACCTGGAGCACCTGGGCAAGGACAGCCGGAACGCCCCGCTGCAGCTGCTGTGGGTGCTCATCCCGGCCATCCTCTTTTCCGTCACGGTGGTGCTGGCCATCCTGCTGGGAAAGGACGCCACGCCCGCCCCGCTGCCGGAGGGCCAAATCTGGAAGAGCTTCCCGGCCCTGCAGGTGTTCAGCGGCACCCCGCTGCACATGTATTACGTTTGGACAGAGTGGGTTCTGCGCGGCGTCATGTACCTGGAAGCGGTGCTGTTCGGCGTCTATGTGGTCCGCGTCAGCCGGCGGGAGCACCTGCGCTACAGCAGCCTGGGCGCCTTCCTCCGGCAGGGAGGGGAAATGGGCACCAAGGAGCTGCAGATTGTCTGCACCTCCCTGGCCATGCTGCTCATCGTGGCCTGGCACCTGCTCACCGACAACCTGGTCTTCACGCAGACCTGGCCGGCCATTGTCTATACCGTCCTGTATGTGGCTTTCATCTTCCTGGTAAGCTTCATCGCCCTGCTAAGCGCCAAAAAGACCGTCACCCTGCGGCAGATGGCCACCCTGCTGCGCTTCAACTACCGCAAGCAGAACCAGGCCCCCCTCCTGCGGGAAATGGTGGGAGACATGGTGGAGGGGGCCGATACGGACACCATGCAGCAGCTCCTGGAGATCATCGGCACCTACTCCAACCCGGAATCCCTGCAGGGGGCCCAGGACAACCCCGGCAGCCAGGGGCTGGCCGCCGCCATCTTCTCGGCCGTGTCCAAGTCGTGGGACGAGGAAAGCCTGGTGTCCCGCTTCCAGCACCTGATGATAGACGAGCAGGTGTTCCTGCGGCCCGGCCTCACCATCACGGACGTGGCCCAGCGGCTGCACTCCAACAAGACCTACGTCTCCAGGATGGTGAACCAGACCTACAACCTGGGCTTCCCGGAGCTCATCAACATTCTCCGGATAGACTACGCCGAGCAGTACATCACCTCCCACCGGGACGCCAACCAGGAAGAAATTGCCAAGTCCTGCGGCTTCCCCAGCGCATCGTCCTTCAACAGCACCTTCAAGCGCATCACCGGGTACACGCCCCGGGTATGGGCCGCCAGAAAAAACATGGAGACCTCCCTATAACCCACCAACAGAACCCGCCAATAACACGTTTCGGAAATGAACAACACGCTTCTTCTCATTATGCTGGCAGTCTCCTCCATGGAGATGGCCATCTGCCTGGGTTGCAGCATGATCCTGGTACAGTTCCGGCGCCAGACGTGGGACTGTCCCCGGCAGGTTCTGACCTTCCTCACCCTGTTCTGCGGGGTAATGGCGTTCTACCGCGTCATAGACATTGTCCAAAGCCCCCTGGACAACGGCTTCACGGAAGTGCTGCCCCCCGCCAACGTGCTGCTGGTCCTGTGCACCCAAATTTTCCTGTATTTCTATCCCCGCACCCTCCTGAATCCGGGGTGGCTCAGCTGGAAAAACCGCGGCGTCTATTGGATCCTGGCGCCCCTGGCCCTGGTGGCGGCGGCCTACCTGCTATACATCGGCCATTGGAGCAGGCTGGGTTCCTTCCAGGACATCGTGGACAACATGCGGCGGGGGGACGTGCTGCTGCGGGTAATTACCGTGGACCTCATGGTCCCCTACAGCATCCTGTTCCTCTTCCTGCCCTACAACTGGCGGCGCAGCGGCGCCACGCTGGGCTGGATCCGGCTCTATACCGTGGGCGTGGTGGGCTTCTGCGTGCTGCACATCACCTACTTCTTCACCGGGATCCTGGTGCTGCGCATCATCCAGCAGCTGTGGGAGATTGTGTTCATCGCCATCACCTGCGACTACGAGCTCAGGGACCGCTTCATCCCCGCCGCCGGGGCCCCGGCCGAAGGGCAGCCCGCCCCGGAGGAAGATCCGCAGCAGCCCGCCTCCCGGGGGCAGCAGTGGGGAGAGACGGCCCTGTGGGACCGTGTGCAGAAGCTCCTGGAGCAAGACCAGGTGTGGCGCAACCCAGACCTCACCCTGCCCATGATGGCCCAGTTCTGCGGCACCAACATCACCTACCTGTCCAACGCCTTCAAGGAGCACGCCGGCACAGGGTTCAACACCTACATCAACCAGCTGCGCATCCGGAGCATCACCGACGCCATCCGGCAGAATCCCTCGCAGGACATCCAGCAGCTTTGCTACAACGCCGGGTACCGTTCCCGCACCACCGCCTGGCGCAATTTCAAGGAAATTACGGGGGTAACCCCCACGGAATACAAACAGTCGCTACAATGAGCACTTGCGCCCGCGCACGGGCATGCTCTCATGCGCGCATGTTTCATTTTTATAAAAAACAGGAAAACAAAACGAAATATTATGGAATTTGAAACACATATAATGAACGGAACAAGGACGCAAAACAGAGTTTTTCCTTATTTTTGCACCCAAATATAACCTAATCAGGGCCGGCAGAAGCCCCTTTCCCCTTTAGGGGGGGGTAATTTTGTCGGCCAGACAGTGCGCCAATAACCATGCTGACGGTTCTTCTCATATCCCTCCTCCTGTCCACGGGCATGCAGCCCGCGGCGGGGCAGGACAGTACCCGGCAGCAGCAGGCGCCCGCCCCCGCCGGGCTCCGTCCCGTGCTGGGGCTCAGCACCAACCTCCCCTACGACATAACCTACATCCCCCGCTACGGCCTCACCTCCATCCCCTCCTTCTCCCTGGAGTTTTACCCCGCAAAGGGCAAGTTCAGCTTCGGGGCCGACGTGGAATGGCCCATGTGGAAGCATCCGGAAGACCACCGCTACCTGCAGGTGAACAACCTCACCCTCTGGAGCCGCTACTACTTCAGGCCCAGGGAGCAGCGCTTCCGGGGGGCCTACCTGCTGGCCAACGTGAACGCCGCCCGCTACGGAATCGGCTGGGAGGCCAAAGGATGGGTGGGCGAAGGCCTGGGCGCGTCCCTGGGCGCCGGCTACAAGCTGGTCCTGGGCCGCGGCCGCGTATTCCTGGACATGGGCCTGGCCCTGGGGTTCTTCTACTCGGGCTTCGACCCGTACGTGTTCGGGAACGACGCGCTGGGCTGGTATTACTACGACTATTCCGGAGAACCGGACAGCTTCTCCCTGCGCAACAAGCGGCTCAACTGGCTGGGCCCCACCCGGGTATACCTTTCCGTGGGCATAGACCTCTTTAACCGGAAGAAATGAACGGACGTCCCTTCATATCCCTGCTTCTGGCCGCCGTCTGCCTGCCGATGGCAACAGGCTGCGCCATCGAACCGGAGCTCCACCTCAAACAGCCGGTGGAGGCCCGGGTGGTGCTGAATGCGCAGGTGAACGTGGACCTGATGTGGCAGGTGGGCTGGGAAGCCCTGTGGGACTTCCACTGGGACACGGAGGTCCTGGGGCCGGTGGGCTACGAGATTCCCGCCAGCATACGCCTGCACGTCTATCCGCAGGGCCCGGACGGGGCGCCCGTCTCCCACACGGAGCACAACTTCGTGGGCCACTCGACCCTGCTGGAAGTAACCCCGGGCACCTACAACCTGCTCTTCAACAACAACGACTCGGAGGCCCTCCTGTTCCGTTCAGAGACAGACTTGTCGGACATCTACAGCTATACGCGCACCATTTCCTCCGGCCTCAAGGCCTCGTTCCCCGTGCTCACGGTGGCCCAGAAGCTGGCCGCCGACACCAAGGCCGGGGAACCGGAAGAAGAGCCGGTGGTCCTTACCCCGGACGGCCTGTTCACCCTGTACGACAGTTCGCGCCACATTTCGGCCAACCCGGCCGACCTGGTGTACGAGAACGGGCGGTACATCCTGAGGATAGAGGGCCAGCTGCATCCTTCCACCTTCATTTACCTGATCCAGGTGCGGCTGCTTAACAACATGGGCCGGGTAGTGGGCAGCAGCGGCGGCGCGGCCATCACGGGCATGGCCGAGGGCGTGAACCTGATGACGCAGGAGACGGAGGCCAAAACCGTGAGCGTGCCCATGGACGTGTACATGGACAAGGAGCAGGACCTGCTGGGGGCCAAGGTCTATACCTTCGGCATCCCCGGGGGAAACCCCTACAGCAAGGCTTCCATGGAGGAGGCGCCGGAGGGGCGGCACTACCTGGTAATCAACATTTCCTATGTGAACGGCTCCAACCGGAACATCCGGGCCGACATAACGGACCAGGTGCGGGCCAACCCCACCGGCGGGGTCATCACCCTGGATCTGGACGTGGACGATTTCCCGCCGGATGAAAGCGCCGGCGGCACCGGCGGGTTCAACGCCCTCATCGGCGGCTGGGACGAGGAAACCGGCAGTACAACCATCATTTACTGAAAACGCAAAACGTAAAACATATAAACCAGAAAATAATTTTTAAACACTTAACAAAATGCGTATTATGAAAAAAATCTTGATTTTTGCAGTCGCGGTGCTTGCCGCCGTGGCCTGCAGCCGCACCTACGAGGTGAAAGAGACCGCCAGCGTTCCCATCGGCTTT
>FLNY01004321.1_pt1 | contig 15668 bp, 10 predicted proteins | sample 1140381 | NCBI WGS metagenome assembly FLNY01 (sample SAMEA3878172, study PRJEB12797) | bioreactor metagenome | biome: Moose rumen | place: Sweden | collected 2011-10
ACTCCTTGGCCGCCAGAATGGCGGCGCCCTGGGCACGGCCCAGCTTGAGGACCACCTGGGCGTTCTTGCCGTAGAAGGGGCTTTCGATGGCCAGTTCCGTGGGGTGGTAACTGCGGCACACCTCGCTGATGCACTCGTAGATGGACTGGAGCTTGACGTACGCATCCGCATCTCCGCGCAGGTCCAGTACGCCCATGTCCACGTAGGCGGCTTTTTTGCCCTCCACGCGGATGATTCCAAAGCCCAGCAGCCGGGTGCCCGGGTCTATGCCCAGTATGATGCGTTCCATAAAAGCGGCACAAAGATACTACTTTTCGCCGTAACTTGGAGACTCCGGCTCACTTAAATAACGAGGGGCGGATTCATGCTGAACATATCCGGATACCAAAGGAGTATAGGTTTGTCCGATAATATCCATCTCCAGCGCGTCTTCCAGTTTGGCGATTGTCTCCAAAGTTAGATTTTCACCTCCCTTCAGGAGAATGGAAACGTACTGTTGAGAACAATTCATTTTCTCTGACAACTGTTTCTGTGTCATACCAAGTTCAGACATTCTTGCCAGCACCTGCATGGCGATTAATTGCGAATATCTGAGCCAGCGTCTGTTTTCCAGCCGCCACTGCGTCTCTTTTATCCATCGGCCTGAACCTTTTACCTGATTCTGCCTCACGATGTCAATTGCTTTAGTCATCTCTGTCTTCTTTTATCGTCTTCTTTTATCATTTCTTCAAAACTCTCCAAGTCATGCGCCCCCTGTGACAACAGGTAATTCCTGACTTTTTCCATTTTCTCAAGTTCTGACAACGCATCTGCCTCCTCTCCATCATATACTACAGCCCAAAGCCGACCATTTCCAAGTATATCTTCAAATCTCATAGCACACCATTTTTGCAAAGATAATAACAAGTTTTGAGTTGTACAAGTTATGGATTAAATAAATTTTTGATTCGTTTGAAGCAATAAATGTTACAGGGGAACATCCGTTGCATCAAATGAAACATTCGTAGGTGAGGTTGCCAAATATCCACCTTATATTTGCAGCGTGCGGAAACCGCCGCACCCCAAACACTGAACTACCAACCATTATAATATGTTCAAACTTAAGTCTATTTTAATCTCGGCCCTTCTTCTGGCAGGCCTCTCCGCCTTTGCCCAGCAGATTACGGTTACCGGCGTGGTAACCTCATCGGCCGACGGCTACGGTGTCATTGGCGCCGCAGTCATGGAAAAGGGCACCGCCAACGGTACCACGACGGACTTCGACGGCAACTTCACCATCACGGTGAAAGAAGGTGCCGTACTGGTCTTCTCATCCATTGGCTACACCACGCTGGAGCTTCCTGCGCAGGCGCAAATGTATGTGGTCATGGAGGAAGACTCCCAAATGCTAAACGAAGTAGTGGTAACCGGTTATACCGTTCAGCGCAAAGCCGACCTCACCGGCGCCATCTCCACCGTAAATACGGAAGACCTGGCCAAGCAGAACGAGAACAACCCCGTAAAAGCCCTCCAGGGACGCGTACCCGGCATGAACATTACCGCCGACGGCTCTCCTTCCGGTGCTGCCACCGTTCGCATCCGTGGTATCGGCACCCTGAACGACAACGACCCGCTGTACATCATTGACGGTGTTCCCACCAAGTCCGGTATGCATGAACTCAACGGTAACGATATCGAGAGCATCCAGGTGCTGAAAGACGCCGCCTCCGCTTCCATTTATGGCAGCCGCGCCGCCAACGGCGTAATCATCATTACCACCAAACGCGGCAAGGAGGGAAAGGTGAAAGTGGACTTCGACGCCAGTGTGGCCGCCCAGTCCTATGTGAACCGCATGCAGGTGCTCAGTGCCGAGGAATTCGGCCGCGTGATGTGGCAGGGCTATGTGAACGATGGCCTGAACCCCAACATGAACGCCCTGGGTTATGTGTACGACTGGGGCTACGACGCTAGCGGCAACCCATCCCTGAACAGCATAAAAATGGACAAGTACCTGGACGCCGCCGGCACCACTCCGGCCAGCGACACGGACTGGTTCCAGGAAACCACACGCACCGGTATCATCCAGCAGTACAACCTCTCGCTGAGCAACGGTTCAGAACACGGAAACTCCTTTTTCTCCCTGGGTTACTACAAGAATGACGGCGTTATCAAATACTCCGACTTCTCCCGTCTGAGCGCCCGTATCAATACGGACTTCAAACTCCTGAAGATTGGAGACCGCGACATCGTGACTATCGGCGAGCACTTTACCGTGAACCGCACCTCCGAAGTTCAAGCTCCCGGAGGATTCCTGGAGAATGTGCTCCAGTTCAACCCATCCATTCCCGTTTACACCACCGACGGAGAATTTGCCGGACCGGTAGGCGGCTATGCCGACCGCGAGAATCCCCTTGCCCGCCTCACCCGTAACGCCGACAACCGTTATTCCTATTGGAGAATGTTCGGCGACGCCTTCCTGAACATCAATCCGTCCAAGGGTTTCAACATTAAAACCACCTTCGGTCTGGATTACGCCCAAAAAGAGCAGCGCATCTTCACCTATCCGGTTACAGAAGGCACTGTAGCCAACCCCACCAACGCCGTGGAAGGCAAACAGGAGCACTGGCTCAAGTGGATGTGGAATGCCATCGCCACTTATAATTTGGAGATTGGCAAGCACCGCGCCGACTTTCTCCTGGGTACGGAAATCAACCGCGAGAAAGACACATGGTTCAGCGGAAAAGCCTACGACTTCGCCGTACTCAACCCCGACTACATGTGGCCCAGCTCTGCCGTAGGCGAAGCCGAAGCATATGGTGGCGGCGGCGGATTCACGCTGGTTTCCTTCTTTGGGAAAGCCAACTACAACTTCGCAGACCGTTATCTGGCCAGCGTTACCGTCCGTTACGACGGCTCCAGCCGGTTCGGCCGCAACAACCGCTTCGGTCTGTTCCCATCCGTATCCCTGGGCTGGAGGATTGACAAAGAATCCTTCATGGAAGATGCATCCTGGCTGGACAACCTGAAACTGCGGGCCAGCTGGGGTCAGACCGGTAACCAGGAAATTGACAACACGGCACGCTTCACGCTGTACGAGAGCAATTACGGCGAGGCCGGCTTCGGGGGTCAGAGCTACGGTACCAGCTACGATATTGAAGGTACAAACGGCGGCAAGACACTGCCAAGCGGTTTCAAGCGCAACCAGCTGGGTAACGACAACCTGAAGTGGGAGACTACCACCCAGACCAACGCAGGTTTGGACTTCGCCCTGTTCAAGAGCGCGCTCTACGGTTCCTTTGAAGCCTATTATAAGCAGACCTCCGACATTCTGGTGTACATGCCCGGTATCGGTGTCATGGGTGAAGGTGCTTCCCAGTGGATCAACGCCGGCGCCATGGACAACAAGGGCTTGGAATTCAACATTGGCTACCGGGGTGAGATTGGCAACTTCCAGTACGACCTGGCCGGCAATATCGGCACCTATGACAACAAGGTAACTAAATTGCCCGATACCATCGCCGCCGCAGGCACCTTCGGCGGAAACGGCGTGGAGAGCGTTGTGGGTCACCCGATGGGAGCCCAAGTCGGATACGTATACGACGGTATCTTCAAAAGCCAGGAGGAAATTGACAACCATGCCGTGCAGAATGGCGCCGGCCTGGGCCGGATCCGTTGGAAAGACCTCAACAACGACGGTATCATCAACGAAAAGGACCAGAAGTGGATTTACTCTCCCGTACCGGATTTCACCTGGGGTCTGAACATTTACCTGCAGTACAAGAACGTTGATCTCACCATGTTCTGGCAGGGTGTCCAGGGCGTGGATGTCATCAGCGACTTCAAGAAGCAGACGGACATCTGGAGCGGCCTTAACATCTCCAACTTGAACAAGGGCCGCCGCATCCTGGATGCCTGGAGCCCCTCCAACATGGCTTCCAATATCCCGGCCGTCAGCACCATGGACAACAACAACGAAAAGCGTGTCTCTTCTTACTTTGTGGAAGACGGTTCTTTCGCAAAGCTGCGCACCATTCAACTGGGCTACAACTTTTCCAAGCGTGTTTGTGAGGTTCTTCACATGAGCCGCCTGAGAGCTTACGTTTCGGCCCAGAACCTGCTCACCATCAGAAGTTCCAAATTCACAGGCGTGGATCCGGAGAACCCCAACTTCGGCTATCCTATCCCTACGAACGTAACGATGGGTATCAATGTTTCCTTCTAACGCACCACCGATTATGAGAAAGTATATTTCCATCCTGTCTATGGGCCTCGCGGCATGCTGCATGATTATGTCCTGCGACAAAATGCTCTCCGAGCAGGTTCCCCAGGCCACGCTGAGCGATGAGCAGGTGAAAGACCCCGCCAACGCAGAAGGCATGGTGACAGCCGCCTACGCCGTCTTCACCTCGGCCGAAGATATCAACTCCTCCTTCTCCATGTGGAATTTCGACGTGCGCTCCGATGACGCATACAAGGGCGGCAACGGTACCAGCGACGGCGACGTCTTCCACCAGCTGGAAATCCAGCAGGGTGTTCTTACCACCAACTGGAACATCAACGACATGTGGGTTCGCCTTTACAACGCCTTGTCCCGCGTTAACAGCGCCATCGCCCTCCTCAACGAGTGCGATGACAGCTTCACCATGAAGGAGCAGCGCATGGCCGAAATGCGTTTCCTGCGCGGTTACGGTCACTTCCTTCTCAAGCGCCTGTACAAGAACATCCCGTTCGTGACCAATCCCAGCCTCACCTACGATGAGTACAATGCGATGTCCAACACCGCCTATACCAACGATGAGGGTTGGCAGCTCATTATTGACGACGTGAAAGCCGCTTACGAAGTGCTGCCGGAGGTACAGGCCGACAAGGGCCGTCCTGCCAAGGCCGCTGCCGCCGCTTTCCTCGCCAAGCTCTATCTGTACAAGGCGTATCGCCAAGACGATTCTTCCACCAACCAAGTGACATCCATCGATGAGGAAGACCTGAACAAGGTGATTGAATACACCAATCCTTCCCTCTACGCCAACTACGGCTTGGAAGATGACATCCACAACAACTTCCGTCCGGAAGAAATGTATGAAAACGGCAAGGAAAGCATCTGGGCAATCCAGTACTCCCGCAACGACGGTTCCACCTACGGCAACTTGAACTGGAGCTACGGCCTCATCGGCCCCAGCATCGACAACGTAACCGATGGTGCCTGCGACTTCTACAAGCCCAGCCAGAACCTGGTGAACGCCTTCCGTACAGGTGCCGACGGTCTTCCGCTCCCGGACAACTTCAATGAGAAAGATTATGCCTTTTCCGACAACGCCGACCCGCGTCTGTTCCTCACCGTGGGCATGCCCGGTCTCCCCTACCTGTTCAACAAAAATTTCATCCAGGACGAGTCCAAGCAGTGGAGCCGCGGCAACGGACTCTACGGCTACTATATAAGTCTCAAGCAGAACGTAGACCCCGCCCTCGTGGGTGAATACCTGATTAAGGGTTCCTACTGGGCCTCCTCCATGAACCGCATCGTCTTCCGCTATGCCGACGTGCTTCTGGAGCGTGCCGAAGCTTATGCCCAGCTCGGTGAGAGCGACAAAGCCATAGATCTGGTGAACCAAATCCGCAAACGCGCCATCGGTTCCACCCAGATGTTCTCCGACTATCCCTCCCGCTACGGTGTAAAGATATACACCACCCAGTATAACGGAAGCTATGACAAGGCCCAGGCCATCAAAATTGTCAAGATGGAACGTCGTCTTGAACTGGGGATGGAATGTGAGCGGTTCTTTGACCTTGTCCGCTGGGGTGACGCCGCAACCGTCCTTAACAAATATTTCGCCGAAGAGGCCGACAACTGCACCATCTACAGAGATGCCAGGTTTACAGCCGACAAGGATGAATATCTTCCTATCCCCGCATCTCAGATTGCCGCTTCCAACGGCCACTATACTCAGAACATTGGCAACTGGTGATAATCAATGCATACCATGAAACACAAATTACTCAATATCGCAGCAGCCGTGCTTTGCCTTGCCGGCTGCGCCAAGAACTCCGTGAACGAGCTCAAACTGTCCGGCGACTGTCAGGTCCTGTCCCTTTCCCTGGACAATTACGAAGGTACGATAGACCTGTCCGCCCGCAGCATTGTGGTGCGGCTCCCGGAAGTGTATGCCACATCCGCAATGGAGATTACTGAACTCACGCTGTCCGACGGCGCCACCTGCAATGTGGTCAAAGGGCAGAAACTGAACATGGATGCGGCCAAAAGCATCCGTGTGAGCAATGGTGACGCCAGCATTGACTGGACACTGAGCGTCCTGCACGACGAAGCCCGAATCCTGCACTTTGTACTGAACGACATTTACACCGGCACCATCGACCAGGAAAACAAGACCATTTCGGCATTCGTTCCCAAGTCCGAGGGCATCAGCGCCCTGACGCCAACCATTACCATCAGTGTCAACGCCACCATTAATCCCGCCTCAGGCGTGCCGCAGGATTTCACCGAGCCGGTACAATATACGGTTACCAACAACTCGGCCAAGAGTGTCTATACGGTAAACGTGACAGCCATCGACAAGCCGAAAGCCCTGTTCATCGGTGCGGCCTCTTCTCTGAACGACCTGGATCCCGAAGCGGGAGCGGCCTGTGAGTGGATGCTTGCCAACGTGCCGGGCGCCTTGTACACCAGTTTTGCCGACTTCCAGGCAGGCACACTGGATCTTGGCGAATGCAAGATTATCTGGTGGCATTTCCATATGGACGGAGGCGTGGACGGCCACGACAACTACGTAGCCAAGGCTCCAGAAGCCATGGCGGCCGTGAACCAGCTACGCGCCTATTACGAAAATGGCGGAGCATTCTTCCTCACGCGCTACGCAACCAACCTGCCTTCCTTCATCGGAGCCACCGGCGATGACGAGTGGACCACTCCCAACAACTGCTGGGGCCAGAACGAAGACAGCGCAGAGCTCTGCGGCGGTCCCTGGACCTTCCGCATCTGGGACGGCCAGAGTGAGCATCCGCTGTATCAGGGCCTGGTTGCCGGGGACAACGCGAACGAAGTGTACTGCACGGACGCCGGCTACCACATCACCAATTCCACGGCCCAGTACCATATCGGCACGGACTGGGGCGGATACGACGACCATGCCGCCTGGGAAGCCCGTACAGGGGCCACCATCCTTGGAGTAGGCGGTGACGGTGCCGTGGTGGCCTGGGAGTATCCCGCAAAGGACGGAAAGGGCGGCATAATCTGCATAGGCTCCGGCTGCTACGACTGGTATTCTTACACCTACGAGGCCGGTTATGAGGAGAAGTATCACGCGAACATCGCCATCATGACCCGGAACGCCATAAACCACCTCAGCAAATAGAAGTTATGAAAACAATTATCCGATATATAACCCTGGCTGGAATGGCCCTTGCAGCCATGCTTTCCTGCACCAAAGAAAACTATGGAGACGAGCCCAAGGCATGGGACGAGTCCGGCGAATACTTTGAATCGGCCGATGAAAAAGGATTCAGCACTTACTATACTCCCTCCGTGGGCAAAGTAGGCGACCCTATGCCCTTCTATGACGGCAAGGCCGGCGAGTTCAAGGTACTGTACCTGCAGGAGTTCGACAACAATGCCACCTACAACTTCCACCCCATCTGGGGCGTGAGCACCAAGGACGGGGCCTCCTACACATCCTTTGGCGAAGTCCTCCCGACAGGGGCGTCCATCTATGATCAGGATGCGGCCATCGGCACCGGCTGCTGCGTGTACAACGAGGCCGACGGACTGTACTACATCTACTATACAGGCCATAATGGCAACTGCACCAACCGCGAGGTTGTGCTTCGCGCCACCTCCCCGGATTTCAAGACCTGGACCAAGGATTACCTCTGGGCCCTGAAGGGCGACGACTTTGGCTATGCCAAGGACGACTTCCGCGATCCCCAGGTTTTCAAGGCCGACGACGGCAAATGGCACATGGTGATTTCCAGCAACCTGAAGTTCGCCGACTTTGTGTCCGACGACCTCAAGACCTGGTCTCACGTGAGTTCCTTCAACATGGTCTGGGACCGCATGTGCGAATGCCCGGACGTGTTCAAGATAGGTGACTGGTGGTACTTCATTTACAGCGAAGGCTACCGCGCTCCCTGGAGCCGCAAGGTCAAATACATGATGGCAGATTCCTGGGAAAATCTGAAGGCCTGCTTCTCCGATCCCGGCGCCCACTGGCCGCAGGACATGCACGAAGGGGTGTTGGACAGCCGTGCTTTCTACGCCGGTAAAACAGCCTCCAACGGCACCGACCGTTATATCTGGGGCTGGTGTCCCACCCGTACCGGCGCCTCCATCTATGACCAGAATGTGAACGTAGGTGCGGATGGCGAACCCAACTGGTCCGGAGCCTTGGTTTGCCACAGGATTCTCCAGAAGGCAGACGGCACCCTTACTCTGGGCAAGATTCCCGCTGTCGCCGGGAAATACAATCAGGGCAAGACGCTGAAGGTGATGGCCTCCGACGGTTACGCAGACGGCAAACTCTCCGGTGACGGAGCCTATGTCCTGTACGACCGCCTGGGCGCGCACAACCATATCTCCTTCACGGTGACCGCCTCTGACAAATGGGACAAGTTTGGCATCTCCCTTGTGCGCGGAACTGACTCCAAGAAGTACTACACCATGGTACTCAATCCAGAATGGGACGACGCCTATGCCCGCAAAGTGAACTTTGAAGAAGAAGGAGAAGAAGGCAAGGGCTTCATTGAAGGCATTGACGGCTACGTTTTCGCCCGTCCGGAGGACAATGTATACAACATAGACATCTTTACGGACAATTCTGTAGTGGTGATGTACATTAATGACGTCTGTGCCTACACCCAGCGGATTTATGGCATTCAGAAAAACTGCTGGAGCATCAATAACTATGGCGGTAACATCACCATTTCCGGATTGGCTGTCACTCAGTATTAAATGAGCCGTTTTTTAGTTATCTTTGAAACATGAAACGACTCGGAACACTTTTGGCTCTGTTGCTCCCGGTTCTCGCCGGGGCGCAGGGCCTTGCCATCACCCATCTGAGTGAGACGCACAGCATGGTGCAGGTGAGCGGGAAAGACCGTTATGTGCTGCTTCCCGTACAGGAAACGGCCCAGGAAGCGGTTGTCAAGGTGCTCGCCAACGGCCATGAAGTGTACAAGGCCAACGTGAGCCTGGCCATTGACAAGACGGACTATCTGGTTCCGCTGGACCTGGGCGCCTGGAGCGGCAGCAGCATCCTGCTGGACATAACCATGCGCCAGGGTCGCGGCGTACGCCGGGACCCGTCGGACGACGTGTGCTGGAGCGAAATGGCCTCCACGGCAGTTCTTGACAAGGCCGACAAGGAGAAGAAATACAGGCCCACCTATCACTTCTCACCCGTCTGGGGCTGGATGAACGACCCCAACGGCATGGTGTACAAAGATGGTGAATGGCATCTTTTCTACCAGTATAATCCCTACGGCAGCTTCTGGGGCAACATGCACTGGGGCCATGCCGTGTCCAAGGACCTCGTTCACTGGGAGCACCTGGGCATTGCCATCGCTCCGGACGCGCTGGGCGACATATTCAGCGGCAGCGCCATTGTGGACAAGGAGAACGTGGCGGGTTTTGGCAAGGATGCCATCGTGGCCATGTACACATCGGCCGGAGACAACCAGACACAAAGCATTGCTTATAGCAACGACGGTGGCCGCAGCTTTACCAAATATGCCGGCAACCCGGTGATTATGGCGGAGGATACGCCGGACTTCCGAGACCCCAAGCTGTTCTGGGACTCCCAGAGCAAGCAGTGGAAGGTTGTGCTTGCAGCCGGCCAGGAAGTGCAGTTCTGGTCCTCGGACAACCTCAAAGACTGGACGTATGACAGCAGCTTCGGCCTGTCCTACGGCAACCACAATGGGGTTTGGGAGTGCCCGGACCTTGTCCATCTGCCGTTCGAGGGCAAGGACAAGTACGTGCTCATCCTCAACATCAACCCCGGCGGTCCGTTCGGCGGCAGTGCCACACAGTACTTTGTCGGTGCCTATGACGGCAAAACCTTCAAGTGCGACGACCTTCCCACCGTCACCCGCTGGATGGATTACGGAAAAGACCACTACGCAACGGTTACATGGAGCAATGCTCCGGACAACCGTGCCGTGGCCATTGCCTGGATGAGCAACTGGCAGTACGCCAACTCCGTGCCCACCCTGCAGTTCCGAAGCTCCAACTCCGTACCCCGCGACCTCAGCCTTATCCGCAAAGGCAAGGAAGTGATTCTGAAGAGCGCTCCATCCCCGGAGGTGGAAGCCCTGCGCGGCTGTCCGGTGCAGTACAGCCTGTCATCGGCCCCGGTGGAACTGTTTGAAACGCCGCAGCGCGCCTATGAACTGGTGATTCGTTTTACCCTGCCCAAGAAGGAGGACGCCACCTTTGTACTGTCCAACGAAAGCGGCGAACAGGTGGTGATGACCTATGACCCGGCCCATCAGACCTTCTCCATGGACCGCCGCGGCAGCGGCAACGTGAAGTTCTCCAAGTCCTTTGCCGCAGTCACGTCGGCCCCTGCCCGCGTAGGAGGCAAGATGGAACTCAGGCTCCTTGTGGACAGCGCCAGCATGGAAGCCTTCGGAGAGGATTTCTCCATGACCAACCTCGTGTTCCCGTCAACCCCCTACAACACCCTTAAGATGTACGGCTCCGCCAAGGCCGACGTAACCCTTTATCCCCTTGCCAAATGAACAAGAAACTCCAATTGATACCGGTGATGCTGTGCTTTTTCGCCATGGGGTTCGTGGACCTCGTGGGCATCGCCTCCAACTATGTGCAGCAGGACCTGCAACTGACGGACTCCGCCGCAAACATCTTCCCGTCCCTGGTATTCTTCTGGTTCCTCATCTTCTCGGTTCCCACGGGCATCCTGATGAACCGCATCGGCAGGAAGAATACCGTGCTCCTTAGCCTTGTGGTTACGGTGGTCTCGCTCATCCTCCCCATCTTTGGTGAGAGCTACGGCATCATGCTGGCCGCATTTTCCCTGCTGGGAATAGGGAACGCTCTCATGCAGACTTCCCTGAACCCCCTTATCACCAATATCATCAAGGGCGACAAGCTGGCCAGCACAATGACCTTCGGCCAGTTCGTGAAGGCCATTGCGTCGTTCATGGCACCGTACATTGCCATGTGGGGCGCAACTGCAGCCATGCCTTCTTTCGGCCTTGGCTGGAGGGTGCTCTTCCCCATTTACGGGATTATCGGCATCCTTGCAGCCCTTCTCCTTATGCTTTCAAATATCGAGAGGGAGCAGGTGGCCGACAAAGCCTCCGGTTTTGCAGAGTGTTTCAAGCTCCTGGGAAAGCCCATCGTCCTTCTCAGCTTCCTAGGCATCATGTGCCATGTGGGAATTGACGTGGGCACCAATACCACCGCCCCCAAGCTCCTCATGGAACGCGTGGGCATGACCCTCACAGAGGCCGGCTTTGCCACCAGCCTGTACTTTATTTTCCGTACCGTAGGCTGCCTGAGCGGATCGTTCATCCTGTCCAGGTTCAGCCACAGAAAGTTCTTCATCGTAAGCGTGGTGATGATGGCCCTGTCCATGTGCGGCATGTTCTTCGGAACCACCAAGGCCGTCCTCTATGTGGCTATCGCCCTGGTAGGTTTCGGCAACTCCAACATCTTCTCCATCGTGTTCTCGCAGGCCCTCCTGGCCGTTCCAGAGAAACAGAACGAGGTAAGCGGTCTCATGATTATGGGCCTGTTCGGCGGTACCGTGTTCCCGCTCCTGATGGGATTCGCATCCGATGCAGTTGGCCAGGCCGGCGCCGTTGCCGTGATGGCCATTGGGGTAATCTATCTTTTCACATATTTCTCAAAGGTTAGCAAATAATTATGGATAAATACGTTATAGGTATTGGTGAAGCCCTTTGGGACATGCTCCCCGAGGGCAAGAAACTGGGCGGGGCGCCCGCCAACTTCGCTTATCATGCAAGCCAGTTCGGGCTGGAAGGAATGGCCGTGAGCGCAATAGGCCGGGACGCTCTTGGAGAGGAGATTGTGGAGGCCCTGGAAGAGCACCGTCTCCCCTACCATCTTGACCGCGTGGAATATCCTACGGGCACTGTCCAGGTAACCCTTGACGCCCAGGGCGTTCCCCAGTATGAGATCAAGACCGGCGTGGCGTGGGACAACATCCCCTACACCAAGGAGCTGGCCGATATCGCCGCCCGCACAAAAGCCGTCTGCTTTGGATCGCTGGCACAGCGCAACGCTGTTTCCAGGGAGAGCATCGGCCTTTTCCTGAAGGCTGTTCCCAAAGATTGCCTGAAGGTGTTTGACATCAACCTGAGGCAGGACTTCTACAACAAGGAAGTCCTGGAGGAATCCTTCCGCAGCTGCGACATCCTCAAAATCAATGACGAAGAACTGGTGGTGATAGCACGTATGTTTGAACTTCCCGGCCTCGCCCTTGAGGAAAAGTGCCGCCATCTTATCAGGACATACGGCCTCAAGATGCTCATCCTCACCTGCGGCGTAAACGGCAGTTACGTCTTTTACGAGGGCGGCATGTCATTCCTGGACACCCCCAAGGTGCAGGTGGCGGACACCGTTGGCGCCGGAGATTCCTTCACCGGAGCGTTCGTAGGTTCCCTCCTCACGGGAAAACCCGTTACGGAGGCCCACGAGACCGCTGTCAAGGTATCGGCCTTCGTGTGCACCCGGAGCGGAGCCATGCCGGTTATCCCGGACAACCTTAAATAGACCTGATGAAAAGAATACTCCTCCCTGTATTATTTTCAGTGCTTCTTCTCACCGCTTGCGGCGGCGGGAAGAAGTCACTGGTTATAGGCGTTTCCCAGTGCAGCGACGACATCTGGCGGTCCAAGCTTAACGATGAACTCTCCCTTGCCGGGCGTATCAACGACGTTGAACTCCGTTTTTCATCGGCCGACGACGACAGCCGGAGGCAGATGGATCAGATACGCGGGTTCGTCAAGGACGGCGTGGACCTCCTTATTGTTTCGCCCAACCAGTCGCACACCATTACTACGGCAGTGGAGGAGGCATATGACAGGGGTATTCCCGTCATTCTTTTCGACCGCAAGATCGATTCCCGCAAATACACCGCGTTCATCGGTGCTGACAACGTGGAAATAGGCCGCATCATGGGCCGTTTCATAGCCGATTATTTGGACGGAAAGGGAAAGGTGGTGGAAATTCCCGGCCTGGAGGGTTCCTCCCCCGCCGATGACCGCCACAAGGGCTTCGCGGAGGCCCTGCAGCAATATCCCGGCATCTCGCTGGTAACGGCCCCCTACGGAGGCTGGCTGCAGGAAGGCGGCTATAACGCCATGGAGGAAGTGCTTGCGCACGGCATCAGGCCAAACGCCGTCTTTGGCCAGAACGACCGAATGGCCCTGGGCGCACGGGAAGCGCTGGGAGCCCCGTACGACGTTGCTTTCTTTGGCGTGGACGCACTGCCGGACGCCGGCCTGCAGGAAGTGATTGACGGCGTGCTCACCGCCTCCTACCTGTACCCTACCCGCGGTGACCTGGTGATGGAACTGGCCATGAACATTCTGGGCGGGAAGCCCTACCAGCGGGAAAACTTGCTGGAAAGCGCACTGGTGGATAGCCGCAACGCCCGTATCCTTCAGTTGCAGGAAGCGGAAGTGGCCACCCAACGGGCCAATGTAGAACACATCAACGCCCGCCTGGATACCTTCCTGCTGCAATACAACACCCAGCGCCTGGTCATGTGGCTGGTGGTTGGTTTCTCATTGCTGCTCATAGTCATTGCCGTGCAGACCTACTGGAACTATGTAAAGATGCGTGACCTGCAACGCCAGCTGGAGGAAAGTACGGCCGCCAAGCTGAACTTCTTCACCCAGGTGAGCCACGACCTCCGTACACCGCTTACGTTGGTGGCCGGTCCGCTGGAGCACGTGATGGAAGGTCCTTTGAATCCGGACCAGCAGAAAACCCTTTCCCTGGCCCGCCGCAACGTGACCGTGTTGCAGGAGCTGGTGAACAACATCCTGGATTTCAGAAAGATGGAGAGTGGGAACATGCCGCTGAGCGTGTCCCGCTTCGACCTTCCTGCCGCTATTCGGGAATGGATGAGCGGTTTCAGCAGCACCTCGCGCACGCTCGCTTACGAAGGCCTGGACGCCCTCACAATCGAGGCCGACATGCGCCTGCTGGAGCGCGTGCTGTTCAACCTGCTGGGGAATGCCGTCAAGCACACGGCTCCGGACGGGCACATCACCGTTTCCGTAAAGCAGGAGGGTACATCGGCCATCCTTTCCATTGCCGATGACGGCGAAGGCGTTCCGCAGGAAAAACTGCCGTTTATCTTTGACGAATTCTATAAAGGAAGTGAGGCCGGCACCGGAACGGGCATCGGCCTGGCGCTGGTAAAAGCCGTGGCGGAACTGCATCATGGCAGCGTTCAAGTGAACAGCACCCTGGGCGAGGGCACCACCTTCACCCTGCTTGTGCCACTGGTGCAAAAGGGGGCCAAGGTGTCCGAGGGACACGACGCATCGGCTTATACGGAGCAGTACGTAGAATCCTTCGACAAGGCCGATACCGCCCGTGAAGAGGCCGCCAGCCGCGTGAGCGAAAACGACCGTCCCACCATCCTTGTGGTGGACGACAATGCCGACCTGCGCAGTTTCATCGGCACGATCCTGGAAGGCGAATACCGCATTCTGAGCGCCTGTGATGGGCAGGAAGGTCTGGAAAAAGCCACGCGCGAACTGCCGGACCTGGTGGTCTCCGACATCATGATGCCCGTCATGGACGGCCTGGAATTCTGCCAGGCGCTCAAGGGCCAACTGGCCACCAGCCACATCCCCGTAATTCTGCTTACAGCCAAGTCGCTGGAAGACCAGCGGGCCGAAGGCTATGACTCCGGGGCCGACGCCTACATCTCCAAACCGTTCAGCGAGAAGGTGCTGCTCTCCCGTATCGGAAATCTCCTGAAGAGCCGCATCCTGCTCAAGGAGCACTACCTGGAAACGGGCGAAAGTGCCGCCAGGCCGCAGGAAAACGACTTTTTGGGCCGATTCCGCGCACAGGTGCAGGCCCGCTTGAGCGACGAAGACCTGAGCGTTGAGCAACTGGGGACGGAACTGGGACTCTCGCGCGTGCAATTATATAGGAAGGTGAAAGCCCTTACCGGCTACTCCCCCGTTGAGCTGGTGCGCATTACGCGGCTGAAGGCGGCGGAGCAACTGCTCAAGACCACGGACAAAACCGTGGCGGAGGTGGCCTATGCCGTGGGCTTTGGCACGCCGTCGTATTTCTCCAAATGCTACAAGGAACTCTTTGGGCGTCTTCCCGGAGAAGAACGACAGGTTTTGACGCAGAAAAATTTGTGATTCTGAGATTTATTCGTATCTTTGCAGTCCATTTTTTGAGATGACCGCTAAGCTCAGTGAAGACCGGCCCCGGAGGCAGGCGCTTACGGTCCAAAACTTTAAATAAGTTTTTGTACAATGTACGCCATCGTAGACATTGCAAGCCAGCAGTTTAAAGTAGAAGCTGGAATGGACATCTTCGTAAACCGCCTCAAGGCCAAGAACGGAGAATCCGTAGAGTTTGACAAAGTGCTCCTCGTGGACAATGAGGGTGCCGTGAAAGTGGGTACTCCCTATGTGGAGGGAGCCAAGGTTAC
>FLNY01003298.1_pt1 | contig 15613 bp, 8 predicted proteins | sample 1140381 | NCBI WGS metagenome assembly FLNY01 (sample SAMEA3878172, study PRJEB12797) | bioreactor metagenome | biome: Moose rumen | place: Sweden | collected 2011-10
GCACATCATGTTTAATTAAAGAAAGGAAAGCTTATGAAGAAATTGACTTTCATGTTTGTCGCGTTGCTCGTGGCTATTGTAGGCTTTGCCCAGGAGACGGTGACAGCCACTTGGGTAGCTGCCGATCAAGGCTATGAAAACGCAGAAGACATTACGGCCTTCACGATTGATGACGCGGTATCTGCGACAACCGATGCGGGCGGTAACAAAAACACTCCCAAGTATTACACTTCAGGCTCTGCCTTGCGACTCTATGGCAGCAACTCGCTGACCATCACGGGTGTCACCAATCTGACGAAGGTTGTCATCACCTATTCGGGTGCAAGCAATGCCGGCGAAGTTACGGCCAATGTGGGCACCTACACGCTGAGCGAAGCTGTAGGCACATGGGAAGGCGCGGCCAAGTCGGTGACGTTCACGCGTGGCGGCACATCAGGGCATGTGCGTATCCAGAAGCTTGAAGTGACCTACGTCAAGCCCGGAGTTTTCGACAACTATCAGGCACGTATCACACCAGCCGAAGGCGAGGTGGAGCAGCTGCAATACTTTTCGCTCGACTTCACTGGTGTAGGCGGCATTTATTCGGATGATTCCTCTGACGTCTACCTCTTCAACACGACGACAGGTGATGAATACGGTCCTGTGCAGATTGGTGACGACAGGTCAGGAACCTACACCATCAATTTCGATGATCCTATTACCGGCCCCGGCGAGTATGAACTCATCATTCCAGATGCTGCTTTCAACATCGATCACGAAGAGTACAGTCCTGAAATGGTGTTCCGCTACACCATCAAAGGCGAGGAGCCTCCTGTGGATCCGCTCACGCTGATGGAAGTGTCGCCTGCTCAGGGTGTGGTGAAGGCTATCTCTACCATCGAACTGACCTTCGGCGACTTGGAACTTTCTGTTAGAGAAGATGCTGATATTGTGCTGAAGAAAGACGGTGAGGAGTTTGCCTACTTCTTCGGCTACACCGATGAAGAGGAGAACAAGATTGCCTTCTTCGAAGATGTGGACGGTGGTCGCTTCACCGATGCCGGTGAGTATCAGCTCGTTATCCCCGCAGGAACCATTACTGCTGGTGGACAGGCCGTCGGCGAGATTACGCTGAACTATGAGATCAAGGGCAAGCAAGTGCTTTCGGGCAACCCCTTCACCTGGATTGCCAAAGAGCAGCTCTTCGAGAATGCTCAGAAGCTTGACGAGCTGGGAGCTATTCCACTCATCGACGGTTTCACATTGACATTCGCCTTGGGCACGAACGACAACACAACCCCAACTCCACCGACCTATTACGACAATGGAGAGAATGTTCGCGTGTACAAAGGCAATACGGTGACTCTTGAAGGCCAGAACATCACCAAGGTGGTATTCGCCTATACTACCTCTTACACAGGAACAATGACTTCCGAGCCAGAGGGACTTACGCTGGATACAGAAGCCGAGACGCTGACTTGGGAAGGTAAGGCCGACAAGATTGTCTTCACCAACGTTCTGGAAAGCTCCGTTCAGTTCCGTTTCACCCAGATGGAGGTGACCTACGACGAATCGTCTACACCGACGCTCACCGAAGAGCAGATTATCGAGATGGCCAGCATCACGCCTGCCGTAGGCAAGGTGGAAAGTCTGTCGGACTTCCAGCTGACCTACGGCGACCTGACATTGACTGCCCAGGAGGATGCCGACGTCACGCTGACGTTGCAGAACTCTGAGGATGTGGTGGCCTATGGTATGATGGAACTGAGCGAAGATGGCAAGATCATCAACATCGGATTGGAAAGCCCTGTCACCAATACTGGTGCTTACCAGCTGAACATCCCGGGCAATGCTATTACCGCCGCCGGTGTGACTATCACCAATCCGCAGAGCTTCAAGTACACCATTCAGGGCAACGAATTCTATGAAGGTATCACCGTCAACCCAGAAGAGGGTGAGGTGGAGAGTCTGGAATACATCATCGTTACCTTCCCGGCTTACGTGGGCGGTATTGCCAGCGGTGCAAAGGCCACGCTTACAAACAACACCACGGGCGACACCTACGAGATGAATATGACGGACATGAACTACAATGTGACACTCTATGGCCTTGATTCACCTGTGACCGAAGCTGGTGAATACACTGTGGATATTCCAGAGGGTGCCATCGAGTTCTACAACCAGGGTGACGGCTTCGTACTCAAAGCTTTGCAGTTCCATTACACCATTGTCGGTGGCAACGAGGAACCGCAAATCATCACGCTGCCCGAAGGTGTAAACGCAGAACTCTACACGTTCAAGGGCTTCGACATGAACTATGAGGAAGAGGTAAAAGCAGAAGTGATGGTAGGTATCGACGGACAGGATGTGTACATCCAAGGCTTGAGCATCAGCTTCCCCGTGGAAGGATGGGCCAAGGGAACCCTCGAAGACAACGTTCTGACGATACCCAGAACCTATCTCGGCGATGCGGAGATTTGGGGAATGACGTTCGACATGAATATCACAGAGTGTACCTTCATCTACGATGCTGAGGCTCAGACCTTCACTTCTGAAGCTGGCTACACAATCGACAGCGAGGAAGGCGGAGAGGCCGATGCCTTCTCTAACGTCATTCTGACAAGGGTTGGTGAGGTGTTACCCGCCACACCGGCTACTCCCGAGATTACCGCTTTTGTCAACAACGGCGATTACGGCTATTACGTCTCGATGACGATCCCTGCAACAGATGTCGATGGCAACGAACTCTTCACCTCGATGCTGAGCTACCAGCTCTTCTATGAGATGGATGGCGAGCAGCACCCATTTGTGTTCACAACCGACAAGTACGAGGAGTTGACTGAAGATATGGAGATTATCCCATATAACTTCACCGACGACTGGGATATCGGCAAGGCCGGTTGGCAGGTTTACCTCAACGACGACAACGTTACCTCTTGGGACAAGGTTGGCGTGAAGAGCATCTATACTGCCGGCGGCGAGACCCGCGAGTCAGAGATGTTCTGGTACACCATCAAGAGTGGCGAAGAGCCTGCAGATATTAAGGAGGGCGAGTACACGAATAAGTACACCGACCTTAGCGGCAATGAAGGCTCAGGTTTCGTAAATATCCGCGTTGATGGCGATAAGATCTACGTCAGTGGTATCAGTGGTTATCTGCCCGACAATGAGATTGTGGGTACAATCGATGGCAACATCGTTAAGTTCTCGGCTCAGACTGTCGGCACATACGCTGGCTTCGCCATCAAGTTCCTACAGAACGAGACCGTGACTTTTACCTACGATGCTGATGCTGATCAGTTCACGTCTGCCGACGAACTCTACACTTGGTTCACGTATTCTGATGGCAAATCCTACTACGAAGTTTACTACATAGCTCCTGTTTGGACGAAAGTGGTGGAAATGGCTGGTACGCCTGCTACACCTGAGATTGACAACCTGTACGAGTCGAGCAGCGGCTATGGTTGGATCGTGACGTTCAACGTGCCTATCGTCGACACTGAGGGCAACGGTATGGTGAGCGACAAGCTGTCGTATAAGTTCTTTACTGACATCAACCACGATGTTCAACCGCTCGTGTTCAAGGCAGAGAACCACGATAATATTGATGCCGACTTGACCGTTATTCCGTTCAACTTCACAGACAATTGGGACTTCGAGACAGGTAAGATCTATCTGAATGGCGACTACTCAGAGGATTGGAACAAGCTTGGCATCCAGTCTGTTTACACGGGTGGCGGTGAGACCCACGAGTCGGAAGTGTCCTGGTACGACATCAAGGACTACATCTCTACGGGCATTAACGGCATCAGCAGCGACGAAGAAGGCAGTAGCTACTTCGATGCACTGGGTCGCCGCACCAACAGCGATGCGAAGGGCTTGATTATCAAGCAGGTTCGCACAGCCGAAGGTGTGAAGACCGTGAAGATGGTTAGCAAGTAATGCAACAAGCATCCTGATACAGGCTCGCCTGTGTTGAGATAAGAATGACAAAAGGGTGCGAGTACACGAAAGGTTCTCGCACCCTTTTCCTATCAGTAACGTTAGTCGCTGCTCGCAGCACCCAAAAACATACATCAATAATGAAGAAGATTACCTTATTCCTTTTCGCTTTCATGGCCGCAATGACTATGAATGCACAAAACAATCCAACCGAATTGCCTGACGACTTCACCATCATCGAGAATCAGCCGGAAGGCCAGTTGAGGACCTACACGCGGTCTGGCGGACTCATCCGCGAGGTGGAGAAAGACTATTTCGACGACGATAATCCTTACACAATCAAGGAGTACACGCAGGATGGAAGCATCAACATCGTCTTTGCCGCCGACAACAAAGTTTATATCCAGCAACCCAACTCTTGGGCCGTTCTTTACGATGGCTGGGTGGAAGGCACTCTCAGCGAGGATGGCAAGACGATTACTGTGGCATTAGGACAGTACACGGCCTATGCACGCTCGTTCAACTTGGCCACGCAGCTCTGGCTCTTCAACTATGATGAATCGATTGATTCATACGTGCGCGACGAGGAGACCACAGAGATTAGCTATACCATCGACGATGAGGGCATCATCCGGCTGCAAGGTACATCGCGCAACCATATTCTTGGGTTGTGCCAGCGTGCTTTCGGGGCTGACTTCCAGTATCTGGACTATGAATGGCTGCAGGATGGCGACTTCGAGAGTGTCTATACGCCCGTTACGGAGAATGTCGTAGAGTTGCCTGAAGGAGTTGAGGCTCAAGAATACTATTTCCGTGGAATCGAGAACGACGGGGTAGGACTGAATGACATCAACCAGACAGTCCGTCTGGCCTTCGACGGTGACGATGTCTATCTCAGTGGTTTCAACACGATTCTGCCAAATGCCTGGATCAAGGGTTACCGCGACGGCGATAATCTGGTGTTCCCCACGGACCAGCTCCTTGGTTCTTACACCACTCTGGTTTATTTCAAGAATGCACGCATTGTAAACGACCAGCCTGTGGCCTACGATATGGTGCTAACATATAATGGTCGCGACGCATGGAGCTCGCCCGACTATCTCTTTATCTCTATGGACCGCAACAACTTCAGCGGCATCAGCTATTTCTCTGGCATTTATATATCTTCTACGCCCGATGAGGCTGTTACACCGCCCGAAGGTTTGATGACCGAATCTTATCAGGCTACGTTTGGTTCGCTCTTCGATGTGAATGAGGGTGTCGTCAACGAGGAGAGCATCATGAAGATAGGAGTTCAGGAGGACAAAGTGTTTATTCAGGGATTCTGGTCGAAGATGTCGCAAGCGTGGATTCAGGCGACGCTGTCTGATGGTGCTCTCGTCATTCCCACACCGCAGTATCTGGGTGAGGTGGAAGTGCAGGATGTAGGCGATTTCCCAGTCTTTCTCACAGCCTATGATACGTCCAGCGGAACGTTGCTCCCCGAGCTGAAATTCATTGAAGATGCGGCAACAAACACCTTCTCTGGACAGTCGGCCGGTATCAGCTTTGGAGTCAACAAGGCATTCTATATGACGCTGGAGAATATCTATGACCTCACGTTTACCCGCACGACAGAACCCGTCGGACTGAATGATGAATTAAGAATGACGGATGACGGATTAAGGATGATGGATGAAGGCATCTACGACCTTCAAGGCCGATTGGCACATCGGGGCTATGAAGGCACGAAGAAGGGTGTTTACATCGTTCGGATGAGCGACGGAACCGTCCGTAAGGTGAGGTTTTAGTTGAGCGAAGATATTTTCGAGGAGCGAGGAGCAGTGAACGGTGAGCGAGAATAGATCAGGGTGGTCATGCGCTCTTTCTGGAAAAGCATCTGCGCCACCTGTTGCACCTCATCAGCAGTCAGTTCGTCGATGCGCTTCAGGAGCAAGTCGATGTCCTGCTCCCACCCCTTATGTAGGAAGTTCTTGGCCACATCAATGGTGTAGTTCTCTCTGTTGTCTGTAGCAATGCCCATCTGTCCTTTCAGTTGGCGCTTGGCGGCATTCAGCTGCGCTTCGCTAAGTGGTCGCTCCATGAGTCGATTCAGTTCGCGTCGCACCAGTCGCAGGCATTTCTTAACATCATCATTGTCGCAGCCGAAATAGGTTGTCCACACCCCTGTGTCGCTATAAGTGGCCATTGAACTTTCCACCGTGTACACCAGTCCGCGACGTTCTCTGAGCGATAGGTTCAGGCGTGAATTCATGGCTGGACCTCCTAAGATATTATTCAAGAGGAAAAGCGCGATACGGCGGTTGTCGTGCATACTGAAAGCTGGGCAACCCACAATCACGTGGGCCTGATGTGTTGACCGATCCACCCAGTAGCATTTCCCCAAGCCTTCGACCCATGAAGAAGCCCCCCCTACTGCCCCCGAGGGGGCTTCATTTGTATTATGTGCAGCCGCATTTGGTACCCCTTCGGGAGCCAAATTTTGGATTCCTTTGTGGGCTTCTTTGTGGGTTTCTTCGTGGGTTTCTTTGTAGGCTTCTTCGCGGGCTTTCTGAAAAGCGCGCTCCAGCAGCTTCACCACCTTGCCCTTCGAAAACAGCATCGAATCTGCAGGCAGTTGTACGAAAAACACCGCATTCTCCGGGCGATAGTGCTTCCGCGCAAAGTGCGTCACATCGTTCGTCGTATACTGGCGCAGCTGTTCCGGGCAACCCAGGATATGGTGTCCCAGCGGATGCCCCTTGAAGAGAATGTTTTCATATTCGTCGTATATCAGTTCGGCAGGCGAATCGTTGTAGCTCTCAATTTCGTCGCATACCACTTCCACCTCTTTGTCGATTTCCTGTTGCGGGTACGTGCTGTCGAAGACGATGTCTGTCAGTAGGTCGATAGCGCGGGGGAGATGTTGGAACAGTACCGTTGCATAATACACCGTATGCTCCTTGTTCGTAAAGGCATTCAAGTCGCCCCCGACCGACTCCAGACTGTTGAGTATCTGCATCGCACTCCTGTGGCGAGAACCTTTGAATGTAAGGTGCTCACAGAAGTGGGCCATACCCATTTCTTCAGGTGTCTCATGCCGAGAACCTGCTCCTATGGCATAGCCGCAATAAACCACCTGGGTATGTCCAGGTACTACTATCACGCGCAACCCATTCTCTAATGTATAGGTTTCATTTTTCATTTCTTCGATTTTGGGGGCCAAAGTTACGAAAATATCGCCACCTATGTGCTATTACGAAGTAACCTTTTTGTTAAATATTCAAAAAACATTCATTTTCCAATACCCTTTTTGCCAAAAATGCGTATTGTTAACAAAGAAAGTGCTACCTTTGCACCATCAATATTGCGAGAGAACGTAATTAAAAACCTAAAAGAATCTAAAATCATCAAATGAAGAAAAGGACGTTTGCCATGCTGACGATGCTTTTTGCCGTCGCTACCATATGGGCACAGATGCAAAACCCAACTCACTTTAAGGTGAGTCAAAAGCAAGTATCACCCACTGAGGTGGAAGTGATTTTCTCTGGTACCATCGAAAATGGATGGCACGTGTATTCAACAGGGCTCGGTGACGATGGACCTATCTCCGCAACCGTCACCACTGAGAAAGCTGAAGGAGCTAAGCCGAAGGGAAAGCTCATTCCCAAAGGAAAGGAAATCAACACGTTCGACAAGGTGTTCGAACAGAATCTGCGCTATTTCGAAAACTCTGTTCAGTTCGTACAGAAATACGAAATCACGGGTAAGACCTATCATATTGCTGGCTTTCTGGAATATGGCTGCTGCAACGACGAGATGTGTATGCCGCCGGGCAACGTAGAGTTCGACTATCAGGGCAAGGGTCCTGAGGATGCTCCCGAAGCTGAGGAGGAGGCCACTGAAGAGGAGAAGACCGATACGGCAGCCGTTGTCGTTGTTGGCGACAGTATTCCCGCAGACACCACCGTCGTAGCTACGGGCGACCTCTGGAAACCGGTGATTAGCGAACTGCATGCCTACAACGGCGACGACAACAAGGGCAGCTCGCTATGGTATATTTTCCTGATGGGTATTCTGGGCGGTCTTGTTGCCTTGTTCACCCCCTGTGTGTGGCCGATCATCCCGATGACGGTGAGCTTCTTCTTGAAGCGTGCGAAAGACGATAAGAAGAAAGGCGTGAACGATGCCATTACGTATGGTATCTCTATTGTCGTGATTTATGTCACGTTAGGACTGCTCATCACGGGCATCTTTGGCGCGAGTGCGCTCAACGCCCTGTCTACCAACGCTGTGTTCAACATCTTCTTCTGCTTGCTCTTGGTGGTCTTCGCCCTGAGTTTCTTCGGATGGTTTGAGTTGACGCTGCCTTCTTCGTGGACCAACAAGGTGGACTCGAAGGCATCTTCTACAAGCGGACTGCTCAGCATCTTCCTCATGGCGTTCACCCTTTCGCTGGTGAGCTTCTCCTGCACGGGACCTATCATCGGCTTCCTGCTGGTAGACTTTGCCACGAGTGGCAGCTTCTGGGGACCGGCCATCGGTATGCTGGGCTTCGCTATTGCGCTGGCTCTGCCCTTCACGCTCTTTGCGATGTTCCCCACTTGGCTGAAGTCGGCTCCGAAGTCGGGCGGCTGGATGAACACCATCAAGGTGACGTTGGGCTTCATCGAACTGGCCTTCGCCCTGAAGTTCTTCTCTGTGGCCGATCTCGCCTACGGTTGGCGACTGCTCGACCGCGAGGTGTTCCTCTGCCTCTGGATTATCATCTTCGGCGCTTTGGGACTCTACCTCATCGGCAAACTGAAGTTCCAGAGCGACTGGGAGGGAGGCGAAATGGAGAAACCCATGCCTGTTGTATGCATCATGATGGGACTTTGCTCCATCGCTTTTGCCATCTATATGATTCCAGGTCTTTGGGGCGCTCCCTGTAAGGCTGTCAGCGCTTTTGCTCCGCCGATGTCCACGCAGGACTTCAACCTCTATAAGGCACATGTCGTAGAAGCTAAGTATAAGGACTACGACGAGGGAATGGCTGCCGCGAAGGCGATGGGTAAGCCCGTAATGGTGGACTTCACCGGCTTTGGTTGTGTCAACTGCCGTAAGATGGAGGCAGCCGTGTGGACCGATCCACAGGTGGCATCGAAGTTGGAGAACGACTATGTGCTCATCTCGCTCTTTGTTGATGATAAGACGCCGCTGCCCAAGCACATTGAGGTGACTGAGGAGAACGGACAGAAGCGAACGCTGCGCACCGTGGGCGACAAGTGGAGCTATCTGCAGCGCTCTAAGTTCGGCGCTAATGCACAGCCGTTCTATGTGACGCTCGACAATGAGGGCAATCCTCTCGGTCCGTCAGCCGTTTATAAGGAGGACATCGACCTCTATATGAAGTTCCTCAATACCGGTTTGAAGAACTATAAGAAATGAGGGACGAAGGATAAAACAACAATTATAACATCATGAAGAAAAATAAACTGTTTCTTTCGGCTTGCTTCTTGGCTGCTTCTGCAACCATGATGGCACAGACGCTCAGCACGGGTATCGACAAAGCCAATCTCGACACATCCGTAAACCCTGGCGACGACTTCTATCAGTATGCCGCAGGTGGGTGGCTCAAAAACCATCCGCTCGACGATGAGCATGTGATGAACGGTGCTTTCGTTGATCTGGAAGACCAAAACGAAGTGCGTATCAGAGATCTGATTCTCCAGTATGCCAACACCCCCCAGCAACAGGGTACGCTTGGGCAGAAGATTGGTTCGCTCTATCACCTGATGATGGACAGCGTCCGACTGAACCGCGAAGGCTACGAACCGCTGATACCCACCCTGAAGCGCATTGCTGACATCAAGGACCGCCGTGAGTATCAGTTCGTGACGACTCAGATTGACCGGCACGGTGGTTCCACCATGATGTTTGGTATTGGCGTTGGAGCCGATATGCGACAGGCCGACATGAACCTTGTAGGCATTGGTCAGGGTGGTCTCGGGTTGGGAACTCGCGACTATTACCTCAACGACGACGAACAGACGCTGCGCATCCGCAATGCCTATCAGCAGTATATGAAGAATCTGTTCCAACTCGTGGGCAACGATGAGGCAACGGCCGAGAAGAAGATGCAGGCTGTGATGGCCATCGAGAAGCGCATCGCTGAAAAGAGCTATAGCCGAGTGGAGCTTCGCGACATCAACAACAACTATCATAAGATGACCTACAACCAGCTCGTGACCGATTATCCGGGCATCGACTGGGGCAATGTGTTCCTTCTTAGTGGTTTCCCGGCTTTCGATTATGTTGATGTAGGCCAGCCTGAACCTATCCATGAGGTAGAGAAAATCCTGGCTGAGACGGCGCTCGACGATCTGAAGGCTTATGCTGAAATCAAAGTGATTGCCGGAGCCAGCAGCCGACTGAGCGACGAGTTCCGTGCTGAAGCCTTCAAACTCAGCAGCGTGATGAACGGTATCCAGCAGGATCGTTCCCGCTGGAAACGCGCCGTAGGCTTGGTCAGTGGTACGTTGGGCGAAGCTATCGGTAAGCTTTATGTAGAGAAGTATTTCCCCGAAGCCAGCAAGAACCGCATGCTGCAGTTGGTGAAGAATCTGCAGACTGCCCTTTCGCAGCGCATCGATGAGTCATCATGGATGTCGGCAGAAACAAAGGCACAGGCACAAGATAAGCTGGCGAACTTTATCGTCAAGATTGGATATCCCGACAAGTGGAAGGACTATAGTGGTCTTCAGATTGATGAGAACCTTTCGCTCTATGAGAACATGGGCAACATCGCCGAGTTCTTTACCTTAGATGAATTGCAGCGCAAGGTGAACAAGCCTGTCGACAAGAGCGAGTGGCACATGACTCCACAGACCATCAATGCCTACTATAACCCCACAACCAACGAGATTTGCTTCCCCGCAGCCATCTTGCAGCCGCCATTCTTCGATATGAAGGCCGACGATGCCGTCAACTATGGTGCCATCGGAGGCGTGATTGGTCATGAGATGAGTCACGGCTTTGATGATCAGGGATCGCAGTTCGACAAGACGGGCAACCAGCGTGACTGGTGGACTGCTCAGGACAAGAAGGCTTATGAACAGCGCACCAAGGTGCTCGAAGACCACTTCAGCCGCTATGAGGCTGTGCCTGGAAAGTTTGTCAACGGTAAGCAGACGCTCGGCGAGAATATTGGTGATAATGGTGGACTGAACATCGCTTTCCGCGCTTTCCAGAATGCTATGAAGGAGAAACCTCTGCAGAAGGCTGATGGCTTCACGCCCGAGCAGCGGTTCTTCCTGTCATGGGCTCGTGTGTGGGCAAGCAATGTAAGACCGGAGTTTGTGGATGTCATCATCACCACCGACCCGCATTCGCCCAACAAGGCTCGTGTCAATGCTGCTCTGCCTCATATCGACGCGTGGTATCAGGCTTTCAATATCAAGAAGGGTAGCAAACTCTTCCTTCCCAAGAAGAAGCGCGCACAGATCTGGTAACCTTCATCTTTCATCCTTCATCCAAAACACCATGATAACAACAGAAGAAAAGAATGAAATACTACAGCTCATCAAAGAGCAGGTCGTTCCAGCCATAGGCTGTACTGAACCCATCGCTGTAGCCCTCTGCGTGGCTAAGGCTACACAACTCTTGGGCTGCAAACCTGAGCATATCGAACTCCGACTGAGTGCCAATATCCTGAAAAACGCTATGGGTGTCGGTATTCCGGGAACAGGTATGGTGGGACTTCCCATCGCGATCTCTCTGGGAGCTCTTATCGGAAAACCAGAATTAGAACTCGAAGTGCTGCGCGATTGCAACAAAGAGGCGGTGGAGGCTGGCAAGGCTTTTATTGAGGAAGACCGCATCCACATCGCTCTCGAGGAAGAGGATCCGGACAAGCTCTTCATCAATGTCATCGTGAGTGCCAACGGACATGAGGCGGAAGCACGCATCAAGACGCATCACACCCACTTTGTCTTGCTCAGAAAGGATGCCGACGTCCTTCAGCAACCCGCATCCGCCGACATCCCGTCTCAAGGCGAAGCCCTCCAGCAGTCAGCACCCGCCGATGTCCCGTCTCTTTCCAGGCGGATTCCATCCGCCGCCCCCCAGCCCCCGGTAGAGCTCACCCTGCGCAAAGTCTACGACTTCGCCACAGAGACGGATATCGAAGACCTGCGCTTCATCCTCGAGGCCAAGCGCCTCAACGAGGGTGCTGCTGAGGCTGGCTTGCGCGAGAACTACGGTCATCAGTTGGGTAAGACCATGTGCTCTCCTTTAGGCAAGGGCATCATGGGCGACAGCATCTTCTCTAAGGTACTCTCTGTCACCAGTTGTGCCTGCGATGCACGTATGGCTGGTGCGATGGTTCCCGTGATGAGCAATTCTGGCAGCGGCAATCAGGGCATCTGTGCTACGATGCCAGTCGTCGTATTCGCCAAGGAGAACCACAATACCGAGGAAGAACTTATCCGCGCGCTGATTATCAGCAACCTGACGGCCATCTATATCAAGCAGAGTCTAGGTGCGCTGTCTGCCCTTTGCGGCTGTGTGGTAGCCTCCACAGGTTCGTCGTGCGGCATCACCTATCTCATGGGTGGAACGTTTGAGCAAATCTGTTATTCGGTGAAAAATATGGTGGCCAACCTCACAGGCATGATCTGCGACGGTGCCAAACCGTCGTGTGCGCTGAAGCTCACCAGTGGTGTCAGCACGGCCGTCATGAGTGCCATGCTGGCAATGCAGCACAAATATGTAACATCGGTAGAGGGCATCATCGACGACGATGTCGATAAGTGCATTCATAACCTGACGGCCATCGGCTCAAAAGGAATGGATGTCACCGACCGATTCGTCCTCGACATCATGACGCACAAGTCTTAGAAGGCTGGTTCTGCTGGCGACAGAATGGAGCGGTAGCGGTCCTCGTCGTTCAGCAACTCACAGGCTGTCTTCAGTTGCTTGTCGGAGCGGAGCGAGTTCTCTATTGCTCCTGATTGATAGTAATAGGCAGCTACGATATCGTTGGCCAACACCTGCTTGATCACGGCTTTGTGATGATCCAGGTCGTTGGCCAGATTGTTGTGGTTGAGTTTGTTTTCTAATGCCTCAAACTCAGCCTTCGCATCTTCATAATAGCCTTCAAACTCCATTATCTTCTTCAGGTCTTCCATCACATGACCACTTTCCGGGTCGTAGGTGAACCCGCTGGCAATCACTCGTTGTTTGAAGGTCTCATATTCTTCGTCGCTGATTTCAAACTCGCCGGCTGGGGCAATCGTGGGGTGGTTGGCTATATAGTCAACCTCATAGTCGAACATCACTTCAGTAGAGTCGCGGCCGGAAGTGTTCAGATAGTAGACGATGTTGGGTAGTGAGTCGGGCTTTACTTCCACATCGGGCATAATGCCGCCACCATCGCGCACGATGCGGCCTCCCTTCGTGTGAAACTCTCTTGTGAGCGAGTCTGGGATATGTTCCATATACCCACCGTCGCCGTGCTTGTAGTTGATGGCTTGGATACACCGTCCGCTGGGTATGTAGTATTTGCCTGTGGTGAGTTTCATCTGCGCATTATACGGCAGGTCCATAGGCAATTGCACCAGTCCCTTTCCGTACGTGCGCGTTCCTAATATAATTGCACGATCCAAATCCTGCAGGGCGCCACTCGTAATCTCGCTCGCACTTGCAGAACCTCCGTTCACCAGAACCACAATCGGCATCACCGAGTCGAGTGGTTCCACAGTAGTCACGTAGTCGTGATTGGCGCGTTTCAGCTTACCTTTGTTCGAGGCTACGGTAATGCCGCTACCCACAAAAAGGTTCACAATGCTCGCTGCTTCTGCCTCACTTCCGCCTCCGTTGCCGCGCAGGTCAAACACCAGCTTGGTCATCCCCTGGTTTTTCAGATCGATGAAGGCGCGGCGAACATCTTTTGAACAACCTTCCGTAAAGCTGTTCAGGTTGATGTAGCCTATGCCCTTCATTCCTAAATCCTTATCCAACATTCCATAATAGGGCAGCGACGGCATCTGAATGGTCCGTCGAGTTATCTTGGTCTGCATCTCCTTTCCTGTTGAGGGGCGCAGAAACTTCAGCATGAACGTGGTACCTGCATCGCCCAAGAGATGGTCGCTCACATATTTTGTGTCTTTACCCACCATCGTGGAGTCGTCGATACTCAGGATGACATCGCCTTTGCGCAGACCTACATCAGCCGATGGGGTGTCGGCGTATGGCTCATCAATCACGGCATTACCCCGCTTCAGGTGATAGCGAATCAGGGAACCGATGCCTGAGTACTTACCCGTACGAAGTGTCTTCAGGTCACTGGTCTTGTCGGCTGGATAATACTCTGTGTAGGGATCCAACTGTCTGAACATCGCATCGATGGCAGTACCCAGCACTCGGCTTGCATCTAGTGTGTCTACGTACATCATGTCGAGGTTCCTGTAGATAGCATTGAATATCTCGAGGTTTTTGGCCACCTCGAAGTTATGGTCTTGCTCCGTCTGAGCCTGAGCCTGCGATAGGATGAAGATGGAAATCAACGCGAAAAAAGCTTTTTTCATTTTGCAATACTATTTTTATCTGTGATAATGAGCATGAGCAGTACATGCTTTTTGACGCTGCAAAATTACATGTTTCTATTCGTATTTCATTAGATTTTGCCAAATTTTTATCTAAAATTAGGGAAAATCACAGTTTATTGAAAAAAAAGTTCCAAAAAGTTTGGTGGTTTCAAAAAATCGCCGTACCTTTGCACCCGCATTCAAAACAATGCTGCTTCAGTAGCTCAGTTGGTTAGAGCACCTGACTGTTAATCAGGGGGTCGTTGGTTCAAGCCCATCCTGAAGCGCAAATCAGATTAGTTGCAACAAAGCACCTGTATTGCAAGGAGTTAGATAAAACCTAACTCCTTCTTTATTTTTGTAAACATTTCAAATTTGTAGCCAATTTGTAGCCAAACAATTCATCCGATTTTGAGTTGTAACCACTACTTTGCAGAATCCTATCACTATAATTCTGCAAAGAATAGTATTGGGGCTGTGTCAAGTATTGACGTTAACATATTGAAAACGTTTATGAGGTTTCAACCGTCAACGCTATTTCTCGTTGGCTAAAAGCAATAAAAAAGGCGAAAGAAGAAGGTTTCGCCTCAGGGTACACAAAAAGAAGCGTGGGTCGCGATTATAGAACTTTTATCTGTCACTCAGACATAGCCTTTGGTGTCTGCGACTCGCCTTGTTTCAACTCCAGGTGCGGGCGTTCCCAAATTTGCCAGTCGTCTATCAACGTAGTCATAGTCCTTGTCTTTGTATTCGTACATATCGGCGTATGTGAGGTGACGACCGAAGACCTCCTTGTGGGATTTCAGGTCGGCAAAAGAATGAATCCAGTCGATGCTCACCGCTACAGGGATGAAGGCGATAAATATGAAGATGGCCTTTCTCATAGTTTAGTACGTCCTCATGATGGCACTGTTGATTCGCTTGTCTATTTCCGTATTACCCCGCTCCTGCTTCTTGCCGTAGCCGAAACTGTAGGTCAGTTTCAGATTGAGGTTGCAGCCGTCGGCTTCGCTGTAGTTCCAAGTGTCACGACGATAGCAGCCGTAGTCCATCGTAATGTGCTGCTTGTCGTAACGGCTGAACGGGTTGCGTACCAGTGCTTCCACCGCCCAATCCTTATGGTTCCAACTGACAAGCAGTTCATA
>FLNY01003080.1_pt1 | contig 15558 bp, 13 predicted proteins | sample 1140381 | NCBI WGS metagenome assembly FLNY01 (sample SAMEA3878172, study PRJEB12797) | bioreactor metagenome | biome: Moose rumen | place: Sweden | collected 2011-10
ATGCATGAACTGGAAAGGGGGCTTTATGAGGGACGACTATTTAACATTCTTCGACTCCTCCAATATCCTGCGGAACACCCAGTCGTGGTTGTAGAGGAAGTCCTCGGTGTGCTGGCCACCGTCGTAGAAGGTCTGGGTACGCAGTTGCTCGATGGTTGGCCAAACTTCTATCTCCACTTGGTCTTTGTAGTAGGTCTCGGGATTGGCGGCGTCGGCGTCGGTTATCTCCAGCGTGATGGGATAGCGGTAGGAGAAGCGCGAGTGGCGGAGGATGTCGCTCCACGGGGGGCCGCCGAGTCCTCCGAGGAAGCCGCTGGGTTGGCCTACGCTGACGAGGCGGTCGCTGCCGAGACAGGCGGAGAGAAGGGCGTAGGTGGAGGAGAAGATGTTGTGGTCAAACATGATGTAGATGGTGCCGCCGTAGCCGATGGTGCGGTCGCTGGGCTGCAGCGTGGTCTCGCTGTCCTCGTCGAGAAAGGCGGTGAGGCGGTCGCCATAAACCTTGATTTCGCGGGGGGCTGTGTATTCGCCACCGAGGACGCTGAGGTCTTTCACGGCCTGTCGGATGCTATAATGCAGGGGGCGGTCAATGATGGCCGAGAGGACGCGGTGCCACGTCATGTCGTTGCCGCCGCCATTGCCGCGCACATCGATGATGACGCGACGGATGGCCTTGCCCTTGTGACTGGCAATCTGGTTCTCAAGCCATTCGGCCTGGCCGATTTTCATCTCTGGGATGCGGATGTAGAGCGTGGAGTCGCGGTCGAAGTAGTTCACCTTGTAGGCTCCGTTGTCGGATTTGACGCGGGGTATGTTGTACGCCAGCCCCGTCATGTCGAAGGTCTGCGGCTTGCCGTCGATAACGACCGTCCACGTGAACTTGTCGGTCTTGTAGATGATGCGCGGGTTGAAGAGGCTGCTGGCCCACGCCTTCTTGTGCTTGAAGTCCCAGCGGTTGGCACTGTTCACGCGGCTGTTGTACTTGGCCACGTACTTGTCAACGGGGATGCCGTTCACGTGGGTCAGTTCGGCGAAGAATGGGATGACCTCGGTGTCCTTGTCCTTGAAGCCAAGCGTCAGGTACTTGCCGTCGATGTAGAAAACGCCTTTGGCATTGGCATTGCCGTAGCGGAAGTGGTTCCTGTAGGCATCCATCGTATGAGCCATAACCACGGAGTCACGGGTCTGGTTGGGGCTGATATGCTTGTCGTTGCAGGCGGCGAGGGCGCGGAAGATGACGTCGTAGAAACCGCCGTCGCAGGTCACGGTGTCGATGTCGTGCCGTATGCGCCGCAGTTCCTTGGGGATGTCGATGCCCGTCACACGCTTGCGCACGGCGAAGTGCGGCACCTTCGTTGTCAGCGTCGTGTACAGCTGGTCGTAGTCCTCCAGCATCTGCTGCTTGGTGAGGGATTGCGCCGTCGCGGTGATGGTGGCAGCGGCGAGGATGATTGTGATAATTGTTTTCTTGTTCATTGGTCGTTATCTGTTTCTTCTCCTATTGACTATGGCTATGCGGTTCCTCGTACGCTTTTTATGTCAAGTGGTTATGGGGATAGTCTAAGAAAGCGAAACATACGCATTTATAATGATCCGATTTTTGAAGAGGGTTTGGAGGGCGTAACCTGTTATTATAATAGAAATTGTTGTAAATATCCTGAAAATGGTAATGATTTCTGGTGCAGATATTATGTGCATGACAGTTTTAATAATTTCAAAGGTTTATCATGTCAACTGAGAAATGGCTTCATACCGGCTTCATATGATGAGTATATGGAGGAAATAACTCGAAATTCTTATGACAGAGACTCTGATCCTCATTATTGTGGTTTTAGTCACTCTTCCTTGGTTTATGACAGAGAGTATATTGATTTTTATGATTTTGACTCTGTCGTGATTTTCTCCAATTCAAATCGCAAAGTAAGTTGTTATGCCTTCAAACCTGAATATTTTTACAAGAAAATTTCAGCCGGAGAGATAGAATTGGGGGATTTGGTATGTACTCCAGGAGCACTTGCTCGTAGTGTATATGATTGGACGATACCGGGCTTTTACACATCTGATTCGATTAACATAGTACGTTCAGAGGAGTGTGCGGAAAGTTTTCCTAAATGGGGCGAAGTATTTCTCTCTTTATGTGACAGTATTGTGGCCGCTAACAAGCTTGACGAGAAAGAGACGTTAAGTGAATATATGTTGTGGTATGATAAGGAAGAGAATGTTATTAGTGAGTGTTACGGCAGAAGTATTCCTGACGAGATTGTCACGGATAGTAGCTTGAAGCGTGTTCTTCAGGAATCATTTGAATATGCGGATAAGCGGACAAGATATTTCAGAGGCTCATTACTTAACTTATTCGAAAAAGGAAATGGAAATGATGCTTGTCAAAAGGCGAACAAATTGATGTGTGGTGAGGGTGTGTCAAGCAATTGACGTACCCTCACTGTCGTTTTTTGCGCGTCAAAAATTATGCTAAAACGCGACTTGGAAAAGTCGGGAAGAAGATATCCTTAATGCGTGCGGAGCAACGACGTGGGCACTATTCGGGCACTCTTGGTGTTGTCAGCGACACACTTATTCAAATACTAAAAATACGAAAAGCGTTTTTATTTTAATATATTTTAAGAGAATGTATAGAATGAAAATGGTAAATTTGTGGCCAAATATAAAACTACAAACGAAAACCAAAACAAAGAAATAATTATGGCAGATGCTATCGATATCCGTGAGTTGAACGAACGGATAGAAAGACATAGTTCTTTTGTTACAAATATCATGACAGGAATGGATCAGGCCATCGTGGGACAGAAACATCTTGTCGAGTCATTGCTCATCGGACTCCTGTCCGATGGCCATGTGTTGCTGGAAGGTGTGCCTGGTCTTGCTAAGACAAAGGCTATCAAGACCTTGTCATCTTTGATTGACGCTCAGTTCAGCCGTATACAGTTCACTCCAGATCTGCTTCCTGCCGATGTGATAGGAACAATGATATATAGCCAGAAGGATGGAGAGTTCGTGGCAAAGAAAGGTCCTGTCTTCGCTAATTTCGTGTTGGCGGACGAAATCAACCGTGCGCCGGCTAAGGTGCAGAGTGCCTTGCTTGAGGCTATGCAGGAGCGTCAGGTGACTATCAGCACGTCAACGTATGAGCTGCCGAAGCCTTTCCTCGTGTTGGCTACTCAGAACCCGATTGAGCAGGAGGGTACATATCCGCTTCCTGAGGCGCAGGTGGACCGTTTCATGCTGAAGGTGGTCATCGACTATCCGAAACTCGAGGAGGAGAAGAAGATCATACGTCAGAATATCAGCGGCGAGAAGGTCGACGTGAAGCCGATTATGACAACTCGTGAGATTGAAGAGGCACGTGACGTGGTGCGTCAGGTTTATCTCGATGAGAAGATTGAGCAGTATATCGCCGACATAGTGTTCGCCACCCGTTATCCGGAGAAGTATAACCTTAAGGAGTTGAAAGGTCTCATAGGATTCGGAGGCTCACCTCGAGCATCTATCAACCTGGCGCTCGCCTCACGTTCATACGCTTTCATCAAGCATCGCGGATATGTCATCCCGGAGGATGTGAGAGCAGTGGCGCATGATGTGCTGCGCCACCGTATAGGTCTCACTTATGAGGCGGAAGCCAGCAACGTCAACAGCGAGGAAATCGTTAGTAAGATAATCAACAGGGTTGAGGTACCTTAATTTCCTGACACAACTTACTTGGTTATGGAAACAGAGGAATTACTTCAACGTGTCAGAAAGGTCGAGATCAAGACTAGGGGACTCTCCAGGAATATCTTTGCTGGAGAGTATCACTCTGCGTTCAAGGGTCGTGGTATGGCCTTCTCGGAGGTCCGTGAGTACCAGTACGGAGATGATGTCCGTGATATTGACTGGAACGTCACGGCGAGACTCGGCAAACCTTATATTAAGGTGTTTGAGGAGGAGCGTGAGCTGACTGTCATGCTCCTCGTCGACGTGTCTGGTAGTCTTGACTTTGGTACCGCTGTTCAGACTAAACGACAGATGGTTACCGAGATTGCCGCCACACTGGCCTTTTCCGCTATTCAGAATAACGATAAGATCGGTGTCGTCTTTTTCTCTGACAAGGTGGAGAAGTTTATACCACCCAAAAAAGGTCGTAAACATATATTGTTCATAATCAGAGAGCTCTTGAGCTTTGAACCGTCCAGCTGCAAGACGGACATCGGCGCTGCTGTTGAGTTTGTAACGAACGCCATAAAGAAACACTCCACATTATTTATATTGAGCGACTTCTTTGACAACAAGGATTATACCAATCAGCTCGTGATAGCTAACAGGAAGCATGATGTTGTCGCCCTTCAGGTGTATGACCAGCGTATGACGGAGATGCCTGACGTGGGCATCATCAAGATGAGAGACGCTGAGACGGGTGATGAGATTTTCGTCGACACGTCGTCAAGAAAGATGAGAAAGGCGCACAACGAGTGGTGGGTCAAGTATCAGAAGTGGCTGAAGCACGTGATGACCAAGTCCAACGTGGACTGTGTGTCTGTGCGTACGGATGAGGATTATGTCAAGGCTCTTATGAATATGTTCAAAAAGCGAAGCGTGTGAAAATGAGAATAGCTAAATATTTATTGTCCCTTGTGGCTCTTTTGGCGAGTACCTTGTCTTTGAGCGCCCAACAGGTGACGGTACAGAATAAACTGGACTCTGCTGCAATCTTTATCGGAAACCGTATGGGTATCACCCTTGAGGTTACTGCCGACAAAGGTAAGAGTGTGGAGCTGCCACAATATGACTCCTTGCAGGTCATCATACCCGGCGTGGAGTTCGTGTCCGCCACGAAACCTGACACGCAGTATGTCAACGACGGGAAGCGCATGGTGCTGACAAGGAAATATTATATCACTTCATTCGACTCCGCATTGTATTTCATACCTGCGATGCAGGTCAAGGTCGATAAGAAACCTTACAAGGGAGTCAACATGGCTCTGAAGGTAGTCACGTTCAATGTTGACACGCTTCATCCTGAGAAGATCTTCCCCTCTAAAAGCGTTATGTCTCCTCCTTTCGACTTCGGCGAGTGGAAACTGTTACTGTGGCTCTCGCTCATCGTCGTCATCGTGACAGCTATTCTGTTGTATGTGGGTGTGCGTCTGAAAGACAACAAGCCTATCATTCGTCACATCAGACTCAAACAGCGACTCGCACCTCATAAGGAGGCGATGATGAAGATTGAGAAGATAAAGGAAGATAAGATATGGCAGAGTGAGGACTCTAAGGAGTATTATACTGCTCTTACTGATACTCTCCGCCAGTACATAAAAGAACGCTATGGATTCAACGCCACGGAGATGACCTCTTATGAGATTATACAGCATCTCGAGGATGTTAATGATGGCGATGCCATCAATGAGCTGCGTGAGTTGTTCCAGACTGCCGACCTCGTCAAGTTCGCCAAGTATAGCACTCTTATTAATGAGAATGACAGGAATCTTGTCTATGCCATTGAGTATATCAATCAGACTAAGGTGGAGGACACTAAACCTCAGCCGGAGGAGATTGTCGTGGAGGAGAAGAGGTCAAAGAAGACGAAGCTCGTCCTCGTCGGACTTGTTGTGGGCACGTCGTTCCTGTTGCTTGCTTTGGTAAGCTATCTGCTTTATAGGATATTCTTTATCGTTATGTGATGAGACTTGGCAGATATTTGTTGTTCGAATAATATAAAAGAGGAAACCAGATGTTTTTTAAGAATCCTGTTTTTTTCGTATTGCTGTTGGCTCTTATACCATATGCGATATGGTATATACTGAAATATAAGAAAAGCTTGCCGTCAATCAAGGTGCCGGAGACAAGTAAATATCGGTACACGGATAAGAGTCTCAGATTGTATCTGATTCATTTACCGTTCGTGCTGAGATGTGTTCTCCTGGTGCTCGTCGTGTGTATTCTCGCTCGTCCTCAGACGAAACATGACTGGAGCGACACTGACGTCGAGGGTATTGACATAATGCTGGCCGTCGACGTGTCAACGAGTATGTTGACGCAGGACTTTAAGCCGAACAGAGTTGAGGCTCTTAAGGAGATAGCCCAGCAGTTCATCGAGAAACGTCCGAATGACAATATTGGTCTCACAATATTTGCGGGGGACACGTATACTCAGTGCCCGCCGACTACTGATCACACGGTGCTCATGAACCTTTACAATGCCGTCGACGGAGATATTGCGGCGAAAGGTGTAATCAACGACGGAACGGCCATTGGTGACGGTATCATGAATGCCATATTGCGTCTCAAGGATAGCAAGGCGAAGTCTAAGGTGATTATCTTACTCACAGACGGTGTGAACAACAGTGGTGAGATATCTCCTATCACATCAGCAGAGATTGCTAAGAAGTATAAGATTCGTATCTATACCATTGGTATCGGACGCAATGGTATGGCTCCTTATCCGCTGCCTACCGGCGGTACGATTATGGTGCCTGTGGAGATTGATGAGGCTACGATGAATAAGATCTCCAATATGACCGGCGGCCGTTATTTCAGAGCGCAAAAGAATGCCGAGCTGCTGGAGATTTATCAGGATATAGACAAGATGGAGAGAACGAAGTTCAACGTTAAGCAGTACAGCCAACGCTCTGAGGTCTACGAGCCTTACGCATTGGCGGCGCTGGTTGTCTTGTTGCTTGAGATTATCATCAGATATTTTGTCCTGAGGAGATTACCATAGAAAAAACGGATATTAATATGTTTAGATTCGCACATCCAATATACCTTTATTTATTATTACTTATACCGCTCTTGACAGCATTGTATGTCCTTGTGCAGTATAACATGAGAAAGAACCTGCGTAAGTTCGGTGACCTGAGTCTGCTTGCTGACCTCATGCCTGAGGTCTCACCGTTAAGGCGTCATGTGAAGTTCGTGCTGATGATGGCGTCGTTGGCTTTGCTGATTTTCGTCCTTGCCCGTCCGCAGTACGGAACACGTAATGAGGAGGTGAAACGTTCGGGTATTGAGGTGATGATGGCTGTCGACGTCAGTAACTCCATGCTCTGTCGTGACGTGAGCCCATGCCGTCTGGATAAGTCTAAGATGATTCTGGACAAGCTGACGGAGCAGTTCGAGGAGGACAAGGTGGGACTCGTGGCGTTCGCCGGCTCGGCTATTACCTTGTTGCCGATGACATCTGACTACGTGAGTGCCAAGATGTTTATGGACCAGTTGTCACCAGCGACGATTTCTGTTCAGGGAACGAATCTGAGTGAGGCTATAACACGCGCCATATCAGGCTTCTCGGAAAAGAAGCCTGTGGGTAAGGCGTTGATACTGATCACCGACGCTGAGGATAATGAGGAGGGTGCCATTAAGGCAGCCAAGCTGGCAGGGGAGAAGGGAATAAAGATTTTCGTCTTGTCTGTCGGTACTGCGGAGGGAGGACTCATACCACTTCCGGGTGGAGGATATAAGAAGGATAAGTCAGACAATGTCGTGACCACTCGTTTGAATGAAAGCATAGGAAAGAACATCGCCAAGGCGGGCAACGGACTTTACATCCATGTCGACCAGACCGGACAGGCACAGTCAATCCTCGAGGATGAGATAGCCAAGATGCAGAAGGAGGATATTACTGAGTCCATGTATTCAGAGTACGATGAGCAGTTCGTGGCTGTGGCGATATTGCTGTTCCTGGCTCTCGTGCTTGAGATGGTTATTCTGGAGAGAAAGAATCCGTTGTTCAGCAGGTTGAAACTTTTTAGCTGATAAGCTGTTATTATGTCATTACTAAATTGGTTCTACAAATGAGAAAGATTAGATTGATATATTTCACGACGCTCTTTGTCGCAGCTCTCACCGTCTCAGCGCAAGAGACGGACAGGGATTTCATAAGACAAGGAAATCTGTTCTTCCGTCAGGGTGAGGTGGACAAGTCAATTGTGAATTTCCAGAAGGCTTTGGACAAGAAGCGAACAGTCGAGGCTTACTATAATCTCGGTTGCTCATTCTCCCTGATGAGTCTAGACTCCACGTCTCTCACGTCTTACGTTGAGGCGGAACAGCTGGGCTTCAATAACCCTCGCAAGAGAGCCATGAATTTCCACAACATGGCCAACTTGTGGTATGTTAACGGCTTGTCAAGACTGAGGAGTAATGACAAGCAGATAGCGAAATACTTCGAGAACGCCGTGAATCTGTATAAGTGTGCGCTACGTTGTAATCCTGATGACAATGAGACGCGTTACAATCTTGCTATGGCGCAGTGGATGCTGAAAAAGGCGCAGAGTGGAGGCGGTGGCCAAAGTGACCAGTCCGAGGACAAAAATAATGAGGACAACCAGCAACAACAGCAACAACAACAACAGCAGAATGAGCAGAAAGACGAGCAGCAGAAGAAAGATGAGATGTCTGACGAGAATGCGGAGCAGCTGCTGAAGTCCGCTCAGCAGAACGAGAAGGACGTGCAGCAGAAAGTCAATGTTCAGCCTGCGAGACGTAAAGCGCTCGAGAAGGATTGGTGATATTTAAGATATGAGGTTAATATATTATATGAGAAGACTTTTTACTTTTCTTATTGTCTGTTTATGTGTGTCTTTGTCTGTCTTTGCGGACAATGTCACGCTTACTGCTAATGCTCCATCTTCTGTGGAGGAGGGAAGTAAGTTCAGGATACAGTTTACGGTAAACTCACAGGACGTGTCGAATTTCTCGGCTCCGGACTTTAACGGGTTCGAGGTCATTTATGGACCGAGCACGTCCTCGCAGAGCAGTTACCAGATCATAAACGGTCACACGTCACACACCAGCTCTATAACATACAGCTACGTCGTGTTGGCCAGCCATCCCGGTAATTTCACAATCTCCAGTGCGTCGATACAGTGTGGGGGCAAGACTATAAAGTCACGTCCGTTGACAGTGAAGGTGCTCTCCATTGGACAAGGTGGCGGCTCACGTCAGAGTCACTCATCCGGCTCGTCCAACGGAAGACAGTCTAACGTTCCTGTAACCACAGGCTCAAACATCTCAACAGACCAGCTGTTCATGACTGCTACGGCGAGCAAGACGAGTGTGTGTGAGCAGGAGGCTATACTCCTCACGTATAAGTTGTACTCGTTGGTAAATGTCACAAGTCTTGATGGTAAGTTGCCAACGCTGGACGGTTTTCAGGTACAGGAGATTCCGCTGCCGAGAAACAAGCAGTTTGAGCTTGAGCAATATAAGGGACGTAATTACCAGTCTGTCGTTTGGTGTCAGTATGTACTGTTCCCACAGAAGTCAGGTGATCTTGTCATTCCTTCCATAACCTATGAGGGAACGGTGGTGCAGAGAAATCCTAATATCGACCCGTTCGAGGCCTTTTTCAATGGCACGAGTGGAGTCATGGAGCTAAAGAAGAAAATCACCACTCCAAGACTGACTATACATGTGTCGCCACTTGCCTCCAAACCAGCTGATTTCTCTGGAGCTGTCGGAGACTTCACGCTCTCTTCCTCTTTAAGCCCTCAAGAGGTTACAGCTAATGATGCCGTGACACTTCGTCTTAAGGTTAAAGGTGTCGGAAACATGAAGCTGATCAATGCGCCGATTGTGAACTTCCCAAAAGACTTCGAGACATACGACGTCAAGGTAAATGACAACTTCAGCTTGACGAGCCATGGCTTGTCGGGCACTAAGGAGTTTGAATACCTGGTTGTTCCACGTCATGCCGGCAAATATAAGATTCCTGCGGCTCGTCTTGTCTTCTATGATCCTAAGGCCAAGAGCTACAAGACACTGATGTCTGAGGAGTACGAGCTGACAGTCAAGAAGGGTGCGGGTGGCAGCCAGCGCTCCGTTAGTGACTACTCAGACCAGCAGCAGGACGTCAAAGAACTCAGTCAGGATATCAGATATATCAAGTCCGGAGACGTGACCTTCAATAAGAACCGCGGTTTCTTCTTCGGTACTTCTGGTTACCTCAGCTGTTATCTAGTGGCCATAGTCTTGTTCATCATAACTATCATACTTGGCAGACGTTCACTGAAGGAGAGAGGCAATGTGGCTAAGTCGAGAGGAAAGAAGGCAAACAAGACGGCGCTGAAGAGAATGAGAAACGCCGCCAAGCTCCTGAAGACAGGAAAACAAAGCGATTTCTACGATGAGGTGATGAGAGCGCTGTGGGGATATATCTCTGACAAGTTCAATATGCCGTTGGAGAGCCTTAACAAGGATAATATACAAAGTGAGCTCGCTTCCCACGGCGTCAGTGACGATGCTTCACAGATACTGTTAAAGGCGTTGAACGACTGTGAGTTCGCTCGTTACGCACCGGGTGACTCAGCGTCAAATATGCAGAGTATTTATGACGGCGCCATCAGTGCGATAAGTAAGATAGAAGAAAATTTTTGAATGTTATGAGACGCTTGATAATCTGTTTTATACTGATTCTTAGTGGTGTGCCCTCTTTTGCTCAGTCTAAGCAAAAGGCAGATGTGTTGTACTCAAAAGACCAATTTAGCGGTGCTGCTGAGGTTTACGAGTCCATATTGAGAAAACAGGGGGAGTCAGCCGAGATATATTATAATTTAGGTAATTGTTACTATAAGATGAATGAGATACCTCTCGCCATTCTCAACTATGAGAGGGCTCTTCTGCTTAGTCCCGCTGACGATGACGTGCGCGCCAACCTTGTCTTGGCGAGAAGCAAGACAATCGACAAGGCTGTTCCTCCCACAGAGATGTTTTTCGTCACCTGGTGGAAGTCACTGGTCAACTGTATGAGCATCAATGCGTGGACACACCTCGCTCTCATCTCCTTTGTATTCTGTCTTGTCGGCTTGCTCGTTTATCTCTTCATGTCGTCCATAACAATGAGAAAAACAGGTTTGTACGGAGCATTTTTCTTGTTTATTATCGTAATTGTCGCTAACTTAGCGGCGTACGCTCAGAGCGTGAGGATCAACGAGCGTACCACGGCGATAATAATCGCCCCTGCCGTGTCCGTTAAAAGCTCTCCGTCGGACAACAGCACGGATTTGTTTATAATACACGAAGGCACTAAGGTCGATATCCTCGACAACAGTCTGAAGGGCTGGCGGGAAGTGAAATTCGAGGAGGGAAAGCAGGGATGGATACCGAAGGACGCTATCGAGGTGATCTGACACACTCATGCGTCTCGTCTTACTCTCTTGTGTTCTTAAATTTCATGTGATATGAATATAGAAGAATTAAATCAGTTGGATCATGAGTTGACTCTGTCTATAAACGGCAGTGACTCATTGTTTTGGGATAATATAATGTATACGGTGACAGACACCTTTTCCTGGACTATCGTAATTGGTGTCCTTCTCTATGTCATCTTCAAAAATAACAGTCTAAGGGAATTTTTCGTCATTCTGATCACCATAGCGCTGATGATTGCTCTCGCCGACCGTCTGTGCTCCGGTTTGGTTAAACCGATGGTCGGACGTTTCCGTCCTACCCAGGATCCACAGCTGATGTACCTTGTCGATGTGGTTAGAGGATACAGGGGAGGTATGTACGGTTTTTTCTCCGGACATTCTTGTAACACGTTTGCCATGGCTACGTTCTTGTCTTTGCTTTTCAGAGACAAGAGAGTGGCCATTACTCTTTATTTCTGGGCGGCAACCACCACGTTCACCCGACTTTATCTGGGTGTTCATTATCTTGGTGATGTCACCGTGGGATTCTTTATCGGCTGTGCAATAGGATTGCTCGCTTATTACCTGATGAATGTGGTGAGAAGGAAAATGAAGCTCGAGCGCGAGAGACTGATATCCATGCAGTTTACGGAGACCGGATATCTGCGAAGCGACATGAGCATGCTCCTGTCCGCCGTATTCATGAATTATTTATTGGTTGTCATATTTGCCATGACTCTGGGAATCGATTAAGACGAACGGTAGGGATTTCCCTATCCCGTTTAGGGAAAAATGCTTTGTTGGTATATTCAGAACGATTACCTTTGTAGCGGTAAATAATAAAAAAAGCAGATTATGAGAAGACTATTGTTATTCATGATGTCACTGGTACCGTTGTTTACCATGGCACAGGACGATGATCTTTACTTCACTCCTACTAAGAAGATGAAGAAAACCGACATAAAGGAGTATGTCAAGGCATCTGTTTCTGATGATGATAAGTATGATGTTAGCTCTTATACCGGCTCAAGCTTGAGGTCTGATGACGAGTATAACAGAAGATACAGTTATGCGGATTCTGACTACAGATTCTCTGGAGGCTCCGACAGTGTGGACTATGTCGCTGACGCTCCACGTGTCGACACCGTGTATAAGTTCGTCTATCGTGACTACGATGATGACTTCTACTACTCCCACAGGTTAGGACGTTTCCATCGTCCGTTCTACCATAGCGTTTACTATTGGGACTTGTACTACGGCGACTACTGGTACGATCCTTGGTACGACCCGTGGATTTACTCCTACGGATGGGGATGGAGACTCGGATGGAACCCGTATTGGTATGGTGGCTGGTATGGCTGGAGACATCCGTACTACGGCGGTTGGCACAACGTCGGACTGGTGACACACTCTCCGAGAGTCAACTACTACCCGCGCACCGTAGCCTATGGCAGCCGACAGGGCATTAACGGCAGGACCATCAGCGGTAGTGGCAGCCGTTTCTCTGTAGGTAACACGAATGGCTCACGTAATTCCTCAAGAAATTCCAACACTTATTCAAGGTCTGCCAACACGAACCGTGTGAGCAACAATAGTAGTAATGAAACTAAAACATACTCAAGGGGAAGTGTGAGAAACAGCAGCTCAAGAAGTTACAATTCAAGTGCGAGCCAGAATCGTACCTCAAGCTCTAACTCTTCTTCTTATTCAAGGTCCAGCTCAAGCTCAAATAGCAGCTTTAGCAGAGGCTCGTCTTCTAGTTTCGGTGGATCCTCATCTTCCGGCTTCGGTGGCTCCAGCCGTGGCGGTGGCAGTTCCAGCCGTGGTGGCGGCAGTGGTCGCAGATAGACGCTTTGTGCTTTGTGGAACGATTGTTTCTTTACGAGACAGTTTTGGTAACTTAATAACATGAAATGATATGAGACACATATATTCAATAATGCTTTTGTCAATGTTGGCAATCTCAGCTGATGCTCAGGATGCTTTCGACGCTGGTGACATCTCTTCATCAGACTTGAACGGTACAGCCCGATTTGTTGGTATGGGAGGTGCTTTGAGTGCTCTGGGCGCCGACATCTCAACGATGAGCACTAACCCGGCAGGTACAGGTCTGTACAGACGTAGTGAGTTCAACATGTCACTAAGCGGACAGTTTACAGATGAGGGACAGCTCGGACATGACGCCGCAAGAATGTCTTTCGATAATATCGGTATCTTGTGCGCTTTCGAGATGGACGATTCCGGTGAGGGACTCCAGTACTTCAATTTCGGTTTCAACTACGTGAAGAAGAGAAACCATCTCGCCAATGCGTTCGTTAATGTCAGTGGACTTAACGGTATGTTCTCACAGACATACCAGATTGCGGACTACGCAAACCTGTCTAATCAAACGAACTCATGGGGCCTGTTGACGGACCTGGCATGTTCTTCGTCTAATCATGCTGGTATATTGTATGAGGACAATGTAAACAATGAAATCGTTTATAATGGTCAGTCTGCTGCGTCAGGACAGTACAGACGGGCATGCTATGGCAGCACGTCAGAGGCTGACTTTAACTTCTCACTTAACTTCTCGGACAAATTCTTCTTCGGAGCGTCTCTGGGCATTTACAACATTGATTACACCAGGGAGAGTGCTTACATGGAGGTGGCGTCATCCGCTGACGCTTATGCGTATGAGATCTACAACTGGGCTGAGAACTCTGGCGAGGGTGTTGATGTGAAACTCGGTATGATTTTAAGACCGTTCGAAGACTCACCGTTCCGTATCGGTTTCAGCGTACATACTCCTACCTGGTACAGAATGACATTGGCAAATGGAGCCACGATGTGTTACGATGTCGATCCGTCTAACCATTCTTACGGCCAGGCATATTATCTGGTGTCTTCCGACTACGAATATTCGTTCAGGACTCCATGGAAACTTGACGCCAGCTTAGGATATACTATTGGTAAGAATTTCGCCATCGGACTGGAGTATGAGATGTGTGACATGGGCTCTGCAAGGTATAGCTCTTTGGATGACTCTCATTACTCAGAAGATTATGTCTACTTCCGTGAGGTTAATGACATCATCAGCTCGACATTCAAGACTCAGCACACTTTCAAGGCCGGACTGGAGTATAAACCGATTGATGACGTGAGTGTGCGCTTCGGATACAACTACGTGTCAAGTCCTTTCTGTAAGGATGGATATAGAAGAGAACTGTCATATGGTGGCTATGCTACAGAGACGGACTGGACTTATTGGAAGGCTATCAACCGTTTCACGGTGGGACTGGGATTCAAAATCTCTTCCAGCAGTTATCTCGACTTCACATATATGGCACAGTTCCAGAAGGGAGACTTCTATGCGTTTAATGATTATTACCTGGACGAGGCAACCGGTATCACACGTTACTTGCCTTCTTCAGAGATCAAGAATGACAGAAGTCAGCTGATGGCTACGTTCGGAGTACGATTCTGATAAAGTTTGAGTTCACACATATAAGCATAGGCTCGGCATCGTCGAGCCTGTGCTTTTTTTTTTGTTTACTCTTTTTGCGATAGAGAAACGTATGGACACATCGCGATGTGAGAACTTACAGCATGGTGAGACCATGATGCACATCTCTGATAACTCGACCGTAAACACTCAACCCACGACCTCTTGCACCGCACATTTCACATCCTAAATGTGCTAATGAATAATAGGGAAATAACGGACAATTTGGATTGTAACCAAATTTCCTATTCCTTTTTTTTTATCGTTTTTAGGTTAACTTATTGATACTCTTATTATAAGATATTCAAAAATTTTGTGTCTCTTTTTTGAAATTCTCAGGTTAGGATATAGTCTATACGCAGGTCTGAGAATTTAATAATCCTAACCTGAACTTTTCAACGTCCTAACCTAAGAATTTCAGACGCCGAATAAGCTATGACAAAATATCTGAAAACATTTTTTCATTGTCACGTGTCAACGGAAAAAGAGGAGTTTCGGACAGCGAAAATAGGAGGTACGTATAGGAAATATGGTCATATGCTTATGAGTGTGTATCTTATGGGGTTAACCTATGTAAAAGAGGAGAGAGTGACATTTGTGTTCCTTGTTGATAATATTTTCTCACTGATTCTTTTGCGTAACAGGAAATAAAGTTATACATTTGCGCCTGGTAATTAACTCTGGTGTCCCTTATTGTAACTTAACTTGAAGAGAACATCCGTAAATAACACTGTCAGATTATGTGTAACTGTCCGAATATTGTGATATATTGTGCTTCGGTGGCTGAAATAGTTGCCGGAAAGTTTGTTTGTCTCGCAGAAATGTGTAACAATACAATACAATACAATACAATACAATACAATACATAATGTAGCTATAATAATAAAACAATATATAAAGCCGTGATATGGTCTCCAGCGGAGACTGTGTCACGGCTTTTCGTATTCGCAT
>FLNY01000203.1_pt1 | contig 15548 bp, 11 predicted proteins | sample 1140381 | NCBI WGS metagenome assembly FLNY01 (sample SAMEA3878172, study PRJEB12797) | bioreactor metagenome | biome: Moose rumen | place: Sweden | collected 2011-10
CAAGCTACGAAGCGACAGGCTTCGGTCCGCTACAAAAATATTGGTGGCGTGTGGACGAAGTGGACGAGAGTGGCAAAGTGTATGTTGGCGAAGCAATTGCTTTCCAACCGAGGCGCGACGCATTCCCTGGAGCTGAGGGCTACGGACGCTATGCAGTTGGCGGACGCGGTGGCGTGGTGTATCACGTGACGAACCTTTTGGACAATGGCGACGACGAGAACCCAATAGAAGGTTCGCTACGCTATGCGATAAAGAAAGTACAAGGACCTCGTACGATTGTGTTCGACGTAGCTGGCGTAATTTCATTAAAGAGTCGCCTGACTTGCTCGGACCCATACGTAACAATAGCAGGTCAGACGGCACCGGGAAGCGGCATCATGCTTCGCACATGTCCGTTTGGCATGGCAAGCGACGGCATTACACGTTTTGTCCGCATACGCCTTGGACATAAGAAACTGATAAACGACGTCATACCAAAGAGTAGCGATTCGTATGGCGAAGAGGCTGGCACAAGCGAAGAGACAACGCTCGACGGACTGGACGGCATGGGCATGGCTGGCAACGACAACTCGATTATGGACCACTGCTCCATTTCGTGGACAATAGACGAAGGCTTCTCGAGCCGAAACGCAAAGAGCCTAACCTTGCAACGCACACTAATTAGCGAGGCGCTCAATCAGGCAGGACACCCGAACTATGGTGCAGGCACACGACATGGTTATGCAGCAACGATAGGCGGTGGCGAGATGAGCGAGGGAACAGTGGGTAGCTTCCACCACAACCTCTTGGCACACAACGAAGGACGCAACTGGAGCATGAGTGGTGGACTGGACGGCAAAGGCTATTACGACGGACACCACGACATGTTCAACAACGTATGCTACAACTGGTCGGGACGTACGACAGACGGCGGTACGCACGAAGGACAATTTGTTAACAACTACTATAAAATGGGTCCGGCTTCGAGCATAACATATTTGCTGACGGCAGACCTCGAAGGCACGGGTTCGGGCACACAGAGCTACTACGTTAGTGGCAACATACGCGAAAGCACGAGTGGCACGAAGACAGAAGACAAACTGAACGACACATATAGGTATCGCCTGTCGGGAGATCAAGTACTCGATTGGGACGTGTTCCAAACAGAACGATTCTTTGAGAGCCTTGCCACAATAGAGACTGCCGAAGCAGCATATAAGAATGTGCTGAGCGACGTGGGTTGCAACATGCCAACTCTCGACCTACACGACCAACGCATGGTAAGCGAGACACTCAATGGCACGTATACGACAAAGGGTAGTCGCTCTGGCAAGAAGGGCTTGATAGACTCTGAGGAAGACGACGGTTGCGAGGGCTTCGACCTTGAAAAACTTGGAATGACAGAGGCTGTACGCGAAGAAGGTTGGGACACAGACCAAGACGGCATACCCGATTGGTTTGAGGAAATGACGGGTACGGATGCCAACGCTGCAAACAACAATGACGACCGCGACGACGACAATTATACCGACCTCGAAGAGTATCTTAACTGGGTGGCAAAGCCCAACTACATACTCAGTGGCGACGATGCTCGAACCATTGACTTGAAACAATATTTTGCGGGCTACAAACAACCGAGTCTGACTACCAACGACAAAAATTGTCAGATTGACTCAGAAGGCAATATGACTTTCAAGACAAGCAGTCGTGGGCTGTACGTTGTCAGTGTAACAGCTACGGAAGACGGTGTGCAGCTGACTCGCGACATACACTTCGCAGTGACGAGCAATGCAACGGCCGTCAAGAATATTAGCGACAAAGCACAAGAAAACGACGGAACCATTTATAACATATTGGGTCAACGTATGCGAGGTCTGCAACGTGGTCTGAACATACAGAATGGACGCAAGATTTTAAAGAAATAGACGACCAAAACACACTAAACGAAGTACGCCCACTCAAAACAAATTGAGTGGGCGTACTTGCGTTTTTATAGCTGTGGATTAACTAAGTAGTTCGTTTAGTTCGTCATCAGTAGGCACCGAAACATCTAAGATGCCTTTTGCCAAAATGGCTTTACGACGTTGCATGACATCTATTTTTTCTTCTATACTATCTTTGGAAATAAATCGGTAGACACTGACGTTGTTGGCTTGCCCCATTCGGTGGGCACGGCTATAGGCCTGAGCCTCGCTGGCTGGATTCCACCAAGGGTTGATGATTAGAACATAATCGGCAACAGTAAGATTTAGTCCTACACCACCAACTTTTATGGTCATGAGTAGGACTTTTATGTCGTCGTCGTTTGAAAAACGACTAACAACAGACTGCCGATCGTGTGTTTGTCCGGTAAGATATTCGTAACGTATCCCTCGTTCTTGCAACTGAGAGGCAAGTAATTCGAGGTCGCGCACGAAAGATGAGAAAACAAGAACCTTGTGTTTGCCGTCGACAATACTTGTAAGATGTTCGAGGACGGCATCGGCTTTGCCAGAGCTGCCCTCGTAGTCGTCGACACACATGCGTGGGTGATTGGCCAACTGCCTTAGCTTGGTAAGTGCTTGCAGAGCAACAAAACGTTTCGACTGTTGGTCGTCGGCAAACGAGAGTATGTAGTTGCGCACGGCCGACTTTTCGCGTTCATATAGCTCACGCTGCTCATCGGACATGTCGCAAAGAATGGTCTGAATGGTTAGCTTGGGTAGTTCTGAAAGAACTTCTGTTTTGGTTCGACGGAGGATATATTGTCCGGCAAGAGCTTTGAGCTTGCTAAGGCGTTCCTCATTGCCGTCGACTTCTATGGGGTGGACAAAAGTGTGTTCGTAGGTTGGCAGACTTCCAAGCGAATTGGGACTAACAAGGTTAATTTGAGCCCAAAGCTCACGCAGATTATTTTCGATGGGTGTGCCTGTAAGGCTTAGTTTATGCCGACTGCGAAGTGTTGAAAGTGCCTGATAAGTTTTCGACTTAGGATTTTTGATTGTTTGACTTTCGTCGAAAATGATATAATCGAATTCGAAGCGTTGGAGAGCGCTAATGTGCTGACGTGCATAGCCATAGGTGGTCAGAATGACGTTGCAAAAATTGAACAGACGTTCTAAACCAAATAAATTATCCAAGGCTTGCTTGCCGACATAGGTGTATTTTTGAAGTTGCGGCACAAAACGCTGTAGTTCGGCATGCCAGTTGAAGAGGAGAGTGGAGGGCATGATGATTAGACTCGGCAGTTGGTTGTCTTGCCGAGTGGCGTAGACGTGACTGAGCAAGGCAGCTGTTTGCAAGGTCTTGCCCAACCCCATGTCGTCGGCAAGGATAGCACCACGATTATTTTCGGCCATGGCGATGAGCCAACGTACACCAGCCTCTTGATAGGGACGTAGTTGAGCCTCGACTCTCCCCACTCGTTGAACATCGGCAAGCGCAACTCCTTCGACATCGGCAAGGCTCGTGTCCGACTGCAAATATTCGGGCAGGAGTAGGTTGTATTCGGTGGATAGAGAAAGATGGTCGGAATGGTCGTAGGAGAAAAAGCGAGCTACCCCACCCCACTGCTCGAACCATTCATCGGGAAGCATAAATATAATGCCATCGGGCAAAACGTACTCATGCTTATCGTCGGCAATATTCTGCAAGAATTTTTTGAATGGGATTTTCCACTGACCAATGATGACAACAGCGTCTATATCGAACCAGTCAAAACGTCGGCTAACACCCACCTGAAGCTCGTAGCTTGCAGAGTAGTATTTTTGCCCATCGTTGTTTTCGATACACACCTCAATGTCTTGTTGAGCGAGAGCTTGACAATTGAGCGTAGCCCATTGACAGAGGTCGACAAGCGATGGGTGGCTCTTACCATCGGGCGTAAAAAGGTTGACGGAGCAAGGCGTAAGCCCCATTTCTTCGGTGAGCAAATCGGCTACAGTCTTTTCAGAATGGAAGTTGCGACTCATAACCTCGAAGCGGTACTTGCCATTGTCTTTGTGCAAAGAGACGGGTTGTTTTTTGTCGGCAAAACTACACAAGTGGTCATCGTAGGCAAAATAGAGGCTAAAACCTATATTCCAAACATCAATGGTTGCTTTGAGGATGGCGTGTGGACGTGCATGAAGGTTCGTGATGTCAAAACCATAGGCGCGAGCAGAGAAGTATGGCAAACAACTGTTGGCGACAAATGTCTGCATGTATTTATCGACAACATCGGACTTGACGACAACGCGTTGCAGACTTGGGAAACGTACGAAACGCTTCGACTGAATATCTTTGAAAGAAAGGAGTTTATTGCCCGAAACGAAAACGGCTGGCGACTCGGATAGTTGTGCAAAGAAGTTGCCTGTCAGGCTAATGTCTTCAATACCGTCGGAGGCTTTTAGAGTATAGAGCAGGTTGCCATCGGTAGTTAGCGTAAAGAAGAATTTTGGTCTGCAAGCGAACGGGTTAGCAACGACAAGTTCGTCGTCGTTGTATATGGTGCGATACTTGCCGTTGGAGATGAAGACGCGTGTAGCGGTAGACTTTATGAGTGGCAAGGCTGCACAAATTTGCTTATCAATGTAGGGGCGAATGACTTCGGACAACGAAGGCTCGTCGAGAGAAGCAAAAAAGCTATGCGAAACTTTGCTCTTGGAGAATTGTTTGGTAAGACTTTGCTCGTTAATATTGTGGAGAGTGGCTACAAGCTGCAGTTGTTCAGCTGTTAGACTCTCGTCTTTTTGACAAACGATTGGCGTGGCAAGAGCATCTATGTTGATGGACTCCGAGCGTATAAAAACATAGTAGGGTACAAGAATGTACCCTACTTTTGGCTTTTCAGTAACTAAGACTGCTAACTGTCTGTTTGTCATATCGAGATTAACGCACAATTAGGCGTTCGCCTATGCGTAGTGTCTTGCGTGTAGAAATCTTGTTAAGTCGACAAATGTTGGTAATGGTAGTGTGATATTTGCGAGCCAAACCGCCAAGTGTATCGCCACGACGAATGGTGTGAATCTTGCGTTTAGAAGCCTCGAGGCTTTCTTCGTCTGTCTGTCCGTAGTGGGAATATATGCTAAAATAGTGCTTATGTAGGTTAAAGGTCTCGGTGCGAAGCTGACCAGTGGCAAAGTCTATCAGACGCTCAGAATCGAAAGGTTGCCCCATATAACGCACCTCAAAATGCAGATGTGGACCTGTGCTACGACCTGTGCTGCCCCCAAAGCCTATGGTGTCGCCAGCTTTAACAACGTCGTTGGTCAGGACAGCATGTCGACTTAGGTGACCATAGTATGTTTCGAGTCCGTTGGGGTGTCGAATGACGACTAAGTTGCCGTAGCCACCAGTCTGACGAGTGGACTTAACGACACGCACCTTGCCGTCGAAAGCAGCGCGTACGGGGTCGCCGACTTTGAGAGGGATGTCCGTCCCTTTGTGTGGACGACGACGGCGGAACATATAGCGAGAACGCACTGCACCAATGACGGGTGAACAGAAGTGATGTAGAGAGTCGACAAGTTGAAGTGTTGTATCGGAAGGGATTAGACCCATATCGATATACTTGTAGGCATGAATCATGTCTGTGTCCCAATGGTCTGTAAAATCCATTTCGTCTTCGTCGAGCGAAAGGCTGTCGGCAGGAGACAACAAACTTAGGGAATCGACATCAACAAGACTCAACGAAGCAGTAGAAGCATCAAACGTTGTGTCGACTGGGAGTTCGGACGAATCGGGAAGAGGGGTGGCAAAAGCAAAAGAACTAATGCCCGAAAGAAGGGATAGTAGGGGTAGTAGGTGCTTTTTCACTTTGGAGTTTATTATTGATTTACTGATTAACGCTTCTTTTGCCCATTGTCGTAGAGTTCAATTTGGACATTAGAATAGTTAGCGGATATGTTGTTTTGTTGTCTAAAATTTTCAGCTTCGGCTTGTGAGCTAAAGGGTAGTATAAGATATTTATATTTTTTTTGGTCGTAATATTCGTAGACTTTCTTGTCGGCAATCTTTGCAACGACGTCTTGTGGCGTCTTGCTTTCTGCAATGCAAATGGCATATATTTGACCAGACATAACGTCTTGCGAAGTGTTAGTGTCGGAAAAATAGACATTCTTCCCACCGAATTTTATGGCTGAGACATTGATATAACGCGATGGATTGAGGCGTAGGTCGACAAGCAAACGGTTAAGGTTTTCGATGGTCGTGTTAAGGTTTTCATAGAGTTGCTTGTCGTTGGTCAACTTGGCTATGTTGCCTTCACCCTCGAAGAGCCGATTGGCACCACGAAGGAGTGTGTCCATTTGTTGAACAGCGTTACCTAAACCACTTTTAGAGAGGTCAGTAGAGAGTGTGGCAAGGTTAGACATTAGTGTGTCGATCTTGCCAGACTGCATATTAAGACTACCAAGGAAGTTGTCGGCAGAATGGAAAGTGGAGCCGAGTGCCCCTGTGCCACGCGTTAGCGCATCGAGATTTTGAGTTATTCGCTCAACGTTGCGCATGACAACAGCAAGCGAAGCAATTGCATCGTCGAGTTTATCTCTGTTGCTCTTGTCGAGAATGGAGTCAATACTATTCAACACACCAGTGGCACTACCCATGAGCCCATCGGCTTTATCTTTAAGTGGAGCGAGATCGTCGAGTAGCCCCACACGGACACCACTCTGAATAACATCATCGCGCTCTGCCATTTGGGTGCTTTGCCCTATGTGCAACTCGATTCCTTTGCCACCCAAAATGTCGGTACTGACTATTTCGACACGACTATCGGATGGCACACTGATTTTTTTATCAACAGAAAGGCTAACACAAAAGACCTTGGTGGGGTCGTCGGCAAATTGGTCGATGTCGATGTCGCTAACGATGCCGACTTTATAGCCATTGTAGATGACAGGGCTTGAGTCGGTAAGCCCGTCGACAGACGAGAAGTAGGCTCTTAGCTTAAAGCCACGCGAGAATACGTCTTTACCTTTGAGATAGCTGAGTCCCCAACACAATATTATGAATGCAACGATAGCAAAAATGCCTATACGTATGTTTCTTAGTTTTTCAGCGTTCACGGAAAGTTATTTTTTTGTTTGCTTCTTACGAGCTTGCTTTACGGTGATTTTTTCTTTGCCATCGAAAGCAACGATGAAGCAACCGGGAAATCTATTTTTTAGTTTTTTCTGCGCCTCAGTGGCTTCATCAGCAGTATTGAAGATGCCAAGCATATACTTGTTTGTCTGATTTTCGACCACAAACGACAAAGGGAGATTTGTTTTTGCAGTGTCTATTTTCAGCTCATTTTTCGAGGCGGCTATTTGTAAACGATAATTGACTCCAGAGGGCCATAGGTCTATTTTCTTGTTCTTACTAACATCTATTATCGACGGATTGTTTTGCTTGTCATAGATGTTCTTGTAGGCCTTCACGGCTTTGTAGAGTGCATTGGCATAGACAACCGCACCAGAGTCGGAGGACAGATATTTTTCTTCGACGGCATTGCTGATATAACCGAGTTCGACCAATACGCTGGGCATGGAAGTTTGTCGGAGAACGAGGAAGCCAGCTTGCTTTACGCCACGGTCTTCACGACCACTACTTTTAAATTCGTTTTGAATGAGTGAAGCGACTGAGATGCTTTGTTCGAGATAGACATTTTGCATTAGCTCGAACATTATGTACGATTCTGGTTGCGAAGGGTCGAAGCCTTCGTAGCGGTTCGTATAGTCGTCTTCAAGTGTAATAACAGAGTTTTCTTTCTGAGCAACGGCAAGGTTATCTTTTGACCTATGAAGACCGAGCACATATGTTTCAGCTCCGCTGATATTTTTAGAGGGGCTTGAATTGGCATGAATGGAAATGAATAGGTCTGCAGCATTCTTGTTAGCAATTTCGGCACGCTTATCGAGAGGTACGAACACGTCCGTATTGCGAGTGAAAACACACTTGACACCCGGCAGACTATCGGAAACTAATTTCCCAAATTTTTGAGCTACAGACAGAACTATGTTTTTTTCTTTGCTTTTCTTACCTAGTGCACCTGGGTCTTTTCCTCCATGACCTGCATCGATTACGATAGTGGAAAATTGCTTTTGCGCTGCGACGTTCGTGGCGAACATGGAGCAAGCACAAACGATACAACAAAGATATATGTAAACAGCCGATACTTTTTTCATAGCCTAAATATTGCACTTAGTCATTCCTTGCGCCTACAGAGTGCAATAATCGTGCGCAAATTTAATATTTATTGCGTAAAGTCCTATCATTCAATCGGTGAGGAGAACACAAAAAAGCGACAACCTCTCATTTCGGAGAGGTTGTCGAATGTTTATGTATGGAAAGCAATGTCCTTATTTTAGAGCTGCGAGGGCTGCTGCTATGCGCTTGATTGCCTCACGAAGTTTTTCTTCGCTTGTGGCATAGGAGAGGCGGATGTACCCTTCGGCACCGAAAGCAGAACCAGCAACAGTGGCTACATGACCTTCTGTAAGGAGGTACATGGCGAGGTCGGAACTATTGGCAATGACCTTGTCGCCAAACTTCTTGCCGATGAAAGCAGTTACTTTGGGGAAGAAGTAGAATGCACCTTCGGGCATATTGACTTCGATGCCTGGGATGGCATCGAGGAGCGACTTAACGATGTCGCGACGACGCTTAAACTCGGCTGTCATCTGACGACTTGGTTCATCGGACTGAGTGAGAGCAGCTATTGAAGCGGCTTGCGTGATAGATGATATGCCAGAAGTCATCTGCCCTTGCAGTTTGTTGCAAGCCTTGGCAATGTCGAGAGGAGCACAGACGTAGCCCATACGCCAACCAGTCATGGCATATCCTTTTGAGACGCCATTGGCAACTACGACACGGTCTTTCATGCCATCGATTTGAGCCATAGAGACGTGCTTTTGACCATAGGAAATCATGTCGTAGATTTCGTCGGAGAGAACGATGATTTGAGGGTGGCGAGCGAGAACGGCAGCAAGTGCTGTGAGTTCTTCATGTGTGTACATGCTTCCAGTTGGATTGCTTGGAGAGCAGAGTATGAGCATTCGAGTGCGAGGGGTGATGGCCTGCTCGAGTTGGGCTGCCGACATCTTGAAGTTGGAATTGATGTCGGTGTTGACTATGACGGGTTTGCCCTCGGCGAGCTTTACTTGCTCGGTGTAGGTTACCCAATAGGGTGCTGGGAGGATGACTTCGTCATCTTTATTGATGGTAGCAAGGATTATGTTGACAAGACTATGTTTGCCACCAGCAGAGACTATTACTTGGTCGGGGGTATATTCGAGACCAAGCGAATTTTTCATACGAGCACAGATGGCTTTGCGCAACTCAGGATAACCGGGTACGGGTGGGTAGTGAGTTTGATTGTTCTCAATTGCTTTTATGGCAGCCTGCTTGATGTGTTCGGGAGTGTTGAAATCTGGTTCACCAATACTAAGGTTGATTATGTCGAGGCCTTGTGCTTGAAGTTCACGACTTTTTTGTGTCATAGCAAGCGTAGCGGACTCGGAGAGTGATAGCAGTCTGTTGGAAATCTGACTCATCTGACCTGTTAATTGTTATTGTTATAGTTGTCGGTTTACGAGTAGCAAAGTTATGTATTCTTTGTAATATAGAAACAAAAAACGATGTTAATATTTTAAGCTATATGTTATATTTCTAACAAAACAGAGGTAAAGATTAATACGCAACGTAGCGAAAAACAATATCGGCTGTGTCTTTACCGACTTGACTGAGGGCATTGCGAAGATCTGCGGGTGTTAGTTTATAGTTGTGTCTTTCGGAACGCGCTTTACGAGATAGAGTGTTGGCAACAGAATTTCCGAAATACGGGTGTCGTCGCAGACGAGTGTCGTTACGGCTATTGATGTTTATATGCCTAACAAGCGATGTATCTATGGTAAATTGTTGAATAAGTTTATCGAAGTATTTATCGTCGACTGCCCAGACTTCTTTTAGCTGACTTAGACTTAAGTAACCACCAAGTTTGTCACGATAGTCTAAGATTGCCTCTGCAGTTGTTTGCCCGACATATTTGAGTGACGTAAGGTCTTCGAGAGTGGCAGAATTAAGTTCGACAACTATGAGGGTGTCGGTATGTTGTGTAACGCTATGTTTTTCGTATAAGACATTGTCGTTCAGAACGTTCACAAACTCTTCGGAGGAGAGCTGAGCAAGACTATCTGGACTAATACTACCTCGGAGTATATAGTTGTTTTGGAAATAGCGAAGCGTGTCGATGAGAGCTACATTGACTTTTGTGGAGTCTAACAAGAAAAAGGGAATGCGAGAATGGGAGCGACTGGGTGAACTTAAATGATGGTCAAAAGCTCGGGACGTATGGTAGAAAGGCTGAAATCGTTTGTGGTAGGAAGTGGTATCGAATGAGAAAGCAATTTTTGTTGTGTCGTAGGTGTTGAAGTATTTGAGTTGCTGAAGGTCTTCTATGCTAGTGAAGAAATATCCTTGTTCACGATAGGAAACAATCATGGCAACGTGATAGTAGCTGAGACCTTTACGATGAAGATTGTAGACGTTGTCGAGATTAACACGAATGGTGTCGATGGGACACGAACGGGCAGAATCGGCAGAGTTCCATAAGAGACTGAATGTGGAGCTATGCGAACGTGAGTCTTTCGTGAGGAAGAAAACAACGGTGAGAAGAAAAGACAAGAGAGCAAAAGCAAATACAGCGAAAAATTCGGAAGGTTTGCGTTGAATGCTCATATATCCGTGTTAGTAAGAGATGCCGAGTAGTGCTAAAATGCCGTTGGCAAATATGATAAGGATAACAATGGGAACTGCATACTTGACGAGGAAGTAGAAAGCATTAAATAGTCGGAAAGAAACTCCATGTGCCTCAAATTCGGCACGAAATTCGTCTTTTGGAAGACGATGAACAGCGAACAGTACAATGAGAAACGCACCTATGGGCATTAGTACATTGGCTGTTATGTTGTCGAAAACAGAGAATATGGTTTGTGAAAGAGAACACAATATTCCGAAAAACAGACATAATAGAGAAGCGACGAGCGTTGCTTTACGACGACCGTATTTAAAACTTTCTTTAAGATATGCAACGACGACCTCGAGAAGGGAGACTGAAGATGTTATGGCTGCGACAACGAGCAGAAGGAAAAAGAACGAGGCGAAAAGTTGCCCCATTGGCATTTGATTAAAGATGTTGGGTAGGGTTACGAAGACGAGCCCGGGACCTTGGCTGGGATTGACTCCGAAGGCGAAGACACAAGGGAAAATGACGGCACCTGACAGGAATGCGACCATGAAATCGACGACGGCGACATGAGAAGCTGTCGTGGCTATATTTTCGGACTTACGGAGATAGGAGCCATAGGTGGTCATTGTCCCCATGCCGATGGACATGGAAAAAAATGATTGCCCGAGAGCATCGAAGACTGTTTTGGTGGTCAGCTTTGAGAAATCGGGTTTGAGGAAGAAAGATATGCCATCGAGTCCGTTGGGCAAAAATAGTGCACGGACAACCATAACGACAATTAGCAAAAAGAGTAGTGGCATAAGAATCTTACTATACTTTTCTATTCCCCCCTGCACGCCTTGGGCAACAACGGCGGCAGTAGCTCCAAGCATGAGCATCATCCAGATTATGCAACGAAAAGGGTCGGCAGATAGGCTACTGAAATAGTCGGCCACGGCGACTTCGCTAAGACCTGAGAGCCATCCCCCCATAGAAGATACTGCATAATAGAGCGTCCAGCCAGAGACAATGTTATAGTACGAGCTGATAAGGAAAGCCGTGAGGACACCAAGCACACCAATGACACCCCATTTGCTATGAGGCGCAAGCGAGCGGTAGGCCGACGTTACGGGTAGCCCCGACTTGCGACCGATTGCAAACTCGGTCATCATGATGGGAATGGAGATGGCGATTGTAAATATTACGTAGAGAATAAGGAAAACTGCACCACCATCTTCACCGACAATATAGGGGAATCGCCATACGTTGCCGAGACCTACGGCAGAGCCAGCAGCTGCGGCGACGGCACCAAGTTTTGTACTAAATTTATCGGTTGAAGATTTTGGGTTGGCGTTTTTTTTCATCGGGGATTTGATATTTCGTAAGAGTGTCGGGGAATTATGTTCTGACGTTCTCGCGACGAAATTAGTTGTAAATGATTACATTTGCAACCATGCGAGAATTTAAGACAACAATAAAGGTCAGAGCAACTGACGAAGAAGTTTATGCGGCATTGACTAAGCCGTTTGCAATAGAACTTTGGACAGGGTATCCAGCAACAATGTCGACGGAGGCAGGCTCCGAGTTTGAACTTTGGGAAGGAGACATTTGTGGACGAAACATTAGGTTTGAAGAGAACCAACTCATTGAGCAAGAATGGTATTTTGAACAAGAAGAAGCATCGATTGTTACTATCAAAATTAGCAAGATTAGTAGTAACAAAACATCGATATACGTTAGACAGACAAACATTCCAGACGATATGTTTGAAAACATTTCGGAGGGTTGGAAAGATTTGTACCTTGCCTCGCTAAGGCATTTTCTTGAAGATGACGAATAAAAAAGTCGACACTCGCGAGTGTCGACTTTTTTTGTATGTACTTAGATAAGTGGGATATGATTTTCGGCACAACGAGTACGCATATCATCGGGCCAAATGGAGGCTTGAATTTCACCGATGTGAGCTTTGCGGAGATAGAACATGCAAAGACGCGATTGACCGATGCCACCTCCGATGCTTTGTGGGAGTTCGCCAGCAAGGAGTCGTTTGTGGAAATATAGCTCTTGGCGTTGTTGTTCTGAGCGGATCTCGAGTTGTCGGAGGAGTGCTTCCTTGTCGACACGAATGCCCATGCTTGAAAGCTCGAAGGAGCGTGAGAGAATGGGATTCCAAACGAGGATGTCGCCATTGAGTCCGATGTGTCCTTCGCCTGTTGGGGTAGACCAGTCGTCGTAGTCGGGAGCACGACCATCGTGCGGTTCGCCGCCAGCGATGGAGCCACCGATGCCCATAATAAAGACTGCACCATAGGCCTTACAGATGGCATCTTCGCGTTCGTGAGGGGTGAGGTTTGGGTATTGCGCAGCCAAGTCTTCGGCGTGGACGAAGTGAATTTCTTCGGGAAGAATTGGCGTTATTTTGGGGTAGCGTTCGCTGACAATATATTCTGTTCTTTTGAGGACACCATATATACGTTCTACGGTTTTCTTGAGAAAATCGAGATTACGTTGATGAGTATCCATGGTCATTTCCCAGTCCCACTGATCGACGTAGAGAGAGTGAACGTTGTCGAGTTCTTCATCGGAGCGAATGGCGTTCATGTCGGTATAGAGTCCATGACCTACTGGAATTTGGTAATCGGCGAGCATCATTCGTTTCCATTTGGCGAGAGAGTGGACAACCTCTGCCTTTTGGTCGCCGAGGTCCTTTATTGGGAAAGTGACTGGACGCTCAATGCCATTGAGGTCGTCATTGAGTCCTGTTCCTTTGAGTACAAAAAGTGGTGCTGTTACACGACGTAGATGTAGTTCGGCAGATAGATTTTGTTGAAAAAAATCCTTTATATAGTGTATGCCCATTTCGGTCTCACGAAGGTCGAGAATGGGTTGATAGCCTTGCGGAATAAAAAGTTTAGACATAAGAAATACTTCTAATTACAAATTGTAATTGATTACGAAACAAAAATATCTATTTGTAATTATTCAAGCAAGTATTTTTTCTTTTTTTACACGACTGGCACCCACAATTGCAATGTGTCTCTTTGTTCTTGACAGCCGAAATGAGATTTTTGAGAACATAGACGACACAAGCTAAGATGACGAGGGCAACGAATATATATTGCAAAAGCATAAGAAATGGTTTTAAAATTCAAAAAGCCGTTGCAACTAAAGGGTGCAACGGCTTTGTTCCTGTTGTCTGTTGATGGAGCATATTATGCTTTGACAACCATTTTTTCTTTGATACGAGCTTTTTTGCCGGTAAGACCACGGAGATAGTAGAGACGAGCTCTGCGTACTTTGCCGTGACGGTCGACAGAAACTTTTTCGATGAAAGGTGAGTTGACGGGGAAGATACGCTCAACACCGATGCCACCCGAAATCTTGCGGACGGTGAAGCGCTTGTTGGAGCCTTCGCCCTTGATTTGGATAACTACACCTTTGAACACCTGAATACGTTCCTTGTTACCTTCTTTGATCTTGTAAGAAACAGAGACGGTGTCGCCCGACTTAAACTCGGGAAGTTCAACGCCTGACTTGAATGCGTCTTGCGCTACTTTGATTAGATCCATTCTTTTGAGTTTATTTTAAGAATGATTTATACTACGCAACATTCGTCGACTCCCTTGTTCGACCAGCGGTTACGCTTATCGGGTACGAAGTTACGATTTATTTTTGTTGTGAAGAACATCAAAAACAAAGTAATTAGCGCAAAAAGTATTTTAGAGTGTAACGCCAGTCTTGAAAATGGCTATTTCGCGATAGTTATTCTTCTCGTTGTTGACACGTTCGCCACTTGCGACACTGATTACGAAGTCTGTAAATTGGCGAGCGACTTCGTCCCAACTCTTGTCTTCGACGAGAACGCCTGCGTTGAAGTCGATCCAATTATGCTTACGATTGTATAGACCGCTGTTGGTCGATATTTTCATAGTTGGAATGAATGTGCCGAATGGCGTGCCACGACCAGTGGTGAAAAGTACCATCTGACAACCAGCAGAAGCGAGGGCTGTGGATGCTACGAGGTCGTTGCCAGGAGCTTCGAGGAGGTTGAGACCAGTTTTGGTTATGCGATCGCCATAGCGGAGAACGGCACGCACAATGGATTTACCGCACTTTTGGGTACAACCGAGAGCTTTGTCTTCGAGAGTTGAAATGCCACCAGCCTTGTTGCCTGGCGAAGGATTTTCGCCGACGGGTTCGCCATGAGAGAGGAAGTATTGCTTGAAGTCGTTGATAAGACTAACAGTTTCTTCGAAGCGTTCTTTGTTTTCACAGCGATTCATGAGAATAGTCTCGGCACCAAACATTTCGGGGACCTCGGTGAGAACGGTTGTACCACCTTGGCTGACGAGGTAGTCGGAGAACACGCCGAGGAGTGGATTAGCTGTTATGCCAGAGAAGCCGTCGGAGCCACCACATTTGAGCCCTATACGAAGCTTACTAATGGGTTGTGGAGTACGCTTGTCGGCTTTTGCTTTGACGTAGAGTTCGCGGAGTATTTTCATTCCCTCTTCGACTTCATCGCCATCGACTTTCTGAGTGACGAGGAATTTTACTCTATCTTGGTCGAAGTCGCCACAGAACTCACGGAAGACGTCTGGCTGGTTGTTTTCGCAACCAAGACCGACGACGAGTATGGCGCCTGCATTGGGGTGAAGGACCATGTCGCGAAGAACTTTTTTAGTGTTTTCGTGGTCATTGCCAAGCTGTGAACAGCCATAGTTGTGAGGGAAACCGATGATACAATCAACACCTTCGGACTTGGTCTCGGAGCGAAGACGCTCTACAAGTTGGTTTACGATGCCATTGACGCAACCGACGGTTGGAATTACCCAAATTTCGTTACGGATGCCGACGTCGCCATTTTTACGTTCATAACCCATAAATGTACGACCTTCGTTGG
>FLNY01003081.1_pt1 | contig 15516 bp, 12 predicted proteins | sample 1140381 | NCBI WGS metagenome assembly FLNY01 (sample SAMEA3878172, study PRJEB12797) | bioreactor metagenome | biome: Moose rumen | place: Sweden | collected 2011-10
TCCTCACGCATCTGGACTTTTTTCTCGTCAAACCAGATGTCGAAACGAAGCTCGCTCTTCTCAAACTTGACAACATCAAAGTTGTCTATCAGCACATCGGGAAGGATGGCTCGAAGAAATTGGGTATGATCCATGCTGCAAAGGTACAACTTTTATTCTTGATTAGCCAAGCCTTACCAACCGGATAAATCCGCTGAGCCCACATTATACGATAGTCACGATATTCAAAAGAAAGAGAAAACAGGAACAGATCCGAGTAAGACATTATAACGAAAAATCACAAGAGAAGACGTAATAAGAAAAAAAAGAAATCCACACCACGTTCGTGATGCGGATTTCCCACTTATATCTTCATCTTTTAACCAACGTACCTTATAACAAGATCAATACCAAGTAGTATCGTTATTAATCTTGTACTTATAAATCTTAGAAAGGTACACATCAAAAGTAAGAGCAGAGTATGCAGGTATGCTTGTTGATGAGTTTGAGCTTTCCCCATATCCGAGATAGTAAGGTATGTATACCTTCCATCTGTCACCCTCGACCATATTCATCACCGCTGTAGCGAATCCCACGATATTAGAGCTCACGCACATGAGTGCCGGCACATCAGTCGCCTCGTTCAGCACATAAGTGCCATAGCTCTTGCCAAAGATATATCCCTGTGGATAAGAAGTTGATGAGATGAGACGTCCAAGGTAGTGCACACGTATAGAGTCATTATACAAAGGAGAGTAAGTTCCCTTACCTTCAGCCTCCTTATGCACATAGATGTAATGATTATTATTAGGACTCATACTTTCAACAGAGTCATTCAAGTTGAATGCCACAATCTTCTCCCAGCAGCCATCCTCATTCAGTTCACATATGGCGGCTATGGAATCGATATACAGTTGATTGCGTTCCTTCCAGTTAACGTACTCGCTCTCCTCTTCCTTCTCGCTGCAAGCAACGAGTAGCAGTGTTGTAAGCACTGCGTACACGATGTTTGACAATTTTGAAATACACCTCATCAATAATTCATTTATTAGCCCGTGATGATAATCATTTATTTCAGGTTCTTCAACAAGTAAGGTATTGACACCTTTTCCTCAATAATGCCTTGCAGGTCAGCTATAGCCACACGTTTCTGCTCCATAGTGTCACGATAGCGGAGAGTCACCGTGTTATCCTCCAAAGTCTGATTATCGACAGTGACACAGAAAGGAGTACCTATGGCGTCCTGACGACGGTATCGTTTACCAATTTGGTCTTTCTCCTCGTACTTACAGTTGAAGTGGAACTTCAGTGAGTTAATAATCTCCTGTGCTTTCTCAGGTAGTCCATCCTTCTTAGTGAGAGGGAACACAGCGAGTTTGACAGGCGCCAAAGCAGCAGGCAAGCGAAGTACGACGCGAGTCTCGCCGCCTTCCAGTTTCTCCTCACAGTAGCTATGACAGATTACGGACAGGAACATACGATCCACACCTATTGAAGTCTCGATCACGTAAGGAGTGTAGCTTGTGTTATCCTCTGGGTCGAAGTACTCAATCTTTTTGCCTGAGAACTTAGCGTGCTGGCTAAGGTCGAAGTCAGTACGTGAGTGTATACCCTCGACCTCCTTGAATCCGAATGGCATTTTGAACTCGACGTCAGTAGCCGCGTTAGCGTAGTGAGCCAGTTTGTCGTGGTCATGGAAACGATAGTTCTCAGCACCGAATCCGAGAGCCTGATGCCATGCCATACGTCGTTTTTTCCACTCCTCGAACCACTGAAGCTCAGTACCAGGCTTAACGAAGAACTGCATCTCCATCTGTTCGAACTCACGCATACGGAAGATGAACTGTCTTGCCACGATCTCATTTCTGAAGGCCTTACCGATCTGAGCGATACCGAAAGGCACCTTCATACGTCCTGTCTTCTGTACGTTAAGATAGTTAACGAAGATACCCTGGGCTGTTTCAGGACGAAGATAGACAGTACTAGCTCCATCGGCAGAAGCACCCATCTCAGTCTTGAACATCAGGTTGAACTGACGGACGTCAGTCCAGTTTCTTGTTCCGGAGATAGGACACACGATACCCTCATCGAGGATGATTTGTTTCATGCCCTCGAGGTCGATGCCACCCTCAGCGTTCATTACCTCCTGGTATCTCTTCTCCAGTGCGTCACGCTTTGCCTTCTCCTCTATCACGCGTTCAGATGTGCTGCGGAATTTCTCCTCGTCGAAGCTATCGCCAAAACGTTTTTTCGCTTTAGCCACTTCTTTCTCAATCTTCTCCTCGTATTTAGCAATCTGTTCCTCGATAAGAACATCGGCGCGATAACGTTTCTTAGAGTCACGATTGTCAATCAGCGGGTCATTGAAAGCATCCACGTGGCCTGAGGCCTTCCATATTGTCGGGTGCATGAATATAGCGGAGTCAATACCCACGATATTGTCGTGGAGACGTACCATGTACTGCCACCAGTAGTTCTTGATGTTGTTCTTAAGCTCCACACCATTCTGACCATAGTCATATACAGCTCCGAGTCCATCATAGATCTCAGATGAAGGGAATACAAATCCGTACTCTTTACAGTGGCTGACCACTTTTTTGAAAACGTCTTCTTGTGCCATTATGTTATCTTATTGTTATTTAATTCAAAGATATTTATCTCAATTATTACGCGAAGTTACGAGTTTCTTGTCAAAATGAAGTATTTTTGTTGCTAAATAATCATAAAAGTACTGAAAATGAATTATAATGCGATGACGTCAGAAGCTGTGGAACTTCTTGAAAAACTGATTTCCACACCAAGCGTCAGCAGGGACGAGTCTTCCGCGGCTGACGAGCTCATGCGTTTTCTTCTGGACAGGTCGGAAGGAGACAACGGCTCATATGAAGTGAAGAGAAAAGGCAATAACGTATGGTGTGTGCCGAAGGACTTTGACGAGTCACTACCCACTATACTTCTCAATGCGCACATCGACACCGTCAAACCAGTGGCGGGATGGACACATGACCCTTTCAAGCCCACATACGACGGGGACTGTCTGTACGGCTTAGGGAGCAACGACTGCGGAGGAGGACTGGTGTCACTCATGCAGGTTTTCTTATACGAGCAAAAGAAAAGGGAGAGGCAAGCGTACAACCTGATATATCTGGCCTCATGTGAGGAAGAAGTGTCGGGAAAGAATGGTATAGAGAGTGTGTTGCCTCTTCTTCCACCGATAGCGTTCGCCATAGTTGGCGAACCGACAGGTATGCAGCCTGCCATAGCGGAGAAAGGACTGATGGTCATTGACGCTGTGGCACACGGCAAAGCCGGGCATGCCGCTCGTAACGAGGGTGACAATGCCATCTATCATGCCATCGAAGACATACGCTGGATATCACAGTGGGTGTTTCCGAAACAAACAGACTTACTGGGTCCAGTGAAGAACACTGTGACAATTGTCAATGCCGGCACACAACATAACGTGATACCAGACCAGTGCACATTCACCATCGACGTAAGGAGTAATGAGTGTTACACTAACGAGGAGATATTTGAGTATCTTCAGTCACACCTCAAGTCTGAGCTTAAGGCGCGCTCATTCAGGCTGTGTTCATCGTCAATTGACGTCAACCATCCGTTCGTTATCAGGTGTAAGAACAAAGGGCTCATCCCTTACGGTTCACCGACACTGAGCGACCAGGCCTTGATGAGATTTCCGAGTCTAAAGCTTGGTCCGGGGCAGAGTTCGAGATCACACACAGCTGACGAGTATATCTGCAAGTCTGAGATAGACGAAGCCATTAAGTTGTATGTCGAGTTATTGGAAGGACTGACTCTGTGAGTTGACGTCAGCAAAAGAAATCCATGAAGTCACATTGCGGACAGGCGTACAGCCGTCGCCGACACGCGAAGGTCATGTGACGTGGTCGTCAGTCGCTCATCTTATCACAGGAAGACAGGCATGACGTAAAAACAAGAAAGGTGTGGCTTATGCCACACCTTTCTCTTATATATATCCGAGATTATTACTCAACCTCAGTACCGTTAAGATTGTAAGTCTTATCATCCTTGATGATGTAAATCTTACCATTCTTAACCACCTTCTTAGTTACATTAGCAGTGTTGGCAACAGTGTTAACCTTACCTATAGCAACAGGTATCTCAGAGTAGAACACCAAGATAGAGTCGATACGAACCTGAGAGTTAGTCTCTCTTCCGTTTGACACCACGAATGAAGTATTGTCAATCTTGTAAGAGTTGTAGCTGAGTTGCTCAGCGCTCTCGTCATTAACAAATACGTTAGCTCCGTCGTGGTCAGCATCTGTGTAGCAGATTCTGATACTATCAACAATGTATGCGTTGTTAGACACAATGATTGAGTTGTCCACATCGCCAGTAGCTGCGTGATAGAGACGAAGAGAACCGTCCTTATTCAATCCAGGGAAGTTGTTAGAGTCACCTTTCACACCTACAACAGACCACACCTCGCTGTCGAGATTCAAGAGAGCTGCCTCGTTCTCACCAGTCATATTAGTTGTTGATTTACCAGTGTATCTCAGAACGAAGTGATCAGCGTCTGGCACAACCTCAGGCACGTAAGCGCTGATAGTCCAGCAACCATTCTTCTCAGCTGACTTGTCAGCATAAACTGCTGAGTTTTCCTCAGTGTTATCAGTACCGAATGTACCCTTAGCACCCTGGATAGTGTAAGTACCGTCAGCGATGCTGAAGTTAACCACATAAGCCTCATCGACAGACTTAGTTGTGCTGAGTGTCCAGTTATTGTCAGTAGTCTTGTAGATGTAGTCACCGTTCTCGTTAGAGATGACATAACCGCCATCAACGGCAGTGAAGTAAACCTTAGCGTCCTTAACGACAGTCACACCACTCTCGCTTACGCTGAGGTTACCATCAGCTGTAGTGTTAGCGACGAGGTATGCCTGACCGTCAACAGGAGCGTTAGCGCTTGGCTGCTCTACAGCCATAACCTCCTCGATTGTAGTAGCGTTGTTGATGGCAGCCTTGACAGCATCGATGCTTTCCTGAGAGTAGTAGAACAATCCGTCACCCACACTGAGTGCGTCGAGAGCAGTTAAAGCAGCGTTCTTGACAGCGTCGAGATCATACTTCTCGATTGTCCAAACACCATTGTTGCTTGCAGTCTTGTTAGCATAAACTGTTGAGCCCTCAGAAGTGTTGTCAGTACCGAGGATACCTTTCACACCCTCGATAGTGTAACCGTTCTCAACTGGGTTAACAGTCAAAACGTAAGCCTCATCGATAGATGTTGTAGTGCTCAAAGTCCAAGTGTTGTTAGTGGTCTTGAAGATGTAGTTACCCTCCTCGTTAGAGATTGCGAATCCACCTTCTACAGCAGTGAAGTAAACCTTAGCGTACTTAGCGATAGTCACAGAGCTCTCACCTACGTTGAGATTACCATCAGCAGTGTTGTTTACCACGATGTATGAAGTACCCTCTACAGGTGCGTTGACAGACACAGCAGCGGCGGCGTTAACATCCTCAACAGTTGTTGCGGCATTTACGGCAGCCTTAGCAGCATCGATATTCTCCTGTGAGTAGTAGAACAATCCGTCACCGATTGGTGAGAGATTATCGAGAGCAGCGATAGCCGCAGTCTTAGCGTTCTCAAGCTCCTCGTCTACCTGAGCCTCAACCTTAGTATACTTAATGTCCTTGTAAGACAGCCAGCTGATGTTGTTGTCCTCAGCTACATCGAAACTGATATTCAGAGTTCCGTCTGTAACCTCACCAGCAGCTGTGAATGTGCCGTAGAAGAACTGTGTGCCGTCATCACAAGAAGCGCCCTCACACACGTTAACAGCCTCTCCGCCGTTAACAGAGAATGTGATACCTGAAGCGTTGTCAGTAACGTCATTCTTTACACGAACACGGACAAGTACGCTCACCTCATAGTTACCATTCTCAACACCAGAGAGTGATCCGTTGATTGATGTAGCTCCGAGAGAGTTAGCGTCGCCAGTCCAGTACTCGAAGAATGGAACTGTCATTCCTGAACCGTGCTCGTGGTTGTCAGCCTCTACAGACCATGTATTGATGTATGGACTGCCATTGTAGTCAGTTGTTCCCCAAGTTGAGAGGAGGAGGTCGTCTACAGTATTAGCAGAATGCCATCCGTTTCCGAATACGCTTGTCTGGAAAGCTGAAGCCTCATCGTTAGTCAGAGTACCTGAGTTGTATGAATTGACAAGAGTCTCCAGAGCAGCATTGAATGTCTCATACGCCTCTGCTGTATAGAAGTTGTTAGCCTCGAGCAAGCTGTTTGTTCTGTTGATCACGCTTGCAGCGTTAGCGTAGACAGCGATAGATGCCAAAGCGTTGTTAGTAGCTGTAGCCAAAGCAGATGTAGCTGTACCGTACTCATCAGATGTGCTGTAAGTCTTACCGGAGTAGTCAGCGATAGCTTTCTGCAACTCAGAGAGTGCATCCGGGCTCATGACAGCAGTCTGGTCTACCGCGTTAGCAGCGTCAACAGCTTCGTTATATGAAGTCACATACTCGCTGAGGTCAACACCCCTGAGATATGTAAGCTCAACCTTATCGAAGATTGTCCAAAGGTTAGTGTTGCCTTCGAGTTTGTAGCCAATTTTAAGCTCTCCAGTAGTAACAGTCACCTCAACTGGTTCTGTACGGTAGTAATTCTCAGAGAAAGCGCCAGAAGCTGCGGTCATATTGTTAGGATTAGATCCAGTGTATGTTGAACCGCCGTAATAGTTCTGAGTGAGTTTTTCAGCATCAGACTCAATTGTAGGAAGAACAGTAGACACTGCGTTAGCATAAAACACAGGTAGATTCTCTGCATCTGTTCCATCCTGACGATAGAATCCCTGACCTACAACCTTGTATGTTCCGTTTGGAACTGTTACAGTCTGGTAAACATCGAAAACGTTATGATATCTCTCAGCGCAGCAGTTCTCATTAGCGCCACCGCCTGCGTATGCACCCGTCCATGTTGGGTAATATGATGAGTTCTGGTTACGGCTGAAGTTCCAGTTCTTGATGAGGAACGTAGCGTCGCTATTCTCAGTCAAGGCAGCTGTAAGGTCCTCGACAGATGTAACCTTCCACTTAATAGCATCTTCAACAGAAGCTCCAGTGTTTGTCAATGTAGGATTTACCGCATTTGCGTCAAGGTAAGTTATGTAGCTCCCATTCTCCTCAGTTGACAAGACGTAGTTGTCACCTACCGCTGTGAAGTAGATGTTTGTGGCACCGCTGTCAATGTAAGTTCCTCCGAAGAAATGGCTTGACTCATTGTTGTACGCGTGTGAGTCGATTGTGTAGACACCGTCACTGACATAATTCAGTTTAACCTGATGACCGTGCTCGATAAGTGATGCCTGAGTACCCCATGCGTTAGCACCGCCGAAATATCTCGAAGTGCTTACGTCCTGAAGAATATACTCCGCACCATCCGTGAAGTTCTGAGCATAGACATTCGCTCCAGCTCCGAGTAACACGGCTGCATAAAGTAATTTTCTTACCATAATAAATTGTTTAAATTAAGTTTGATTGATATTTGTATTTTCATTCTAAATTCTTAATTTCTTTCTTCCTTCTTGCAGTAAAAGTGCTAGCTAAAGCTATGTACTGTTGATTAGTTACCTTTTTTCTTTTGTTATTGCAAAGAAACATCTTTTTTTTTATTTTCAAGAATAAATGTTTGAAAAAAAGCAAAAAATGGTTAAATACGATAGTTTGCGCATTATGAGCTACAAAGAAGTGGACTTTGTTTTTGTTTCCGTTTTGCTTTGCATAGCCACCATTGTTGTGAGAAGCCAGGAATAAAAATGTCACAAAGATAAAATATCACGTTTTCGATATGCCTCATAACGCGATGAAGTAGTATCTTTGCGTTGTTTAATTATTGCAGTTTCACAATTATGAAGGTGAATTTTTTAGACCTTAAGCCGAAAGAAGCCTTTCGCTACGATGAGATTATGAGTGCCGTGCGTGGAGTCATCGACTCGGCATGGTTTGTGCGTGGCGAGGCGGTGAGCCGGTTTGAGTCTCACTATGCGGAATATATTGGAAGCCAGTATTGCGTGGGTGTTGGTAACGGGCTGGACGCCTTGACACTAATGTTGAGGGCATACAAGGAACTGGGTCATTTGAGTGACGGTGACGAAGTGATAGTGCCTGCCAACACATTCATCGCCACCATACTGTCTATCACATCTAACGGACTCACCCCGATATTTGCCGAGCCGACATACGACGGGCTTGTGTTAGACATGACAAAGTTGGAGGCCCTTGTCACCTCACGTACACGGGCCGTCATGACAGTACATCTCTATGGGAGATGCGCCTACTCACAAAGTCTTTCATCATTTTGCGAGCGACACGGACTGTTACTATTTGAGGATAATGCTCAAGCTCACGGATGTGTTTACGAACAGGACGGCTTGATGCGCAAGACAGGTTCTCTGGGCGTAGCCGCCGCACATTCTTTTTATCCAGGTAAGAATCTCGGAGCCTACGGTGACGGCGGAGCGGTGACAACGGATGACTGTGACGTGGCGGAGAAGATAAGATCTCTCGGCAATTACGGCTCGTCGTCCAAGTACATATACGAGTACCAAGGAGTGAACTCGAGACTTGACGAGATACAGGCAGCTGTCTTAGACGTCAAGCTGCGTCATCTTGACGAAGACAACAGAAGGAGGCATGAGATAGCGTCGTTCTATTACGACAACATACGCAATGACAATGTGACTCTGCCGTCACGTCTGTCGGACCATCTGAATGTGTATCACTTGTTTCCCGTGCTTGCCAAAAACCGTGACGATCTGAGTGATTTTCTGAAGTCAAACGACATACAGACCATCTGCCATTATCCCGTTCCAGCCCACCAGCAGGAATGTTACAAGCAGTACGCAGGTCTCTCGTTGCCCATCACGGAACGATTGTCACGTGAAGAGCTTAGCATTCCAATTGGACCTGCCATGACCGACGAGGAGGTTAGATATGTCACAGAGACGATAAATGCTTTTCGAGGATGAGAAAGCATAATTAACAATAGACGTACCATTTAAATAAGTATATATGAGAGACTGGAAAACAATAAAAGAATATGAGGAGATTAAGTTTGAGTTTTTCGAGGGAATAGCGAAGATCACCATTAATCGTCCTCGTTACCGTAACGCTTTCACCCCACAGACGACATGGGAGATGTCAGACGCCATGAGTTACTGTCGTGAGTCCAAGGACATCCGCGTCGTGGTTTTCACCGGAGCTGAGACTGCGAGAGTTGAGGGACAGTCCGAGGAGGAATGGCTCAAGACCTGTGCCTTTTGTTCCGGCGGCGACATGAATGTGAAAGGTCGCGGAGGATATATAGGAAAAGATGGAGTGCCGAGGTTAAGCGTTCTTGACGTGCAAAAACAGATAAGGAGCATACCTAAGCCCGTCATCGCCATGGTGAACGGTTTTGCCGTGGGAGGAGGACATGTCTTACATGTCGTGTGCGACCTCACCATCGCCTCACATAACGCCAAGTTCGGGCAGACAGGTCCGAAGGTGGGAAGCTTCGACGCCGGTTTTGGTTCAAGCTATCTCGCTCGTATCGTTGGACAGAAAAAAGCTCGAGAGATATGGTATTTATGTAAGCTGTACACTGCTGACGAGGCAGAGAAGATGGGTTTAGTGAACAAGGTGGTGACACACGACCAGCTGGAGGATGAGGTTGTCGAATGGGCCAAGGTAATGATGAAACGCTCACCGATCGCCCTAAGAATGATTAAGGCAGGACTGAATGCTGAGCTTGACGGACAGGCAGGCATACAGGAACTCGCTGGCGATGCTACCATGTTGTATTATTTCTCTGACGAGGCACAAGAGGGAGGTAAGGCTTTTTTGAAAAAAAGAGAGCCTGATTTCGACCAGTATCCATACATTCCTTAACGAGGATTATGCTTTGTCATCTCACTCATTTGGCTGAGTAAGGTCGGCAAAACATCGTTTTATTTTAGAATAAATATTTTTTTATCCGCATAATTGTTGCGAGTTAAATTAAAATTATTACCTTTGCAGCCGCAAATGAGTAACGGGCTCCTATAGTTCAATGGATAGAACAAATCTCTCCTAAAGATTAGATTCGAGTTCGATTCTCGATGGGAGTACAGCTCTTGTCAGTGCGATGTGTGACCTAGTCACGATATTTACACAGGGTTAGTTTAGTTGGTAGAATATCGGTCTCCAAAACCGAGGGTCGGGGGTTCGAGTCCCTCACCCTGTGCAAAAGAACTGAGATGAATGTCTCAGTTTTTTTTGTGCCCTGACGTTTCGACTCAGCAAGTCTGCGCTTCACATCGACAAGCAGTATCGCCACACAATCCTACCGTACTCATGTGACGCGCTGGGTGTCCCTTCCCTCGCCATCACGTTTTTGTCAAGTCACCAGTTAGCATCTAATACACTATCCAGCGTAACTACATAAGCCATTTTGTATTGTTAGACATATACTCATGTCCAAACACACACCGCAGACAATCATGATTAAAGCAATAGTTATTATGCAGCTGAATCAGTCCTTGAGAGTCTCCGCCATGTTCAGGCTTTATTCCAGCGTTTTTCCAATCCCTAGTCACCTTATTATCCTCAACTTTCGTCTGTTCATACAATTCGAAAGCCTTGTCTTTCATTTGCTGTTCATCTCTGTAACAACCATACGAGAATATCAGAGGTATGATGGCGTTGATGAGTATCGACTCCTTTGAGTTCTCCGACAAGACGAAAGAGCGGCTATCCACTTCAAGCATCCTAAAAAACTCATCCTTACTCTTTCCCTCTATTATGCGCGAGAAGTTAAGTTTCTCCTCATGGAACAACTCAGCCAGTTGTGATATGCGCACATGCGGGAAGTTGACAGGCCTCAGTCTCAGATACTTCCACTTATGGCGTTCCATGTGTGAGAGAGAGAATTTATGACTGAGGTACTCATACTCATCACACAGGCGGGCATAGTCATCGTCTTTTACGCCATGTATGCCAGTCCTGTCCAGCATGCCGGCCCGTCCGAAAAACAGAGCTTTGACCTGAAACAGACTATCTCTGTGCTTTGCCGCCGATTTGAGCGACAGTCCCTTAGCCCATTCCTCGAAGGCGTCGCCGTTCTTGCCAAACCCGAACGAACGAGCCAAACACACAAACATCACGTTTTCCCAGTCACCGTCGAGCGTGTTGAAGTACCCCGTTATCTGTCTGTTCTTTTGTTCCAGGCGTTCCGTGAGCAGCTTAGCCAACCAATTGTGAGTGATCAGTGTTGGTATATGACTTATCACATCCTTACAAGGCGGATAGTCGTCTGAGTGTGTAAGCCTGTCGAAATCACACACCAACTGTTCTGGTATGTCGATTTGTATCTGCGGCACGTTTTCCCCACTTTTGTAAAAAATATTCGTGTCCAACTCGGTAGACACATGCAGTATGATATTGTCATAGTTCCTATCCTTGTCGTGTCTGTGTCTGAACCAATCGCTGTTACGTATATGAATCTCGACATTGCCCACCCATAATATGCCGTCTATCTTCACCTTGGCTCCGAGGAAATCGGGTCCGGCGTCACTGTTCGCTATTCCAGGGCTGAACACCTCGACAGGCTTGCCGTCTCTTGTTCTCAGTCCTTTCAGCGGGAACATCTTATGTCTCCATACGTAGTGTAGTATTCTTTCCATTTTCGTGATTCAGATTAATGTCATGTGACAGGTGGTCACATATCCACCGGTGTACTTAGTCATGGTTAATGTCTCAACTTCCGAGTCTTTGCCGCCATTCTTCACTGCTGCATGCCCTCACTGTCCGCTTGTGTGACGGAAATTACCGAACAATAGCGAGAAGAGTTTTTTTACTCTGTCACAAGAAATATTGGTGGCAAAGATAAAATTTTTATTTTTAAATGTTTAACTTTGCAATGTTTTATTCAAGTATGTTCTTAAACAGTTTTCCTATCCCCTTAACGTGGGGTTTTGGTTTGAGAGCATGTCATAAACACCAATACTGAAATGAAAATAGCGCTTATAGGATACGGAAAAATGGGCAAGATGATCGAGGAAATCGCATTGAGCCGAGGTCATGAGATTGTGAGTATCATTGATGTGAACAACCAAGAGGAGTTTGAGTCTGAGCGATTCGCCAGTGCGGATGTCGCCATAGAGTTCACCGCACCTCATGTGGCTTACGCCAATTACCTGAAGTGTTGGGCCAAAGGCGTGAAGGTGGTGAGCGGTTCAACAGGGTGGTTGAAAGAGCATGGTGACGATGTGCGCTCAGCTTGCGAGAACGATGGCAAGACCCTGTTCTGGGCAAGCAATTTCTCTGTAGGAGTGGCCATCTTCTCCGCCGTCAACAAATACCTCGCCAAGATTATGAATGGTTTTCCGCAGTACGACGTTAAGATGGAGGAGACACACCACATACACAAGCTCGACCACCCTTCCGGCACAGGTATCACGTTGGCTGAGCAGATCGTGGAACGACTGGACAGAAAAGACAACTGGACGATGGGCTACCTCCGTAATCCCGACGGCTCAGTACAAGGCAGCGACAATGTCTCTCCTGAGCTGTTGCCTATCAGCTCCATACGTCGTGACGAGATACCTGGCATCCACACCATCACCTACGACAGTGATGCTGACCAGATTACCATAACACATGACGCTCACTCACGTAAGGGATTTGCTCTCGGAGCAGTCATCGCAGCGGAGTTCACAGCTAAGCATCACGGTCTTCTCTCAACTGACGACCTGTTCAAATTCTGATTACTTATCACGTTTTTCACGTTTGTTTAACTTCCGCTCCTGATCATGTGGCGGAGAATGAAATAATAATGGCTTTAGATTACAATAGTTTCAAGAAAACAAAGTCTCAGGGTAAGGCTGGAGAGCAGCCGCAAAAAACATGGGTGAAGTGGACAAAGTTCCTGGTTGTCACTTTTCTGTACGTGGCATTCCTCATCTGGGTTAAGTCATGGATGGGAATACTGGTCATACCATTTATCTTCGATGTCTACATCACCAAGAAGATAAAATGGACATGGTGGAAGGATATCGAGAGTGATGTGACGAGAACCATCATGTCTTGGGTCGACGCCATCGTGTTCGCCCTAGTAGCCGTTTATTTCGTCAATCAGTTTTTCTTTCAAAACTATCAGATTCCAAGCTCCTCACTCGAGAAGAGCCTGATGACAGGTGACTACTTGCTCGTCAGCAAGATGAGTTACGGACCTCGTATCCCACAAACTCCACTCGCATTGCCTTTGACACAGCACACCATACCTGTACTCAACTGCAAGAGCTACTTCGAGTGGCCTCATTGGGAATACAGACGCGTGAAGGGATTCGGCAAGGTGGAGCTGGGCGACATCGTAGTGTTCAACTTTCCAGCAGGCGACACTGTGGCTGTCAATCAGGCTGCCACATTCTACGACATGTGTGTCCAGCAGGCTGCAGAGAACTACGCCAATCAGAACGTCACGCTTCCTCACACACGCTCTTTGTCCATACAGGAGCAAAGAGAGTTATACGAGACATTATACTCTAAGGGCAAACAGATTGTCAAGGCGAACCCGGATTTCTTCGGAGAGGTGGTCGTGAGACCGGCTGACAGAACAGAGAATTACGTGAAACGCTGTGTGGGACTGCCGGGACAGGTTTTCGAGATTAAGGACAAGGTAATATATGTCGATGGCAAGCCGGAGAAACAGCCGGACAATGTACAATTCAACTATCACGTCTATGTCAAGGAGGGCGTATACCTAAATGAGATGAGTGACCTGTGTAATGAACTGGGAATAAGTGACGAGGACTGCCGCAACTGGATGCGCAATCCTGAGTACGGAATGGCCCTGACTGATTATGCAAGAAAGGGACTGCTCAAGCACACAGATATCGTGGACAGCATCACACCAATTAAGGATAACAGTTATTTTGATGACTCTAATCCGTTCTATCACATAATATTTGGTATGGTGTACCCTATCAACCACGATTACGGATGGACACGCGACAACTACGGACCTGTCACCATACCGGCGAAAGGAATGACTATTGACCTCAACGAGGATAACATAGCTATTTATGAGCGTCCTATCAGAACGTACGAGGGTAATAAGCTTGCCATTAAGGACGGTAAGATTTATATCAATGGTAAGCAGACGGACAAGTATACGTTCAAGATGGACTACTACTGGATGATGGGTGACAACAGACATAACTCAGCCGACTCACGTTATTGGGGTTTTGTGCCAGAGGATCACATCGTCGGCAAGCCGCTGTTCGTATGGCTTAGCGTTAGCCCTGACGCCAATCCAAAAAGCAGGATCAGATGGAACAGATTGTTCAAGTGGGTAGGTGACATCAAATAATATGGTTATGACTCTGTCATCCGCATATCTTCCTCCTGTCAGCTGGTTCTCTGAACTTGTCAGACAAGACTCCGCAAGCATTGAGCAATGGGAGCATTTCCATAAGCAAACCATCAGGAACAGATGTACCATCGACTCACCTAACGGGCCACTCAACCTCACTGTGCCTGTAGACAAAAGCAACTTCACGAACGACGGGAAGTGCTTGATGCGTGACGTGATGATATCTTACCACAACGACTGGCAACATCAGCATTGGAACGCATTAAAGACAAGCTACTTCAACAGTCCGTTCTTCGAATATCTACAGGATGACTTCAGACCTTTCTACGAGAAAAGATGGAAGTTCCTAATGGATTTCAATGAAGCTCTCGTGGATAAGTGCTGCGAACTGATTGAGATAACACCATCTGTCTCACGCACAGAACAATGGATGGGCAAGTTTCACACCGACGCAGCAAGTGAGGACGTGCATCTGCTAAAACCTTATTATCAAGTATTCGCCCAGAAACACGGCTTCCTGAAAGACCTGAGTATCGTCGACTTGATTTTTAATATGGGAAAGGAGAGTGTCTTCTATCTTTAATCTTAAGATGGAAGACATTCTCTTTTTTTATTGCTCATAACACATAATCATATTGACACTTTCGTTTGACAATCTTTGTTTTTAGTGTACGATTGTGATATATCTCCAATGAAGAGAGTAACACAAGAGTGCAACGACGAGTAATGTCAAAACAGATTATTACACTTTACAAACGAATTCATCAACAAGAACAATCATGGAAGAACATCAAGTCAAAAGTAAAGGAACGAAATGCGGCTCTCCTTTATAAACGTGCAGATTTACGTATTTTATTTCCTTGGTTTACCCCCCCCCGAAAAAGATGCGAAAAAAGCAAAAAAAAGTGCTGAAATATTTGTTCGCAAACGTAAAAATCTTTTACTTCGCATTGTGTTTAGGGACGGAGGTTCCTTCACGACAAAAGAAAAGTGGCTTTTATTCCACAAAAGAATTAGAATCAGTTTAAGAATTTGGTATTGGGTAGCATAATAATATGAATAAGGTATGACTGTAACAGGCCGTTCTTGTCCGTATTGTGCTGACCCTATTTTTTTGTAACCTATTCCCTGCCTGAGAGACTCTTGTCCGG